>Ga0268280_1001742_pt1 | contig 13888 bp, 13 predicted proteins | sample saktaG_9_FD_190139 | JGI IMG/M metagenome (GOLD analysis project Ga0268280, IMG submission 190139) | Saline water microbial communities from Sakinaw Lake, British Columbia, Canada - sak_2011_5_24_40m | ecosystem: Environmental > Aquatic > Non-marine Saline and Alkaline > Saline ...
TTCGGAAATAATTTGAGCATGAGTATCGGTGGAGGAACAGATTACTACTGCATCAATATCCTTATTCTCCAATAAAACCCGATAATCTTTTTCAGCACCTGGTATTTCTAATTGAGCGGCAACTTGCCTGGCACTCTCTTCAAATATATCAGCAACCGCTAACACTTTTACTCCGGGAACCTGATACTTTAAATTACCTGTATGCAATCTTCCTATTCTACCCACCCCAATTACGCCTAAATTGATTTTTTCCATAATTTAAATTTCCTTTCTTATTATTATTTTATTCTATAAATAAATGAGTACACGGGTTAAATATATATCTACATCCTTTATTTATTTCGTTTTTTCAGTAAAGCTTCAACTTCTTCAATATTTCCCTTAAATGGACCTTCTTTTTCTAATTTAAGAGTAGTTAATGCAGCAGCATAACATAGCGCGGGATAAGGTTCCAAAGTAAAACGTTTTCCGATATAAGTAGAAATACAGGTGTCTCCCCTACCACTGCGCCCCTTTAAAGATTTTGGAGAAAAGGGAGCTTCGTAAAATTTCCCACCCACATGTAAAAGCACTCCATCTTTATGGGTAAGTACAACTTCTTTAGCTCCTAATTGTGTCAATATCTTCGCTGCTTTATGTAAATCTGAAGTACCGGTTAAAATAGTTGATTCAGCAATATCTGCTTTTAAATATTTTAAATAAGGAATGATTTCTTCTTTTTCCTTCCAGTCTTTTAAAATAAGATGATTGCCTTCTCTTGTTCTCATAAATCCCTGTACATCAATACTAAGCTCTGCTTTTTTCGATAATTCTTTTATCATATTAACAGGAACTTCCTTTTGCATCAATGAGGCAATATGAATAACCTTGACATTTAAGTCAGTTGGATAATCTTTTTCGCAAAAAGGTCCGGCGGACCTCATAAAATAGCTCCTGCGATTATCCGGATCATCAGTTGAGTAGACATTTCTTATGCCTGTTGTTTCTTCTGATTCTGTCGGAAATACAGAAATTCCCGCATTCTCAAAAATGCTTAACATGGGAAAATGTTTTTTAGCGAGTTTTGTGACTATTGCTACCTTCGCACCTACTGCTTTTAGGGCAAAAGCTCCATGATATACAGCGCTCCCGGTAACTTCTTTTTCTATACCATTTACCACATCATTATCTATGGCAAAATGTCCTAATAAAACTACTTCAAAATTCTTTAAATCCATTTATTGTTTCGCCTTTTCTATATCATATCTTTTTTAATAATTTAATTTTATCAATAATTATCTTCATTATTCTGCAAGTGAATAGGGACATATTTTTTGGCAAGTTTACCAATTTCTTCCGCTTTTTTTTGGGATAAATGTAAATTATTTATTATTGTATCTGTCACTTCTTCCTCTTTTAAAGTAGAATCGATATAAGCCACATCCGCTCCCCGCACTAATTCTATTAACCCCGGACACATTCCAGTATCTCCGCTTATTGCTATAATTTTATCATGATGTATAAATTGATATCCTACCGCTGGATCAGGATGTAAAATTCGATTTTTTCCCACAGCTGCATAATGTCTCATCTGAAATATTTTTATTTTTAAATCTTTTATCTTAATTTCATCTCCGCCATTTATTCTATGAATTTTAATTTGAAAAGTAAAATCATCATAACTCTTTTTAAAAGCTAAAACAATCTGCTCTGCTTCTTTGCATCCTTGTGGAAAATAAATATCTATTTTTTCTTTTCTCTCAATAACTCTGAAATGGCCTAATAAAGCATATAATCCCGCTATGTGATCATAATGACCATGGGTTAAAAATATTCCTTTTATTTTTCTAAAATTAATCTTTCGTAACAATAAATCTCTTAGAGTGCCATCTCCAATATCGACTATAAAATAATCTTCTTCCGTTGATAGCAGTATTTGTGTAGCAATGCCAGCCTTAGAATAAAGAATGCTTGAATCCATATCTCTTCCTTTAACCTAAAATTTATTCTTCTCGAGTTACAATAATATCTTCAGGTGATAGATAAAAAGTCACTTCTTCTCCAACTTTAAAGTTGTATTTAGCATCGCTATTGGTTCGAACTTCCCAATTGCCCACTTTAATCTTATAATCAATAATATTTCCTAAATAAGAAGATTGAATAATCCTTCCTTTAAATATGTTTACCATGTTTTTATCGCTTCTATTTTCGTCTTGAATAAATTTAATTACATTCATTCTCATAGCAACCGAAACCTTTTGTCCCATATCAAAACCATTATTAAAACCATGAATAACCAGGCCGTCATCAGTTCTAACAACAACTTTTTTCTTATCTTCAATAAATGAATCTACACTTCCATTGATAAAACTGGTAACGGCAATAAACCCTGCCACAAATTTATTTTTTGGATTCGAGTAAATTTCCTTCGGTGTATCGGATTGAACTATCTTACCCTGGTTAAGAATTACAATTTTATCAGAAATTACTAACGCCTCTGCCTGATCATGGGTTACATAGATTGCAGTAATCCCGAGTTTCCTTTGTAATTCAGTAAATTCAAAACGCATCTCTTCCCTTAATTGTGCATCTAAATTGCTTAATGGTTCATCAAGCAGCATTATCTCCGGTTCAAATACCAGTGCCCGAGCCATGGCAATACGCTGCTGCTGACCGCCGCTCATCTGCCGAGGATATCTATTCTCGTAACCTTCCAGTTGTACCATGCCCAATATTTTCTTTATTTTTTTAGTTATTTCATCCTTGGGTACTTTTCTAATTTGTAAGCCAAAAGCTAAATTACCATAAACAGTCATATGCGGCCAAAGCGCATAATTTTGAAAAATCATTCCGATGCCTCTCTTTTCAGGAGGAACATAGGTGATTTTTCTATCATCTAAGTATATTTCTCCTCTGTCAGGATTTTCAAAACCGGCAATACATCGAAGTGTAGTCGTTTTACCACATCCGCTGGGTCCCAAAAGGCTTAATACTTTACCTTCTGGTGCTTCAAAGCTAACCTCTTGAACCGCTTTTACCTTTCCAAAATTTTTACTTAGCTTTTTTACTTTAAGAATTGCCATAAATAAATTACCTCCAAGAAATATCTGGTTATTTTTAAATTTTATTTTATCCTCCCATTCCTCCTAAATGTTCGGCTTTAAGGAATTTTTGAATTACTATCATAAAAAGAATCGAAGGAATTAATAACAATATAGCGATTACCGATGCAAATTGAATATTAGAACCACTTGCTGAATAAAGGGTCATGGGAAGAGTTGTTACAAAAGGCAGCCCTATCCAGAATGTACCGGTAAATTCATCCATTGAAGTAAGGAATACAAATACTGCACTGGCTATAAGCCCGGGAGTTGAAATAGGTAAAGTCACTTTAAAAAATGCTTTCAACCTTGTAGCGCCAACGCTTCGGGCAGCTTCTTCTAACTCCGGAGGAATTGAACTAAATGTACTTGCAGTAATCCACACAGCAAAGACCAATCCCACCACAATATGAACAAAAATTACTCCTAACACTGTCCCGGTTAATCCTATTTTATTGAACATCAACATTAAATTTAGAAATACGGGCTGTTGAGGAAATGCCCGGGGCAATAAAAATAATATTAAAATTATACCCTTCAAAAGAGCAGGAATCTTGAGTTTTGCTAACGAATAACCTGCCGGAATGGCAATTACCATAGTTATTATAACTACAATGATGGCGATGCCCAAGCTTAACCAAAAAGCTGGCAATACGTTTACTGCGCCCAGGGTTAAACTTTTAGTAATTCCTAAAGCCTGGAGCCAGTAATCAAATCCTATTTGTTGGGGAAGCGTATGGGGCCAATACCATCTTAAAGCCACAGACCAAATCCCCAGACTCAATAAGGGAGCAAACAAGAAAAATATAAATATCGCAAAAATAATTATTTCTATCGTCTTTCTAAAAACACTCTTTTGCATTAACAACCTCCCTCAATCATAAAGACCTTTTTTCATCATACTTCTTATATAATAAATTGCTAACAAGCTGACTAATATATATGAAAAAACTCCCAATGCATTTGCTACCCCATAATCACCAAAATAATTTACCCGGTGAGCAATATCTACAGTTATAGTAACCGGAGACTTCCCTCCAATAAGCATGTAAGGAAAACTAAAACATCCAACCAGAGAACAAAAAACTAAAGTTACCGCAATAAGAATGGTAGGTTTATTCATGGGAATAAGAACCTTGGTGATAATCTGAGGTAACTTCGCCCCTACGCTTCTTGCAGCCTCTATATAAGAATCGTCAATCATCTGAAATCCCCCACAGATAATTAATATCATAAACGGTGCTTCTTTCCATACAAAACCGAAAGTTAAGCCAATCCAATTAAAAAGCTGTAAAGGGTTTTCAATATTAATTAGATTTAGTTTTGCTAAAAAAAGATTTAGCGTCCCGTGAGGAGCTAAAAAACTTCTCATCATCTGGGCGATTACTACAAAAGGGAGAAAAATAGGCAACCGATATAAAATTCCAATAATGTTAGATAGCCAGCCTTTGGTTAATCTCAAATATACTGCTACAAAAATGCTTATAACTGTAGCAATAAAAGTACTGAATGCAGTTACTCCAAAAGTAAATAAAATATCATACCGGTATAAACGAAGTGTTTTTTCATAGTTTGCTAAACTTAAAACCCCTTCTTTGCTGATAAAGCTTTTCCAAAATGAAGCAAGAAAAGGGTATAAATATAATAATAAAATTGTCATTACTGCCGGAAATACTAATACATAAGGAAGAATATTAGTATAGGAGCGGGGCCTTTCGACCCCAACTCCTATTTCATTCTTTCCGACAGCCAATTCATTTTTTAAATTGTTTCCCATTAAATTTCTCCTAAATTGGTTGTATCTTAATCCTATTCGACAGCCTCTAACATTGCATCAAAATAATCTCCCAAGGGGAAAGCCAGACCAAACTTAGCTAACATTGCCGGAGTTACATCTTGATATATTACATCAAAAGTTTCTTTGCTAACAAAATCTTTAACGTAACTTCCGTCAATCCCCGGATACCAGTTAAATCTCTTCACAATTTCCTCTGCCTGTACAGCCGGTGAAGTAACAAATGCAACAAAATTTTTCGCTTCTTCAGGGTTAGGTGAATTTTTAGGAATTACAAAATACATTGGTTGTCCGGGCATGCCTGGTTCAGGAAGAAGAATACGGGTTGCAGGATCTAATTTGCCCTCTGCCATCCAACTTAAGAACATATCCACCCAGACCGGCCCCATCCAAATTTCACCTCTGTTTAGTGCATCGAGAGTAGCCACATTTCCACCGGTTAAAGTAACATTTTTATTAAATTCCTTTAACTCTTTAATTGGTTCTTCCCAGGTGGCGATTTCGGCTTCATCGAAAGGTCCGGAAACTGCATATTTTTCATATTTTCCTGTTTTCCAATAAATCCAACCACAGGTAAAGGCTACTCCTGACATTCCGCCTTTTATACCGTTGTAACCAAATTTCCCTGGATTTTCTTCAGCCCATTTAACAATTTCTTCATAGGTTTTAGGTGGATTGGGAACATATTTTGGATTAAAAGCGATAACTGCCTGGCTATGAAACATGGGCATACAATAACCTTCTACATCAACACCGAGAGTGTTTTTAGCAAATGGTGAAGTAATATATTGCCAGGTATCTATGTCTTTGGCATAATCAAGAAGAAGATCGCCTTCCTCTAGTGCCCATTTTAGGAAAATTTGGTGTATCATTGCTACATCTATATCGCCTTCTTTTTTATCCTTATCTGCCATAAGTTTCTCAAAAATTAAACGAGAACCTGCATTTCCAGGACCAACATGAACGGTCATTACATTTACATCGGGATATTTTTCGCTAAATTGAGGGCCTATTACATGTTGACCCAGAGCAAGCATATTCACATCTCCAGCAGTAATATATACTAATTTTGTATTCGCCGCAAAGGCTCCCAAAGAAAATACACCAACCAGCATAATGCATACCATTAAAATTATCCGAAAATTTGTAAGTTTCTTAGACATAATCTTTTCCTCCTTAAATTTTTTTGTTTACGTACAACAATTTGACACAAAGCTTTTATGAAAGTCTATGCAGCTTTCATTTGGCTATTCTATTTCGTTAAACCACCCCCTTTGCAATAATTTTGTTTTTGTGCGAAACTAGCAGGTATGTCCATCTGTGATTTAAAATCTGAATGATTGTTTATAGTGTATTCTTTTCATAAATTAATTGACTGAGTCCACTTGTAGAGTTTTTCGTAAGTGAAACTTTTTTCTTTAACAAAAAACTCAAAGCCTACAAACCCTGAATAAACTTTGGAAAATTCTTTAAGAATAAATTTATAGTCAAGTTCTCCAATCCAGGGTTCACATCTGTAAGGAACATTTGCTATATGAGTATATCCTATAAATTGGTGATATTTTTGTATAGTTTCTAAGACATTCCCCTCCATAATCTGCATATGATATATATCATAAAGTATTTTAAGATGTTCGGAATTTACTGCTTGAATTAATTCAAGAGTTTTTTGGAAATTATCTAAATAATAATTTTTATGGTCCTTTAGAGAATTTAAAGGCTCAATCACCAACATAATATCTCTCTTTTCAGCAACCTCAACAAGAACTTTAAGATTATCATATAAGCAAAGTAATTTTTTTTCACTACTTGCTGAATTAATTTTTACGCTCCCGTCACACTCTAATATATCTGACAATAACATGATGCGATCACATTTTAATTTCTTTGCTGTATCTATAGAAGCATTTACTTCTTGAATAACCTTTTCTTTATCATCTAAAGTTAGAGATGAAATCCTATTTCCACTAAAATTTGAAACCTTCAACCCACTATTTATAATCAGCTCAAAATCTTTATCCCGCCAATCCCAGAATTCAATAAATTTAAATCCCGCCTGTTTTATTTTTTCAAGTTTCTCCTTTAAATTATCTTCAGGATATATAGAATCAATGCATAATGAAAATTCCATCTTCCTCCCTTTCTTAGTTAAATTATAATTTCTTAATTTTAACTTATACATTTTATTTAAATACAAAAAAAGAAAATAACTATAATGATAGCCATCTTTAATTTTAAAACTTAAGCATTACTTTAAAAGCGTTTTTCTTATCACTAGCAGCTTTATTAAAAGCCGTATGAATATCTTTAAAAGGATACCTATGTGAAATTAAAGCTTTAAAGTCAAACTCATTTCTTATTCTTTCCATAAACCTAATTGTTCTGGGCATAAAATTCTTAATTCCCCCAGAACCTGTAATTTCTAATGTTTTCCAAATTGTTAAACCAATTTCAACCGGCACTTTTCTTCCGACTGAATGTCCAATAAGTCTAACTCTTGCGCTATGAGCAGCAACATCAAAAATAGAGGTAATGGCCTTATCATTTCCCGAAGCCTCAACAACAACACTTCCTCCAAACCCATCCGTAAGCTTTAAAATTTCATCTTTTAAATTACAAGTAGCAGGATCTATAACTTCATCAGCACCAAACTTTAAAGCTAAATTGTTACGATTTTTAAAAGGTTCAACAATTATTACTTGGGCTCTTGCTGTTTTAGCAACAATCAAGGCAGATAGCCCAATAGGACCAGCACCAAAAATTATCACTGTATCACTTGCATCAACATAGCCACCATTACCCCAAATTCCAAAATATCCTACAGAAAAAGGTTCTACCAAAGCTCCTTCCTCATAAGACCATTCATTGGGCAATTTATGAGCATATCTTTCTTCTATAATTAAGTACTCTCCCATTCCTCCGGGTGAATCTGGTCTAAATCCGGTTTCTCTCATATTTTCACAAGCTGAAGGCATTTTCCCGTCTTTACAGTTTCGACAATATCCACAATCCAATACACAATCTCCAGTTGCTTTATCGCCAACATTAAATGTACTTACTCTATTTCCGATTTCTACTATTTGACCTGCCCATTCATGTCCTGGAGTATATGGGGCAATATCACACCTACCTTCAGCTGATTCTCCTTTATAACATTCAACATCAGACCCACAAATTCCACAGGCTTCTATTTTCACCAAAATTTCATCGGGTTTTAATTTGGGAAGCTCAATCTCTTCAATTCTAAGATCATAGGGCTTATGTAAAAATGCTATTTTTGCTTTCATTTTATTGACCTTTTATTAAATTTATTTTATTAAAATGCTACTCGCTTTTTTTTACTTCAGCTCCTGTTATACGTTCAAAAATCTTCACAACCGACCAATTATCTTCATCGGGAAATGATGATATACCTGCTTGAAACATTTCCATTGCAATACTTGTTGCAAACATTGGAACCCCGCACTCTTTTGCCAGACTCATAGTAATGCCTAAATCTTTATACATTGTACCAATATGACTTCCGGTATTTTTAAACTTACGCTCCATAATAAATTTTGTAGTGCTTTTAAACAGGGGACTACCCACTCCGGTTGTACTGATAACATCATATAATATTTCTGGTTTTATACCAGCTTTTGCTCCAAGAGCTAATGTTTCAAAAACTCCTTCAAAGGTAACCCCGATCAAAGCTTGTAGACATGATTTTACAACTTGTCCCATTCCAATCTCTTCACCAACATAATGAATATTCTCGCCAATTGCATTAAAGAGATCTTGACATTCTTCAAATACGTCACGTTCAGCAGCAACCATTAAAGTTAAAGTACCCGCATCGGCGCCATTTCGCCCTCCACTAACGCCCGAATCGACCATCTTGATACCCTTTTCTTTTATGGCTGTTTCGACATCTTTAATATCTTTTCGGCCAATCGTAGCAGTAATTATAATAGTTGACCCTGGCTTCATTGTATCAAGTAGACCGTTCTCTCCTAGAATCACACTTTTTGCTTGACTTCCATTAAGCACCATTACGAAAACAGCGTCAACATTGTTACCGGCCTCAGCACAATTCTTTGCAGGTTCACCGCCTGCTTCTGTAAAATTCTTTAATCTATCTTCACATAAATCAAATCCTTTAACTTTAAATCCGCTCTTAAGAAGATTCTTTGCCATTCCCATTCCCATATCACCAAGTCCGACAAAACCAACAGTTTTCATTAATATTATTTGCCTCCTAAAATATTATTTTTATTTATTAAGTATATTTTCTACATATAGTTATTTTTTATAATTCTATACATATTGATATTTTACTACCTTTTTATCCAAACAATTCTTTCATTGTATCAATTGATTTATAATATCCATCCTCAAATGTTCCGCCATCTGGCCGATAGACACTTTCTAATGATATTACACCATTATAATTATCTTTTCTAAGAGCATTAGCAATATCTTCTAAATAAGGAGCAAGATCTCCCCGACCTAAAGAACGAAAATTGACAGTAGCTTTTGGAATATCGACCTTCATATCTTTCATATGAATATGGCCAAGATAGTCACGTATTTCTGCATAGGCATCCGGGAAAGGAATATCTGCACAATAAAGTGAATTGGCAATATCCCATATAACTTTTAAATGTTTTGTTCCTAAATCTTCTATCATTTTTCGTGCCAAAAAACCTGAAACTATCATTGCATTTGTTCCTGTTTCCATAACCAAATCGACATCCTCATCTTCTGCAAGTTGTATCGGTTTTTCAAACAATTTTAAAAATTTATCCCAGGATTTATTTCCTCCTGCAACCCATCTATCAGCACCATTTGTTCCCCAAATAACCATTTGTTTATTAAATGTCATAACCCGAACAAGTCGCGTTCCAAGAGCCTTTGCCATATCTATTGTTTTTTTAAGATATGCCATATGTTCTTTATAATTTTCATCATCAACTTCAGTATCCATTACAGAAAGACCGTTAAAATTATGCCGGGAAACACATGAAACTTTAACTCCATAAGAATCTACAAGTTTTTTAATTTTATCAATTTCTTCAGGGGTGTGATCTCCTACTTGTTTGTCCCAAACAAATTGCAATTCTGCATACTTTACCCCTGTTTTATTCATCACCTTTAATGCATACTCAAGATCTTCACTAATACCATTTGTAATTACACCAATTTTCACTAACATTTTCCTCCTAAAATATTATTTTTTAATTTATTTAAATTTAATCTCGTACAGATTCACACCAGGCCGTAACATTTTCAACAGTAATCTGATGATTTATTGTAGCCAAAAAGAAAAGCGTTCACGTTCAGTTATTCTTCCTCCTCCTAATATTATTTCACTAATAACTCTGGTAAATATGTTGTTATTGGTGGGTAAAGACAAATCAAAAGCAATACAAAAATATTAGCAATTAAAAAGGGAATTGCAGCCTTAAATATATCAAAAATTTCCATATGTGAAATTGCAGAAGCAACATTAAGGCAAGTACCAACTGGGGGTGTAACAGTACCTACAGCGAGTCCTACAATTAATAAAGCACCAAATTGAACTGGCGAAATACCAATGGCCATACATGCTGGTAAAAAAACCGGAGTAAATAATAATATTGCAGGACTAACATCGATAAAAGTACCAGCCAATAAGATGATATTCATAATTACTATTAGCGTAAGTACGGGAGAAAGGTTCAAACTTATAACAAAGTTTGCTATAGCCAGAGGCACCCCCTCAAGGGCTAATATCCATACATATAACTGACTAACTGCAATAATAATCATTATTGACGAACAGGTCTTAATTGCTTTCAAAAAACTCTCAGGAAGATTTTTTGCTTTCAAGCCACGAAAAATAAAAAGACCGACTACTATTGAATACATAACCCCAAAAGAAGCAGATTCATTTGCAGTTGCAACACCAAAAACTACAGTACCAACAACAAATACTGGCATAATTAGTGCTACCAATGATTGTCGTGTAACTTTCAATACATTTCCCCAGGAGTATTCAAAATTCTCCCTTGGGTAATCTCGTCTATAAGAAATAACTAAATTGATAATCAACTGTGAAAGACCAACCAACACACCGGGAATTAAGCCGGCAAGAAATAATTTCCCAACGGACTGTTCGGCTGTTACACAATAAAGAATCATGGGAACACTCGGAGGAATTATCATACCCATAGTTGAAGAGGCTACTGTTATACCAGCAGAATATTCTTTAGTATATCCACGCTTTTCCATTTCCGGTATCAAGATTGCGCCAATTGAAGCAGTATCTGATGCTGATGATCCGGATATTCCTCCAAAGATCATACTTGCAAAAACATTAATACATCCAAGCCCGCCTTTTAATCTTCCAAATATCAAGTTGCTAAAATCAATAATTCTATTAGTAATACCACTATCATTCATTAATTGTCCCATAACAATAAATAAAGGAAGCGCAATCATTGCATCGCTATTTAAACCGGAAAAAAGGCGCTGGGGGAACACTGTCAGGAGTTCCGGCCTGTAAACTAAGAAATATGACAATGCAGATAAACCCAAAGAATAGGCAATCGGAATTCCAATAATCAAACATACAGCTAATGCTACTAATAAAAGTGTCATGATTTTTTCCTTTCTTTTAGTGCTGTTTTTCTTTCTGCGACAAAACTATCTTGTTTAATATCTTGTTTTACTTGCCCCAACAATCCTTCTATTTCTGCATAAACATCTTCAGTTTCACGAGATAGTTCTTCCGAACTTGCATAAATTAAACAAATATTATAAAGGCAATATAATATTACGAGACCACACCCAATAGGAATTGGAATTCTTTGAACCCAAAAAGGAATTTGCGTCATCGGAGATCTAAAAGTCCGTATAGATTTAATCCAACCTAAGCTCATATAAAAAAAGACGGCATTTAAAACGCAAATTAATATATAGTTGACGGTCAAAACAATCCTTTTTGCACTTGTAGAAAGTTTATTGACAAAAAAAGATATCTTAATATGTTCTTTTTGTCTGACCAGGATAGCAGTTCCTAAAGCTGAACAATATACAAATAGCATGGTAATAATTTCATTTGTTCCCATAATGGATGTTTTAAATCCATACCGCAATAAGACAAGGCTAAATATTAACAAAAAAATTATTATAAAAAAAACAGTGATAATCCACTCTAGAGAACGGGTAATAAAACGGTCAAATCTCCTTATCCAATCCATAGGATTCGAATTCCTTTCTTTGTGTTAGAAAGTGAGTGAGGCCATTTTTCTGACCTCACTCTTAAATTTAATAAATGAATTTACTTATTGCGATATTCAGCAAGCACGCTTTGAACTGCTTTTACGTCATCCATACCAAAAAGACCATCATCTACATAAATTTGTAAAAGTGGCTCAGCAGCTTTACTCCACGCTTTAACTAACTCGGGATCCTCAAGTACTTTAACTGTACTAGCACATACCGCTACTAATTTTTCACAAAATTCATCTGACTGTCCGGAAACCATCTCATCAGAATATTGCATCGCTTCAACTGAAACTTCGTTAAAGATTGTTTTCAGATCATCTGGAAGTGATTGATACCATTCCATGTTTACCATTAAAGGATCAGCACCTACCATATAGTTAATCCAGGTAAAATATGGGGCAACTTCATATGTCTTATTTGTCTCCAGAAAAGCTGCATCATTACACATACCATCAATAACTCCAGTTTTTAAAGCCATATAAGTTTCTGAAGATGCCATTTCCATAGGGTGGGCCCCCATTTGTTTGTAGAATTTAATGATTGGAGCCTGGCCCGGTGATCTCATTTTTAATCCCACTAAATCATCCGGACGTGCAATTTGTTTTACTTTACTGATCATATTCCGGCCACCCGTGAAACCAATTGCAGGAATGTATGCACCATTTATTGAACCATCGACACATAATTGTTTAGCAAAATCACTATGATTAAAATACATTACTTCATCATAAGAATGAAACATGAATGGAGCCATCCATAATTGGAATTTTGGATTTAAATATTCAAAAAAAGCCCCCCTATATCCCTGCAGTGCACCGGTTAAGAGCATCTCAAAAAGTTCCTTTTCCGTTCCAAGTACTCCGCTATGATAGATTTCTACTTTAATTCGACTATCAGAGCGTTTTTCGATTTCATCTTTAAACCACAACATAGATACTGTCCTGGGATGTTGTGGATTTTGCTGGTTAGAATATTTAAATGTATATACCTCTCCCGCTGCAAAAGAAGATAGAAAGATGCTCGAGAATAAGAAAATCACTAAAAACACAAGCAAACCAATTTTTAAAGTACTTTTCATTTCATTACCTCCATAAAAATTTTAAAATTTTAAAAAGCATTCACATTCAAATAATATTCTCTTATATATCACCTCCTCTGATTAGTTCCCTGTTTATTTAAAAAATGTTTCTTTTTTTAAGGTAGTCTACCAGGGAAATTTTTTATTTTTCAAAAAGTATAATTACGCTATTTTTTGAACTGAAATAGTTATATTTATATTAAAATCTAAATTCTTTTACAATTTGAAACATCGCCATAAGGTTTTCAATGGGAACTTTTGACTGAATGTTGTGAATAGTATTAAATACAAAACCTCCTCCCTTCCCAAATATCTGGCAGCGCTCATTGACTTCCTTTCTTACCTCTTCTGATGTACCAAAGGGAAGTGTCCTCTGTGTATCTACTCCGCCGCCCCAGAAAACCAATTTATTTCCGTACCTCTCTTTTAAAATTTTGGGATCCATATCCTTGGCTGAGGTCTGAACAGGATTTAAAATATCCACTCCAACCTCCACAAAGTCATCTAAAAAAGCGACAATAGATCCACAACTATGATAGAAGGTCTTCCAGGAAGTGTTCTTGTGAATCCAATCATTTATCCTCTTATGAAAGGGTTTATAAAACTCCCGATACATTTCAGGTGATATAAAGGGGGCATTTTGAGTCCCAAAATCTGTTCCGCTTACATAAATTACATCTATCT
>Ga0268280_1001743_pt1 | contig 13888 bp, 9 predicted proteins | sample saktaG_9_FD_190139 | JGI IMG/M metagenome (GOLD analysis project Ga0268280, IMG submission 190139) | Saline water microbial communities from Sakinaw Lake, British Columbia, Canada - sak_2011_5_24_40m | ecosystem: Environmental > Aquatic > Non-marine Saline and Alkaline > Saline ...
GACAGGCCATTTATCTTCGATACCGATCTTCAGGCAAAGGCAGAGAAGCTGCTTGGCATCAAAGGTTATGTCACCAACATCCCTGAGAAGGAGCTGTCGAGTAGTGCAGTTATCGACTACTATCATGATCTCTGGAACGTGGAGCAGGCGTTCCGCATGAGCAAGTCAGACCTGCAGGCCAGGCCGATTTTCCATCGGACACAGGAAGCAATCCGAGCTCATATGCTCATCTGCTTCATGGCATTGATGATCGGCAAATACCTTGAGATAAAAACGGGACTGTCATTACGAAAGATCCGCGAAGAACTCTGGCTGGTACATGAAGCGCATATCCTTGATCATAGAACCGGTGAGGTGCACGTGATGCAGATGGACACAAGCAAACTTACGGGCATCCTGCTTGACAAGATTGGCGATTACGAGTTTTCGCACTAAATGGCGAACTCAGGACTAACTGGCATAACTCGGGAGGTCCAAAAACCAGAAAAAATAGCGGAAAGTTGACTATTGAAAAGTTGATGTTTTTCAGTCAGCCGGACTGAAAAAAAAGTCCGGCAAAAAAAACGAAAAAGCGGGTTAACCTGGTACTGTTGACAGATCATTGAACAAATTCTGCCCCTTGCTGAAACCGGATTGTTTAGCGGGAAAAGCTGCTCACACAATTCTTGTATCTTAAAAAGGCATCATGCCCCTTCTCTGTTATACTGTATATGGTTTGAGGCTTGCGGGCCTGTACTTCCTTTTCACAGCTGATATATCCCGCGTTCTCAAGCATCCGCATGTGAACGCTGAGATTTCCGTCCGTGGTACTGACCTGCTTTTTGATTTCCACAAATGAAGCCTGATGTACCGTATACAGATATGAAAGGGCGGCAAACCGTATCCGGGCATGGATAATCTTGTCAATCTGATTGTGGTCGAAATCGGGAGCCTCCCTGCCGGCCGTTGGGTCTATTGATTCCGGCTTGCCGGAAGGGGCCTTCCGGGACTTGAGGGCATTGTACTCCCTTTCGATCTTTTTCTGCATACTTATATCCGATATGACCGCCCGGCACTCCGTTTCGTCTTTGCTGAGGACGGCATCAATACGAATCATATGGCTGTTAAGAACTGCACCATTACCGGATACCGGAGAGTCAGATCTGGAAGGAAAAGTGCCTTCACTCAGGAGCGTCACCTCACAGGTGGAGTGAACTTTCGTGCTGAAGACCCTCTCCAGCATCGAATTAAAAACCGGAAGGTCTTCGGCTGCAATAAAACTGCCGAAACGATCTCCCTGCAGAGAGGTGCGATCAGTACCAAGCAGTGTTGTCGCGGTCAGGTTGACCTGATTTATCGTACCGTCACTGGAAAGTGTCAGATAACCGAGAGGCGCAAAGTCATATAGATCGGTATAGCATTCCAGGCTCTCCTCGAGCTCAGCCCTGGTCTGCAGCAGTTCATCCTGCTGCATTTCAAGTTCAATCTGGTAAACCGCCAGTTCATGGACAAGCCGCTGCATCTCCTCAGATGAACCGGTAATATCAAGACGTTTTTTATGGCCGGCGTTGAGGAGTGCTTCGGCCTGACGGCGCAATGCTTTTAAATCCGCTGCGGGGTTTCTGTGTTTTTTCATGTAGGGCTGTACTGATTTCTGCATGTTTCCGGACCGGGCCGGAATGATTTGATTGCGATAAACGTCATGGAGAGCTTTTACGGTTCTGTCTTTACTGCCCGGAACCATGTCTTACCCGGCATCTTTTCGCGTAATAAGTTTAAAATACGTTCAGTCTCCCGATTCTTCATAAGAATTTTTCCTTCAGAATCCGCAAAAACATCACCGGCCGTTGATTCAAACCCAAAGCGTAAGCGGTCTTCACTCTCTTCCCGGATCGGCGCAGCCTTTTTGCCGGCTGTTTTGTCTTGATGCAACAGTGATCACACCGATCAGTTCATTTCGTGCATTTCTCTGAGGCCTCGCGATGAGTTCATAAAAACGGAGGGATCCGTCGGTGCATGTAACTGCCAGATTTCTGTGCACCGTCTCCCCCTTTGCAAGAACTTCTCGCTTGACATCCAATATTTCAGCGGCGTTCTGCATACCCGGGATCTCTTCATCCCGCTTTCCGATAGACGCCGGTGAATGAAACTCCTGATGAGGATCGTAGATCCAGGTGTAGCGCAACTCCTTGTCAACAGAAGCAATGATTATTCCCGAACTTTCAATTGCGGCACGGAAACGTTCTTCACTCTCCAGCAGACTCTCTTCAAGCTTTTTGGCAACGCTTATATCGCTGAAGGTGATCACCAGTCCGACAATCCGGTTTTCCTGGGTCCGGTATGGCATGATCTTCACGCTGAACCAGCGGTCGTCCGTGGCCGGAACCTGTTTTTCACTGAAAACGAGGGTATGAAGAACCTCCCTGGCATCGTCAGCAAGCGCAGGATAATGCAGATCGGTCACAATATCGGTTATGGGACGTCCCACATCGCTTGCAATCAGTTTGATTATGGAAGCTGTCCGTGTTGTAAAACGGCGTATGTTAAGAGCATCATCGAGAAACAGGGTTGCGATGTCGGTGCTGTTCAGCAGGTTTTTCATATCGTTGTTCAACTGTGACAGGTCGTTCACCTTCGACTGCAGTTCGTGGTTAACCGTCTGCAGCTCCTCGTTCATGGACTGCATCTCCTCCTTGGAAGTGGTCAGCTCCTCGTTGGTACTCTGCAGTTCTTCGTTGGATGACTGCATTTCTTCATTGATGGATTTGAGCTCCTCCTGGGAAGTCTGCATCTCTTCACGAATACTCATAATCTCATCCCTGGCCTGGCTCAGTTCCTGCTCAAGCATCTCCAGGCGGGTTCCCCCGGTTTCTGCAGAGGCATCCGGATCCCCCGACATGATCCCGGCAACCCTTTCCGCATCGGTAAACACGATCAAAACCAAACCCCGCAGTGCATCCGGTTTTTCAAGCAGCTCAACCGTCAGGTTGATCCTCCGGGCATCTCCATTCGTACCGACTATAAGGCCTTTTTTAGTGACAGCAGTTTTTTTGTGCAGAACGATGCCGAAAATAACATTCAGTTCATATCGAAGCCCTTCCCGGGCCATGGCAAAAATATTCCAGTTGGCTTTTCCTGCCGCCGGCTCAAGATATTTGCCCGTATGCCCGCTGATATAGATGATATCCCCCTTGTCATTAGTCAGCACCGCTGAGGGAGTAAATCGCTGAAGGAGGATCTTATTGGTCAATGACTGCAGGTTGAGAGTCGACGTTGTTGATTTGAGCTGATTGTCTGCAGCATTGCCAAGACCGGGAAGGGCGAATGTGAACGAAGAGGGTAAATCAAGAGGTTCGTTATGTCCCCCTTGATAAAGCCTGAAGAATAGCCGTGATTTACCGTCAAGCGGCTTGAAAAGATGGGTGAAAGAGGCGATGCTTTCGGCACTACCGAGAAAAAGAACGCCTCCGGGATTAAGGCTGTAATGAAAGAGCGGGATCAGTTTTTTCTGCAGTTCCTGCTCCATATAGATAAGCAGATTGCGGCAAACCAGTATGTCGAGTTTGGTGAAGGGAGGGTCCATGATGATATTCTGGGGTGCGAAGACCACCGTCTCACGGATCTCTCTTGATATCCTGAATCCATGTTCATCCCGCACAAAGAAACGCTGAAGACGCTCAGGTGAAACGTCAGCAGCGATGTTCAAAGGGAAAAAGCCTGCACGGGCTTTGGCGATGGCATCTTTATCAAGATCTGTGGCAAATATCTGAATTCTGAAATTTCCGGCAGGTTTAAGCGTTTCAATTGTTTCCTTAAATACGATTGCCAGAGAATAGGCCTCTTCTCCGGAGGAACAGCCGGCAACCCATGCACGTAAAACACCTTCGGTCGATCTGGAAGCCAGAAGTGAAGGAATGACACTCATTTTCAGGGCGTTCCATGCCGCAGGATCACGGAAAAAACTTGTTACTCCGATCAGAAGCTCCTTGAACAGCAGTTCTGTTTCATGAGAGTTCTCCTGCAAAAACCGGACATAGTCCGAAATTTTTTCAATTTGATGTATGCCCATGCGCCGTTCGATCCGGCGGTAGATGGTGCTTTTTTTATAGAGTGAAAAATCCTGGCCGGTATGGTTACGCAAAAGAATCACCACTTTTTCCAGACCGCTCAAAGCCTTGTTTTCCATCGGGCTTTCATGTTTCGGCACAGACGGAACATGGTGCAGATACGAAATGATTTTACCGGGAAGTTCATCAACCGGAGCTATGATGTCAGCCAGACCGGTATCAATTGCACTTCGCGGCATGCCGTCAAACTTTGCAGATGCCGGATCCTGCACAAAGACCCCGCCGCCTTTCTCCTTTATGGCTGACAGGCCGAGTCTTCCGTCGGAACCCATGCCCGAGAGAATGACGCCGATGCTTTGCTGCTGGAGATCGTCAGCCAGCGAACGGAAAAAAAAATCAACGGGCAGACGCAGCCCGCGAGGCTCTACAGGATCAAGCAGGTGCAATATGCCGTGCAGTATGGACATATTCTTGTTAGGAGGAATGACATAAACATGCTCCCGTTCGATTTTCATGCGATCGCATACCTGAACGACCGGCATAACGGTAGTTCGCTGGAGCAATTCAACCATCATCCCTTTTTTTGTCGGATCAAGATGCTGAACGATCACAAAGGCCATCCCGCAACTGTCCGGAATATGTTTCAGTAAAATCTCAAGCGCTTCCAGTCCGCCTGCCGAAGCGCCGATGCCAATGATCGGAAAAGAGCTCTCTCCGGACTGCGGGAGTGCATTTGCTTCCTTATGGTTGACTGACGTTTTTTTTTTGATCATGGCTCTGTTTTAAAGGCTTAAGACCTCTCAGACAGTTTACGCAATTCACCCGAATAATTGTACCGGAACAAATCCGAAAAAGAGTACCGGATTGAAACAATTCACACCATAATGATCAGCCGTCATATCGAAGCTGATAAATGGTAACGGAATACTGTCAGAACTTGTCAACCATTTTCGTACAACATTATCCCCCGCCGCCTCAAGCTACTGTCTCATTCCTTGCTTTCCGGGCAGCATCACGGTCAAGAACTTCACGGATCTTTAAAGCAAGATCAATGCGGCTGAAAGGTTTTCCAAGGAACGGTATGTTTTTATCCTGCTTGCCGTTATGCTCAAAAACGTCAGCTGTATATCCGGATATGTACAGGCACTTCAGTCCGGGATGTTTTTTTATGATTTCCTGAGAAAGATCCCATCCGTTCATAACCGGCATGATCATATCGGTAAGCAGCAGATGAATAACGCCGTCGGAATCGCCGGACGAGATCGAACATGCCTCTGTCGCAGAGTGCGCCGCCAGTACGTTGTAACCGAAACTTTTCAGAAATTCCCCGGTAATTTCACGCACAGAGTCATCGTCCTCGACGAGTAGGATGGTTTCGTCACCCCCGGGAGCCTCAATCGTCCCGTTTTCTGAAGGAGTTCCGGTGACTTCAGCACTGCTGCGGGGCAGGTAGATTTCAAATCTTGTCCCCTCGCCATCCTGGCTGAAGACATCTATAAATCCTTTATTCTGGCTGACGATGCCATAAACCGTTGCAAGACCGAGGCCGCAGCCGCTGCTCTCTGTTGCGGGTTTAGTGGTAAAGAACGGCTCGAATAAGGAGTTGATCGTTTCCTTGTCAATACCCCGGACGTCATCGTGTACCACCAGTTTGACATAATCACCGGGAAGGGATTCGGGACGGCTCCGGACATATGATTCATTCACGGTCACATTGCCGGTTTCGATTGACAGGGTGCCGTTTCCCTGAATGGCATCACGGGAGTTGACCGCAAGGTTGGCCATGATCTGGTCGATCTGTGAAGGGTCCATCTTCACCGGCCAGAGATCCTTGCCGGGGGTAAATACAAGGTCAAGATCCTCACCGATCAGCTGCCTGAGCATGTTGAGCATTTCTGAGACCGCTGCGTTGAAATCCAGAACCCTGGGCTCTATGGCTTGCTGTCGCGCAAAGACAAGCAACTGATGGGGAAGACCGGCGGCTTTCAGTACCGACATCCGGAGATTGGCAAGTTTCTCCCGTACACCGCAACTCACGCCTTCTGCATCGATCAAAAGGTCAATATTGCCGAGCATCACCTGAAGCATGTTGTTGAAATCGTGGGCGACTCCGCCAGCCAGTCTTCCGATTGACTCCATCTTCTGTACCTGACTCAAACGGGTCTGAAGTTCGGCGTTCTTCCGTTCTACCTCTTTCTGCCGGCTTATGTCTGAAATGACAGTCCTGCACTCCTGTCCGTGACTGCTGACGACGGCATCAATACGAATTGTACGCTTATACCCTGCATCAGCTATTTCATCGTTTCGGAGCATCACTTCGCACGAGCCGTTTTCACTGCTGTTGAAGACGCGCTGCAGAAGGGCATTAAAAACAGGGAGCTCTCCGGTTGCGATAAATCGTCCGAAACGGTCACCAGTCAATTCTGATCGATCCACTCCGAGCAGCTTCGAACAGGTGAGGTTTACCTGGAGTATTGTGCCGTCCCGCGCAAGCGTCAGATAGCCGACAGGCGCAAAGTCATAAAGCTTGGTGAATCGTTTCAGCCCCTCCTCCAGTTCCTCCCTTGACTGAAGCAGTTCATCCCTCTGCATTTCAAGTTCGATCTGGTGAACCGCCAGCTCATGAATAAGACGCTGCATTTCTTTATTTGATGCAGACTGTTCGGGAGTTTTCTTCACTCCCTTGTTCAGGCGTACTTCGGCCTCTCTGCGCAAATCCGAGAAATCCCCGGAAAGGGTGTACTTCTTGTTCATGAAAGGTGTTCCTTGTTTTTGCCATTGGTCCGGTCCGGCACCGGGTTTATCTGATGTTGAAAAGCCTTTCACAGCGGACGATAAGGCACTGCCGGAACAGTGATAATTGGTTGATACCTGTAAATTGGACAGGCTCATCGGAAATGTCTATCAGGATGATCTTTTCTGATCGGAGGAATTATCATCATCCCGGTGCACTACTCCTCAGTGAGGATTATGCACAAAGCCCCGGTAAAATATGAGGGGCTTTGTGCATATTCATGGCAAGGTCATTTATAAACATCTGTACCGGACTGGTTTGTCCCGGAATGACTCGCGACATAATTGCCGTTTTTTGCAGCTTCCGGGCTCGAGCTTTGGATTGAGCCCTTGTACGATGTTGAGCAACCCGCCAGAGCAACTGTCATGACAATTAGTAATGCATAGATTTTCATAATTTTCTCCTTTCTTGGTATTAAAATCAACTCATCGATCGGTTTTTTTTCGAGAAAACATCGTTCGTTCAGCATATCCGGCGCCTCCCCGGGGAGGCGTGAACTGAGTGCCGGGGGATCACCGGATTCAATACAAAACATCTGTCACTTCTCCCATTCCGGCTTCTCCTCGACAGAATCGGGCAATGCTATCTCCGGTTGTCGTCGTTGCGCCGGTTCTGATTATTCCGGTTGTTGTGCCTGGTGTACTCGACGTTACGGTACCTTCATATATCTTCCATGCGGTGTCTTCTTATTCTCTCAGGAATGTTGTTATTCCGGATTACAATCCAGGGGCCGCGGTAGTCAGACGAGTTGTACCATGAACCATCCTGACAGATGTAGTATCGGTTTTCATAACTGATAATATCATAGGAACTTCCGACCGATACTGAAAACCCCTGATCCGGAAGGTCAATAAAATTCGTCCGTGTACTTATGACAATAGATGTCCCTCCTCTTCCGGGACTCATGGCGAGTGCGTCCGGGGTATTAAGAGGAAGATTGCCGATAAGCATTCCTGCAATTCCTGCCGCAAACCACTCCATTAACCTTTTTTATCCGGATTATCCGGGTTGGTAAAAAACACTCCCTGATTCTCTCTCATGTTCAGTTCATGGATTTTCTGTCTGAGAAATTCGCAATCTCCATTTCTTTCCCTGATCTATTTGTCCCCGCATTCCACTTCACAGGGCGGCGATTGCCGGCCTCATTAAATAAGCCTTCCCTGAATGACGCGAACAAGAAGCATGACGAGCGCTATGGCCAGAAGGGCATGAATAAAACCCCCCAATGGTATTGCAGGTTACAAGACCAATAATCCAGATGACAAGCAGAACGATTGCGATTGTTTCGGGCTTGGTATACTCCTCCTGATCTGATTTAAAAGAGTGATTTCCGGAACATTAACTGTTCCTCTTTCCGTAACCGCTTTATTTGTCAATATACTTTAATAAGCAAAGTAAAAAAACTAAACGTTCATTGCTCAAGGCTGTTGCAGGTTAAACATCGCACGGACTAAATCCGGGAGGTGAGATTTCTTTACTGTTTATTGACTTACTGCATCAGTTCCACTGGAACTGCCCAGGAGGATACTTTTTGTTCCCCGGTTCAAGCCGCTGAAAAAGGCATCCTCGGGCATAGCTCTATCTGCCCCTTCCATCGGTCGGACTTCTTCGGATGTCACCCTGTCTGTAAAGTACCCGGAGCGCCTGGATAGAGATAGCCTTAAAGAAACTCCTCTGCAAGTTCCGCATTCCGGATCATGGAAAGTTTTGCGTACATACCTTCAAGATCGAGGAGTTCCTGATGATTGCCGCGCTCAATAATTTCGCCATGGTGTATGACAAGAATTTGATCGGCATTGCGAATTGTATTCAAACGGTGAGCTATGACAAAACTGGTACGGTTGGCCATGAGCCGCTGGAGAGACTCCTGTATCAGCTTTTCGGTTGCGGTATCGACACTGGCGGGTCGCCTCATCCAAAATGAGGATCGGGGCATCCTTTAACAGTGCCCGCGCAATGCTGATTCTCTGCTTTTCGCCTGCACTAAGCTTTACACCTCGTTCGCCGACACGGGAATCGTAGCCTTCAGGTAAAGAATCAATGAAAGTGCGGCAATTGGCGGCGTGTGACGCATCAAGCATTTCTTTTTCAGTGGCATCCGGTTTTCCATAAAGAATATTTTCGCGAATCGTACCATTAAACAGGAATGCTTCCTGGCTGACAATACTGATTTGAGCACGCAGTGATTCGAGTGAGATGGCGGCGATATCCTGAGAGTCAATCGTAATCCGGCCTGCGGTCACCGTGTAAAATGCCGGGAGAAGATTGACAAGAGTTGATTTTCCGGAGCCGGTCGGTCCTACCAGCGCAATTTTCCGGCCGGGATAGGCATGCAGGGAAATATTGTGCAGGATCTGGTGGCCGTCATGATAACTGAAGCTGACATTTTCAAAGCACACCTCTCCCCGCACGGGCGTTTTGAGTTCTGCAGCACCCTGTCGATCGTGTTTTTCATCGGTGGCATCCAGAATATCGAACACCCGTTCACAGGATGCCCTTGCCGATTGCAGCATTTGATTCAGGCCGTCAATACGTCCGACAGGCTCATAAAAAAGGGTGAGATAAAAGATAAAGCCTACGAGTTCACCCAGTGTTATTTTTCCTTCTATCACCATCGGCCCGCCGGCCCAGAGGACAAGCACCATTCCCAGCGATCCGGCAAAAGTCATGGCAGGAGAATAGACGGCCCATATTTTCATGACGCTTAGCGTACTCCGGCGGAGCCCGTCAGCACGTTCCGCAAAGCGCTGATTTTCGTGCTGCCGCCGGGCGAACGCCTTTATCTGACGAATACCCTGTATGTTATCCATGAGAAGGGCGTTCATGGACCCGATGGCCATTCGTTGTTTGCGATAACGCAGATGGGCTGTCATGGTATACCACAGAGCGCCTGATATCGAGAGAGATAACGGGATAAGGGCAAGCATCGTCAAGGTGACATTCTTGAAGATCAGGATAATCAGAATAACAACGACGCTTAAAAACGTCGTCACCGCCCGTTCAAAGCCGTCTATCAGGACACGATGAACGGATGCAACGTCATCTATGACGCGTGTCATCAAATCGCCGGAGGCCTGCCGGTCGAAAAAACTGACCGGCAGCCACTGTATCCGGTCATAGATATCCCGCCGCATGTCATAGACTTACGTTCTGACCGAAACGGGTGTTAACTATGATTCTAAGGGCATTGAATAAATCGCATGATAAAAAAGCTGCGAGCAGGCAAAGGATTGCCGGCAATAACAGTGCAATATTCTTTCCGACAATGGCATTGTCAATAATATACTGTGTAATCTGGGGGAAGGTGAAGTAAAAGCCTATTGTGAGAACTGCAAGCAGGATATTGGCGGCGGCGATTAATTTATAAGGCTTTAGATAAACAAGAGTATGCCGCAGAAAATCCGCTGTCGTCCTTGATTGAGAAGGTCTGTTTGAAAACATGTTGATACTTCTATGTCTCTCCATAAGCCGGTTACTCTGCCGTATTCAATAAATTGTACAGGCAGTAAAATCACTTTTTTTCTTTACTTCATATTTCGTTTCGGATCCATTGCTTTCTCATATAGATCATCTAAATCCAAACAGATGTAATTCATATCCTTCAATTTCGTTAATATCCCGGGATCTATTGTATAAATCTGTAAAAGAAGCTGCTTGAGCGGAATATTTTCCAACGGTTTTGAAAGGAGTTCCGCAAAATGTCCCTCTCTGCTTTCCCTGTCCAGTGAACGGCTGGTAAGAATGGTGAATGGATCACGGTAATCAATTTCAGGAATCGGTGTGATTCTGTCTTCAAGAGGTAATGCCTTACTGATATTGACCAGAAATTTTCTTGATATATCGCGCTCAATGTGGGCGATGATGCATTGCTGGCTTGACGGTGTATTAAGTTCAGCAGTGAACTTCTGATTGAGATAAATACATCTTTTGCAATGATAGGCGTCACAATTACGGCAAACAGGAGAATATGTCAATTCCAGCAGGCGGTTATTGCCGGGTTTGGCGGCATCATCAATACTTCCGATATGATTATCGCTGTTTTCATAAAAAAAAGCCGGGCAGAGATAAAACTTATCGTTCGGAGCAAGAGTGATATGGTCGCATCCTGCACCGCAGTTATTCATGTTTGTTAAAAAAAGCCTGTCAGTGAGAACGTTTACTTCAATAAAATTGCCACTCCTGTACTCATTTTCAACAAGCAGACGTATCTCTTCCAATTGACATTGGTAAGAGCTGAAAGATGATTCGTTCCAATTATCAATATCTTTCAGTATGATGTTGAGTCTTTTAAATTTTCCGATAAGCTTTCCGACTGTATCGTTGAGCGAATCAAGATCTGCAGTTCCGATACGAATTATGATGTTGTTGATGCCGCTATCCTTGATTCTGCTGATATGATGCTGATTTTTACCGGTATCGAGTATGAGTACAGCGTTTTCCTGAGATTGAATATTTTCAACAGACATTATTTTGATATGCCCGACAGTCTCGATCACTTCCTGATATTCCTGAGGCAATACCGATTCGCCATATAGAAAACTAATGAAAATATTGTTTTCTATAGCGTAACCGATAATTTCTCTCAGTGACTCAAGAGAAATCAGGTCACTGCTTTGATAAATATTACTGTTATAACAGCAAAAAGATGCAGCGCCGGATTCCAGGATTACAATTAAATGATTCAGCATAAGATCCTTCTCAGGAATTGATTACTCTGTTTAATCTGTGCCAGTAATAATTATTAGCCCTTACTCTCGCCTTATGCATTTTGCATAAATATGTCGCACGTTGAAAGATTGTATCAGTATCAGCGAAATCATAATTGGCTCCCTGACGCCAGGCGCATCCTGCCGCAACCTCACAATCAATACATTCGCGGGAACTTTGTGTCAATAAATCCAGTGACAAATAAGGCCGTAATTTATTGCTGTCTATCCCGTCGAAACAATTGCCGAGGGGAATAGCTTTCTTTTTGGTCAAAGAAGGGGGGGTGAATCTATGGCAGGGATAAAAATCCCCCTTGTAATCTATCGCCAGCATTTTTCCGGCACCGCACCAGTTATGGTTTTCCGTAACCGGCTGACCTATTGTTTCTGAAAAAGGAGCAGGTATGGTCTTTATAGAGCTTTTCATCAATTATACGGTCCGCAAGTTCAATGAGCTGTTTTTCAAAAACAGCATCATCACCATCCTGCCAGACGTCTTCAAAAACGACGTTAATGCTGACATGCCTGATTCCGGTATCATATAAATGTAAAACGCTTTCTTTGATGTATGGCAGGTCATCGCCTGCAACAGTCACCTTTGTACTGCCGTTTGGAAATTGCTGCAGCCATAAGGGTATATTATCAGCCGTGTCATTATAAGATCCTTTTCCCGATGGGTAAATCCTTTGCATGTCATGTTTTTCAGGAGTTCCGTCGAGAGTGATTCCGATGCTTAAATCGGCTATATTTTTTTTGATGAAATTCTGGACCCTGTCATTATTGTACAAAATCCCGTTGGTCGTAAAACTGAAGCGGTAACAGTTGCTCCAGGGATGCATTTTCTCTTCCTGACTGGTTTTAATGTACTCACAGATCCGGTCGATCAGTTCAATCTCCAGAAACGGCTCTCCGCCAATGAAGTCCCAGACTATTGAACTTTCAGAAAATATCGTCCTGTTTTCAAGGATGTAGTCTATTGATTGCCTGGCGATATCAAAACTCATTTTGTTGTTACTGTTTTTGCCTGTGAAATAACAGTAACGGCAGCGCAGTTGACAATCTTCTGTAACCATAAACGTTACAGTTTTTGCAATTGACTCCTGCCATACGGCCGGGGGTTTGGCGATATTACTTTCCATGGAAATGTTACAACCTTGTCTGAGTATGGGTGGTGGCTGACACGTTACCCGGTTAAGAGCGTGTCGGGAAACCGGCTGCACTGCACTGGCTGAGACTCCAATGCGCTGTCTGAAAGAAACGTATGCCTTGACGGGTGATACCGGAAAAGAGAAAATCCGGTTGAAATATCATCGGTGAACGTAATTCCATGTTATCAGAAACAGGCATATCGAAACAGGAAATCGCAACTCCTGAAACGTTGGGATCGGGAATTCCGGCAGAGAGAGTTCAATAATGGTTTTGTTAATGACAGAAACTGCAGAGAGAAAAAGGTATTCATTCTGCAGTCCCGTCAGGTCACTCCTGAAAAAATAAAAGAATAGAACTTATTTACTGACAGTGATACACTCGTCCTTGCAGCCTGATAAACATTGCCCTCCACAGCCACCGTCACAGTCAGCTGAAGCCTTGGGTTTATGTGCCCCGAAAGCGGCTTTTGGCGCTCCCGAGTTTACAAAAGCCAAGCCCGGCAGGGTTTATTTGCCGCAATTACAAGTACACAGCCCCGTTTTAAGGCTGGACATGAAAAAGAGCAGAGAGATCTGTCGGGTTTTTCATCTTCTGACACTGACCATAGCCATAGGCCGAAGATAACGCCATCAGGGTCGATTTCTGATTATTTTTCAGGTAGTTATTTTCCTCTCCGCAACGTATCGGTGTGAAGTATCTGCCGGGTCGAACCCCGAAGAATTCCGGAAACAGGCGCTGAAGTCGACCTTCTTGCTCCTGCGGAGTTTATTTGAATGCGCACTCATGCCGGAAAATGAAAAAAGCGTGAAAACAGTGATATTATAAGTTATTGAACCCTCGAAGCTCTCTCCCGAACGCTGCCCGGAAAGCTGCAGGCAATGCAGGTGAGGCAAACGACAGGGATGTCAGAATGCCGGGCTGACGTGCTGCGGAAAGCGGGGGGATTAAAAAAAGTAACAAAGGTGTCAGGTCTTATGCTTCTTAATAAAATTCTTACGATCCTTCTTCTGCCTTCCGGGTTTGCTTTGTTGTGCATGCTGGCCGGTCTGGTTCTGCATAAAAGATTGTTTATCTGGCTTGGCGTTCTGGTGCTCCTGCTTTTCAGCACACCGTTTATCAGTGATGCCCTGATGCTGGCTGTCGAAGGCAGCGCAGGGAGGGTGCCTGTCAGTTCGGTGAAGAATGCGGATGCC
>Ga0268280_1001746_pt1 | contig 13856 bp, 12 predicted proteins | sample saktaG_9_FD_190139 | JGI IMG/M metagenome (GOLD analysis project Ga0268280, IMG submission 190139) | Saline water microbial communities from Sakinaw Lake, British Columbia, Canada - sak_2011_5_24_40m | ecosystem: Environmental > Aquatic > Non-marine Saline and Alkaline > Saline ...
GCAGCTTTCGGACATCGAGAAGGAGCTGCGGCATTACAACGCTAATTTCAAAAATAAGACCGTCCTGTGCAACTGCGACGACCCCAAGGTCAGCAATTTTTTTCACTATTTCTCGCATAACTTCGAGAAGCTGAAGCTGAAAAAGCTGCTCACCATCTGCTACAAGAACTGCGACGCCAATCTGTTCAGCAAGAACACGGATGAACGAGGCATCTACCTCGAATACGACGGCGACAAGAACGACAACCGCGTCCCCGACCCGGACGAAATCGGCATTCACAAGCTAAAAGGCGACGGCGATTTTCGCAGCGAGGAATGTGTCGCGTTGCTCAAGCAAGCAGACATCGTTGTGACCAATCCGCCGTTTTCGTTGTTTCGAGAGTACGTTGAGCAGTTGGCAAAATACAAGAAGAAGTTCATCATCATTGGGAACAAGAATGCGATTACGTACAAGGAGACGTTTACGCTTATTAAGGAGAATCGACTGTGGATCGGTAATACGGCAATGGGCACCGATATGTTGTTCCAAGTATCAGACAGCCTCGCGAAGATACTAGTTGATACGAAAAAGCATGGCAGTGCCTACAGGATGGTTAATGGCGAGGTAATGGCACGTTCGCAGTCGTGTTGGTTCACAAACCTGGACATTAAGAAGCGCCACGAACGACTTGTTCTGTACAGGAGCTTCAAAGGAAATGAGAACGATTACGAGAAATTCGATAACTACGATGCGATAAATGTTGATAGAACAAAGGACATTCCAGATGACTACGATGGCGTTATGGGTGTCCCAATCAGCTTCCTCGACAAGTACAGTCCTGACCAATTTGAGATCGTGGGGCTTATTGCTGGAAACATCAAGGGCCTCGCAGGAATTCTGTCGGCTAGCGGTAAGGATGGGCCATACATCAATGGCAAGCTTAGGTACGGGCGCATACTCATACGGAGAAATTCATGAAGATCGAACTTAAAGAAATCACAGTAAAGAATCTGACAGACGGTTTCCTCGACAGCGCCGAACAAGGAGTGGTCGCATACAGCGGAAAGCTCGACATTCGCCCTGCATATCAGCGGGAATTCATCTACAAGGACAAGCAGCGTGATGCGGTGATCGATAGCGTCCGCAAGAACTTCCCGCTGAACGTGATGTATTGGGCAGTGCGCGAGGACGGCAAGTACGAGGTCATAGATGGCCAACAGCGCACGCTTTCGATTTGCCAATACGTCAATGGGGACTTCTCCATCAACGGGCTGGCGTTCCATAACCTACAAGACGACCAGCAACAGCAGATTCTTGATTACAAATTGATGGTCTATTTCTGCTCCGGGACTGACAGCGAAAAGCTGGATTGGTTCAGAACTATCAACATCGCTGGCGAGGAACATACCGATCAGGAATTGCGAAACGCCGTCTATGCAGGGCCATGGACGGCCGATGCCAAGCGGTATTTCAGCAAGACAGGTTGCGCGGCCTATGGGCTGGCTAGCGATTATCTGCGGGGCAGTCCGATCCGCCAGGAATATCTGGAAACGGCTATTGCGTGGCGCTCGGCAGGCAAGATCGAAGACTACATGTCGAAGCATCAGCACGATGAGAACGCGACGCCGCTGTGGCAGTACTTCCAAAAGGTCATCGGCTGGGTGAAGGCGACGTTTCCGGAATATCGGAAAGAGATGAAGGGGGTGGATTGGGGAGTATTATACAATCAGTTCAAGGATAAAGAGTACGATACGGATAAACTGGAGAAGCAGGTTGCCAAGCTGATGATGGACGACGATGTGGAGCGGAAATCGGGAATCTACCCGTATGTGCTGGATGGGGACGAAAGACATCTGAACATCCGCGCGTTCTCTGATAACATGAAACGAGAAGCGTTCGAAAGACAAAAGGGGATCTGCGTCAAGTGCAAGAAGAAGTTTCAGTTGGCCGAAATGGAAGGCGATCACATCAAGCCCTGGCACGAAGGCGGGAAGACCAATGCCATCAATTGCCAGATGCTGTGCAAGGAAGATAATAGAAGAAAATCTGGGAAATGATAAGTAAATGACCGAAGCTCTTTTTTCAATAACCTTGGCCGGCGAACTGATCAGCGCGAGGTACTATACCATTTCGAGAGATACTCTCAATCGGAGAATTATTTCAGATGAACTTATCGAGGAGATTTTACTCCGGAGCCAAGATCAGGAGAGTATAGATTGGCATTTTTCTTTTGAAGATCTTAAAGTCGATATATTGAAAAAATATGAATATAAAATTGAATTTTTTGTGAGCCGGGATATTCCGATAGGGGAGGGCCTCCATTATTTATTTCAGTGTTCGTCGAATTCATAAGTCCTTGGCAATCCCGCATTCGTTCTTTCATCAGGGCCCTGATAAATCTTACCATCAGCTTCTATTTGGTATAAAGTCTCTCCATCGGTAGTAACGGTAATGTCCCCTACACAATAACCTGCGGTGCTGGTTTCGGTCCCGATCGGTGCACCTTCCTCGGTTTGTAAGACAAGCGCAGCTGGAGCAGTGACACAGGAAGCCAATGCGAGAAGAACCTTCTCAACTACATCTTTCCGCGGGTGCCACCAGTTACTTGATTGGCCGACGCCGACTGAGATGCAAGCTACCCTGGGCGTGAGTTTGTTCATATAATTTGAATTTGTGCTACTTTCACTCCCGTGATGGGCGACGTGCATAACCTCGACACCATACTGTGAAAGAAGTGGATAAACACCACCAGGCATAATGGCATCGACAAGATGAGTTTCAACATCCACTTGGGAAGTTGAATGCCCAGTGCAGTTCTCATCGCCACCACCAAGATCCCCGGTCGAGATGTAATCGAAATTCCCGTATTGAATTAAAATTCCCACTGATCTATCGTTTTCATCATTCTGTGCGCCGCTCACCAAGCCATATCCAATAACCCTCCCATCTGACGTGACGCATTTGATCTTGGCATCATTCCCAAGGTCAATTTCAAACCCGGTTGGCATCGGAGTGATTGCAGTATTGCTAAGGCGAGTGTCGCTATATGCCTTTGTGCTTCCGTTATCGTAAATATGATCGTAACTGTACCCCGCTGCGAGGACTTCTGAAACTCCTTTATAGTGATCTGTATCGCGATGGGAAATAATGATATTGTTGATTTTATTGGAGTATCCAAGCTTCTTTAGGTATGGGACGACATAACTTGTTCCTTTGCCAGTGTCGCCGCCATCCAAGAGGACAGTAGTACCATTGGGCCCTTCAATGAAGATGCTCTGCCCTTGCTGGACATTAATGTAATGGATCTTTAGATATTGCTTAGTAGAGGTCCTGGTTCCAATAAAATCCTGCCCAGTCATGGAGACTGCCACGTTTGTAAAGGTTCGGTTCTCTGGAGTGAATATGTATCCCGGTTTCGTTGGCGTAACAGTTCCTGACCAATTGTCTGACACTTCCTGGGTGTACTGGCCAGCAGAGTTTGTCAAGACTGAGGGAATCCCATTACTGAATGTTATAGTTACGCCAGAAAGCGGTGTGGTCCCTTCAGTTACCAAACCGGAGATGGTTAATCCATCTGGGGAGAAATTTGCCGTGATGGTCATCGGGGCCATGACGTTGGTAATGGTCAACGGGTTTTCTACCCCGCTATAACCGCCGGCCCAGTTTTCAAAGTGATATCCGGAATTAGCGATGGCGGTGACAGCGGTGCAATTCTCTCCTTTATTTACAATCTGGATGGCATTACCTGAAATAGTTCCGCCGGTTCCAGCGATGAATTGAACCGTAAATGAAACCACTGGTGCTGGGCAATATGTCAAAAACAGGGATAAAACAACAAGGATAATGATTTTCGATTTCATCTCTTCTCTACCTCATCTGAACATTAAATACTCTTTTTATCAAGGGGAATCATCTAGCAGCTTTAAGATTGCGCCTCAGAATCGATCCTGGCGATTCATTTGCATTTCATTAGAATTCTTCTTATAATATTCACATAAGTTAGTCTGTTTTTTTGAGAGGAGAAGGTATGCATCAGTTAATTTTTTATCCTGTCGGTAATGGAGACACAAGCCAAATTATTTTGGAAAATGGAAAGCGCATTCTTTTTGACTTTAGGCATATTAAAAAAACTGAGAATGATGAGGAACTGGAAATCAACCTAAAGAATAGATTAAAGAACGAATTGAAGAAAGCTAACAAAAAGTCCTTCGATGTAGTTGCGTTTACGCACAACGACAAAGATCATATTGCAAACAGTATAGAATTCTTTGAATTGCGCCATGCAGATAAATATCAAGGTGAGGGCCGAATCAAAATAGACGAGCTTTGGGTGCCGGCTGCAATGATTTTAGAGACAGCTTCCAATGATGAGCTGAGCGATGAGTTCATCATTTGGCGACAAGAGGCACGTTACCGTCTGTTGAAAGGAAAAGGCATTCGTGTCTTCTCCAAACCAGAAAAACTCAATGATTGGTTAGAAGAAAACGATTTTACTCTCGATTCCCGCCGCCATCTCATTACTGATGCCGGTGCGATCGTTCCAGGCTTCACACTTGATAATGATGGAATTGAGTTTTTTTGCCACTCTCCTTTCATTAAACATGTGGACGAAGGCGAAAACCTATGCAATGAAGCCGCTCTTGTCTTTAATGTTCGTTTCAAGGTTGGCAATAGTACTATTGATTATTTGGCTGTTGGCGATTCTTATTGGGAAGTGTTGGAGGATATTATTCGAGCAACCAATTATCACAAAAATACTGACCGTCTTGCATGGGATATATATAATATTCCCCACCATTGTAGCTACCTGGCTTTGAGTGATGATAAAGGGAAGACCGAAACCTCACCAAAACTCTTGATAGAAGAGTTGTTGCTTAAAGGAAAAAGGAATGCCTACATTGTCAGCTCTTCAAATCCGATTGATGACACTGAAATAGGGCGAAATCAAACACAACCTCCTCACATCCAGGCGAAAAAGTGTTACGAAAGTTATCTCAAGAAGGTAAGTGGCGCAAAGTTTTTAGTCACAATGGAAGAACCGAGCACAGAAAAACCTGAACCCCTCATATTTAACATAGATAGCAATGGCATTACTCGAGGAGGGAAGCTAAATGCGTCGGCTGTGGCTACAATCATATCTTCTCCTGCGCGGAGAGCTGGGTGATGTCAGACGAGTACATCCCATACGGTGAACCGTATCCTGATTGCAACCCTGATCGCCTAACTCGGACTGTTGCTAGAAAGACGTTATTGGCTTGCTTAACACTTAATGACTTCGAAGTTGTTGAAATTCGGCAATTGGACTTGGCTACTAAAAAAATTGCAGACATTATAGTTGTCGAATGTGTTAATGATCAGGTACCTTCACGTAATCCGTTTGGAATCAATATCCGCGAGCGGCTCGCACTTGTTTTTGCTCCAGACAAAGTTCCAGAAGTAAGGGCACTCCGTAAAGATTTCCCATTAGTCCCACATTTGAATCATGTCCCAATGGGAGATCCCGCTTCACTTTGCCTTTATTTCGAACCTTGGAGTTCAATAGAGCGTACATGGACACCCCAGAATTTCTTACAACGTATTCTTTGGTGGTTAGAAAAAACAGCAAAGGGAATGCTTCATCGAAAGGACCAACCTGTCGAACAAATTTACTTCAATTCTCCTTATGAACTTGTTCTTCCACCAAATTTCGATGAATCAATGAGGGATAGAACTTCCGTCTTGACAGTTGAATGTGTTGAACAATCAGACAGAGTTTTTAAGGTAATAAGAGGTTCATTTATTCCTATAGCAAGCACACTTACACAAACGAAGAAGCAGATAGTTCCCATAGTAATCCCACTACTCCAAGTTGTACATGGGGGTGTCGAGCACCATCCAGAAACACTTGGCGAACTCCATGATCAATTAGAGGCCCGAGGAGCACCTTTTTTCGATGATTTAAAGGAAAGAATTCGCTATGTAGCTGGTGGCGGTTTGTTAGGTTCACTTCATCGGAGTTGCATATTAATCCTTCATATTCCAATCTGCCGTAATATTGGTGCTGATCCCGAACGACATGAAACTCGCGCATTTTATATTGACTGCGATGTGACAGAAATCGGCATTAAAATTGGATCCCTGTTTAAATCCAATGTAGATCCAAAGTTTTATGCAACACTTCCGTTTGGAAATGCTTCTCAACCAGAGGCCAATAAATGGCGTAATTTGAAGGTCATTCCGATAGATGTGAGGTATAGCAACACAAAAGAATACGCCCGAAAAGCATCAGGTATAGTTGAAACAACTGCTGATTTTAAAGGAGTAATAGCAGGGGTTGGTGCGCTAGGGAGCGCATTGGCCGAATTGTGGGCAAAGGAGGCATGGGGAATTTGGACTTTCATTGATAATGACATTATTGAAGCACACAACATTGTTCGACATGCTGCGAAGGATTTACATATAGGTTGGTTCAAAGTAGATGCTGTCCGAGCAATTGTTGAGGCAAACTACCATAGCAAATATTTTTCGGCAATGGGGATTGCTGAAAATGTAACCAATTTGAGCAATCCTTCTGTAAAAAATGCGATCACAACTGCTGATATCATCGTTGATGCAACTACTACACTTGAAGTTCCACGTGAACTATCTCAACGTGAAGATTGTCCTCGATCGGTATCCGTTTTTTTAACTCCTTCGGGGAACAGCTCGGTAATTCTTTTCGAGTCTGCTAATCGTAGTGAAAGATTAGATTCTTTGGAAGCGCAGTATTACCGCGCCATTATTAACGCGGACTGGGGTGTGAACCATTTATTAGGGCATAATGGTGCGCTATGGATTGGAGCTGGATGTCGGGATGTTTCTGCAGTCATCTCGAATGAGAGTATTCAGGTTCACGCTGCAACATTGGCGAGACAAATTCGGTTACTTAGAGATAAACCAGAACCACAAATACGGGTATGGACTACTGATGTTGAAACTGGCAGTTTAATTATTGAAGAAGTTCCAATTGCTGTAAAAGTGGGAACCACCTCTGGTGAGTGGCGTGTTATTTGGGATACTGAAATCCAGAAAAAGCTTAGTTCAATAAGACATAAACATCTTCCTAAAGAAACTGGTGGTGTGATACTTGGCTATATTGACCAGAAGTTAAAAGCAATCTATATTGTAGATATTTTAACAGCCCCTGCTGATAGCGAGTCGGATTTGACTGGATTCGTTCGGGGGGTTGCGGGTTTAGAAGCGACCAGCAACGAAGTTTCTCGGCGAACAGCCAACATCGTTGGCTACATTGGGGAGTGGCATTCACATCCAGCATTTACTTCAGCATATCCGAGTAGTCTAGATAGAACTCTTATTGAAAAGCTCTCTAATACTCTTGCCTTAGATGGTCAGCCAGCATTGATGATTATTGTAGGCTCCGCTGGAGATATTTCAGTTACAGTAAAAGGAGGTTGATGCTATGATATCTCCCAAATTGCTGAATCCTAGAATTGGACTTTCTCTTTCAGGAGGTGGTGTACGTGCGGTTGCGTTTCATGCTGGTGTACTCCAATGGTTTGCAGAAAGAGAATTACTTGGAAATATCGAACACATCTCTTCTGTGTCTGGAGGAAGCTTGTTCACTGGCCTTGTGTTCCATTTGTCGGGAAATCAATGGCCGGCATCTACCGAATATATCAATCATATTTATCCTGATATCAGAGATTTGCTAACAACCAAATCATTACAAGGGAATGCTTTGTGTCGCCTACTTCTTAATCCAATTAATTGGCGATTCCTTTTATCGCGTGCAAATATTGTTTCACAAAGCATAGAACGTTATTGGGATGTCTCCGAGAAACTCGAACAACTTCCTTCTCGTCCAGTATGGTCGATTAATGGAACGACAGCTGAAACCGGCCGCCGTTTTCGGTTCAAAGATTCGAAAATAGGTGACTACGAAATTGGATATGCCGATAGTCATAGTTTTAAGCTCGCTGTGGCCATGGCTGTGTCTGCGGCATTCCCTGGTGGAATCGGACCTCTGAAATTGGATGCAACACTATATACATGGTTTAGAAGAAACGGCTGGAATTTGACACAACCTCTTTCCGCAGTTAATCCAAAATTTAATAAGCTTCATCTTTATGATGGTGGAGTCTATGACAATCTCGGACTCGAATCTCTATTCGATGTGGGGAAGCAATCGATGAAGAATGACACCGGTTCGCCGGCGATTGACTTTCTCGTTGTATCGGACGCTGGAGCTCCATTTTCACGTAGTAAAATTCCTGGGCCCCTAAATCCCTGGAGACTCAAGCGTGTAGCCGACATAGCATTTGACCAAGCCCGCGCATTGAGAGTCCGTGCATTTGTTAATTTCCTGAAAGGTAACACGGCATCTGGGATGTATTTGCAGATTGGCTCAAACCCTATTGCATGTATTAAAGAATATGGGAATCAAGCTGAAATAAAAAGTATTGCAACAAATTCTAGCTGGCTAACAGCTCCACAAATAATTGCAGCGGCATCTTACAGAACCTCACTCTCTCGAATGAAAAAGGAGGATTTTGACCTCATTGCAAGACACGGATATGAAACTATATTGTGGAATGAGTTGGCCTTTTATAATGATCAGATAAAGTAAAAATTAAAATCAATATAGGGGCCAATGAAAAGATAGCTTTGTTCACTCTTCTCCAAATAGTTTTAAAAAGTAGTATGGGAAATAACAAAATACTGTAAGAGCTAAATCTATTATGGACTTTTACAATTTTCTTGACAAAATAGAAAACAAATTCATATACTTACAAAGTAGATAAATAAAATTCTATAAAAATATTTTACGTAGAGGAGAGTGAAAAGCCAATGGATAATTTGATTGAATCTCTTTTTGATAAGATCTCTGCCTACAACATTTTCAATTATTTGTTGCCCGGCGTGGTCTTCGCTGCCGCCTTTAGAGATATATCTCGGCATACTTTTTTCTCCGGTAACGTCATTGTGGATGTAGTGGTGACGTATTTCATGGGCATGGTCTTGAGCAGAGTCGGCTCACTTGTGATTGAGCCACTTTTCAAGTGGATGCGGATTGTCAAGTACGCAAAGTACGAGGATTATCTTTCGGCCGAAAAGAAAGATTCCAAGCTGAATCCCCTTTTACAAGAGAACAATACCTACCGAACCTTGACAGCTGTCTTTCTAGTGTTGCTTCTCATGAAAATTGGAATATCCTTTCAGCAGAGTCATCCCGGTCTGCGCTTGCACTTCGACTGGGTCTGGCCTATCGCTCTTTTTGTGCTCTTTGCCCTCTCCTACAGGAAGCAAACCGCATACATCCGTAAGCGCGCTAACCCTGCAAAGGAATAAGAGAACGCTTTTGTCAACTGTCAAGTCATTCTCCGTCGGCAATGGCGACATGTTCTATATCAATCACAACTCAAAGAACTTCACGATCATCGACTGTTGCCTCTCTGATGAGAACAGAGACTGTATTGTCGCCGAAGTAAAGGCTTTGGCGGATGCCAACGAGATCGTCAGGTTCATTTCAACCCATCCCGATGATGATCATATCGCGGGCTTGAAGGATCTTGACGACGTTCTCAAGATTCTTAATTTCTACTGCGTACAGAACGAGGCTACGAAGACGGACGAAACGGATGACTTCAAGCGCTATTGCGAACTAAGGGATTCTGAGAAGAAGGCATTCTATCTGGTTCGTGGATGCAATCGGAAATGGATGAATCAAGGCGATGAGACAAGAGGCTGTTCTGGGATTAATGTGAGCTGGCCGGACCGTGAAAATGAGTCATTCATTGATGCATTGAAGTCCGCAAAGGCTGGCGAAAGCCCAAACAATATATCGCCTATCCTCAAATACAGTGTAGAAAATGGCGTGAGCATGATGTGGATGGGTGATCTGGAAACGGTGTTTATGAAAACAATCAATGAAACCCTTGCACTCCCCAAAGCGCATATCTTGTTTGCGCCCCATCATGGACGAGACAATGGGAAGGTGCCGCAGGCACTTTTGGACAAAATTGCTCCCGAAATAATCGTCATTGGAGAAGCTCCATCGGAGGATCTTAACTACTACTCGAAGTACAACACGATTACGCAGAACTCAGCCGGAGATATTACGTTCGAGTGTGATGGGAAAAAGATCCATATTTTTGTTTCAGCAAAGGACTACGAGGTTGATTTCTTGGATGACGAGTGGCAGTCCGGTGAAGACACGTATTTGGGCACATTGAACATATGACTTCTGCCAGCAACAGCATGAAGCTAATGGTGCTTTGCCCCACCTTTAAGAGGAATGGAGCTAAACAGGAATCTGCTCGGTGCTTTATTTTGTCAGCAGGAACCACGATATACTGAATCATATAAATGCTGCCAGAAAGATCATTGGCGATCCACGCCCAGAGTAGCCCGGGCATTTTACCTGCCCAGGGTTAAAAATGCCAGTGATTCTTCTAAGGGCAAAGGCAGAAGGTGATGGCGGCCGCCAACGGCCACTTGAGAATTAAACCCTCTTTTTAACCCAAAGGGAATCTATCGGATTGCTTCCAGATTGCGCCGTCTGAGCGATCCTAGCGCGTCTTTTTCCGGAGATCCCCGGCCAGGTTCCCAAAATCCGGGCCTTGATCTGGTCCCCGATCGCCGTGCTGCCGACATTTCTGTTTTTTGCGGTCGATTCCATGAAATATTGCGACTGAATTTATTATTTTCATCAATCATGCGACTAATTCCGATCTTTCTAACCAGGTTTATGTTAGTCGCATGATTCAATGTAATTGTCGCACCATTTGAGAGAATTCTCACAATCGCTACCTGATATTCAAAATCAGTGTTTCTTGTCTTTGGGGGGACAAGGATCATTCCCGAAACTATCCTTGTCCCGAATTACTCCATGCTTATCGTGGATGACGACTTCCGTTCCCTGATTACGTGCGATATCTCTTGCGATTTTATCTGCTTCGGCCTTGGTAGGAGTGATAGCAGTCATCCGGTCGTTTCCTTCGCCTCTAACTCCCCAATCTTTGCCGTGAGGCACAACGTGTTGATTTTTTTTAGTCATGATAATCCTCCCCTCCAAAGAGAAAAAAGCGCACTTTAGAAGAACTCTCCTTTTTCTCTTCTCTTAAATTCAACAAAATAATAACGCCGCATGTTGTTCTTGTCAAGGTCAAGTGTAAGAAGTAGATTCAATAAATTATCTTGAGGTATTGCAAATACAATCAAGTTGATAGTAAAATAAATCATCTAATTAAGGGGGTACAAGATGTCTCGAAGAACTGGATATCCGCTTTACAACAACCAATACTGCGGCAACAAAAACAAGATGGAAGTCCATGATCTGGACAACGAAGACAAAAACGCCTCGGGGTGCCAAATCGACGAGATAATCCGAGCTGGCCACGCGAAGGCGTTTTCACCCGACAGCTTAAGCCAGGCACATTCCGAGGGCTATAATAACTGCGCTTATTGCATTGGAGGCAGCAGGCATTGATATTTTTTGGACCGTCATTTACTGCAGGTGTTTTCCCTTGGTCTTTGATATTTAACCAGGCCGAGATCGCGCCTCAGGAACGATCCTGGCGCGTCTTTCTTGTCCTGCCTGAAAGAAGAGGCTAATTCCGCCCAAAATTTATGAATCAGTTTTTTTTCGAGCTGTTTATTTTAATTCCCTTTTTTGATAATGAAAATTAATATATCACCGGCTAGGTGTGGCAGAGTCAATATATCACCGTGATAGTTTTGAAAAAAATTATAGAATATAATACTTTTTAAGGGGTATTTAAGTAATGGAAAAGCTTACTCTATATAATCTTTGGAAAAAAATTTCACAAAAAAATAAAATCGTTATAGCTATCGATGGCAATTCTTATCCATACAATGATGAAGAAATAAAAACATTATTCTATATAAATAATTTTGAACAATTTGAAATTTTATATATTTCTTCAAAAAATGATAAAAATCAAAAATCAAATAATTTACTTTTCCAACCCAAATACAAAATCCACAATGAAATTAGTATAGAAAGAATCAATCCGCATAATGTCAGGGTAACTGGTTTTCAAGATGAAAAGATAAAAAGTCTTTTTTCCATTGAACTGATCTCAGCAATTGGTTTTGGGGATTTTGCAATAACTAGAGAGAATGTGTTTTCGATTCTTAATGAAAAAGAGCTCCGACGCATTTTTTATGATGGAAAAGTTTTCATTGGGAACTTATCCAAATGTTTTTCTGCCTTGAGGCCTTGGATAAACGAGCAAACAGAACTTAATTACAACAAAAATAACAGTATTTTAATTTCTAATTGGAATTCCATTTATACGGCTGCTTATAGGGATTTTATTTCTCCTAATTTAACTAATGTGAAAAGAATTGTTTATGCTTTAAATGATAGTAAAACCAAGTTCTCAACCGGAGATAATATAAAGGATTACTTAGACGCAATATCAACAAGGATGATTCATATTTTAAAAACAAGAGATACGCTTGAATCGTTTAAAATGAACTCCTTTAAATCAACTTTTGGTGGGAATAATTATTCAAGCAATATGCATTACTTTTTTGGATATTTGTTGATTTTAGCAACTGGAATAATTGATTCAATTGGTCGTGTACTTTTCTGGAGTATTGATAAGCAAATAAAAAATTACATGGAAGTTACTATTAAAAAAGATAAATCCGGTAAGCGTTATAAAAATTTCTTGGAGGACCTTTCTTCTAAAAACAGTATTTTAGCCGATTATCTGGATTCTGATGATACTCAGTATTTTTTTGAATTGATTTATAGCATAAGAAATTATGTTGCTCACGGAATATTACCAAATAGAATTAGTCTTCAAGGTTATTTTGGGGGGCTACACGGGGACTTAATATGTATCCAAGTAGATAGCGAATTAATAATAAAATATCTCACTTCAAGAAATGTTATCGAGTCTCAGGACATTGGAATTGAGATTTTAAGACAAACACTGGATGAGACAAAAAATCTATTAGACCCAGTGCTTTTCGCAAGGCATGTTGTAAAAAAAATCATAGAACTTAGTGAAAATATATTTGGAATGTTATCCTTAGAACACAAGATAATAGATAAAGAAGAAATGGATAAATATCACCTTTATAAAAACGGTTCTCAAATAAAGAAAAAAAACGATCCATTAGAGATAGAGATGTTGGATTGGTTCCTATCCACAATCGAAACACAATTTCCTTGATTCTAACATTTACCGAATAAAAATCCACATCAATGTGTTAGATCTAAAATAAGCTAAACCATCTCACTTATGTCGGCATTTCTGCAAGCATCCTTCACAATGAGAGCCCAAAATGAATTACAACAAAATACTGAAATTGTTATACTTAAATTTTTCTTCTGCTTCTTTGATTCCTGGGCCCAGCTAATGATTTTTGTTTTAATTATAAAAACTATTTACTTAATAAAGCCGATATGCTAATCGTTAATCATGGTGTTGTTAGAAAAGTATATTTCGTATAATTATAGTTATGCATCGACAGAAAACAGGAAACCAATTTGACTAACAAATCATTTGATGATTTTATAAAGAAACTAAACGATGCTTCACAAGAAGTCGAAATTGACTGGAAAACCAAACTTAATGAGTGGAAGCAATATATATCTAACTTTTATAATAAAACTGAAGGTTTTTTAAAGCCATATATCGAATCGGGGAAATTAAGGCTGACAAAAAGAAGCATTATGTTGGACGAAGAATATATTGGTTCGTATGAAGTCGATGCTTTAGATATTTTGTTAGGTGGCATCAAAATTATCCTTACCCCCATAGGAACAAACTTGATAGGGGCAAAAGGGCGAGTGGATATGGTAGGCCCAAAAGGAACAGTCAAATTCGTTCTTGTACCTAAAGATTCAAGCAGCCCAAAA
>Ga0268280_1001747_pt1 | contig 13854 bp, 15 predicted proteins | sample saktaG_9_FD_190139 | JGI IMG/M metagenome (GOLD analysis project Ga0268280, IMG submission 190139) | Saline water microbial communities from Sakinaw Lake, British Columbia, Canada - sak_2011_5_24_40m | ecosystem: Environmental > Aquatic > Non-marine Saline and Alkaline > Saline ...
CCGGCAGTTCACCAGCAAGCTCAACAAAGACTGCCTGGATATGTTCGGCTGGGAAGCCGGTGTTTTGCCAGATCAACGCCCGCCGCTAGATACATTCAAACCGGGCGATTCCGGCGATTTTATTAAATAATTCAGCCACAGATTCACGCAGATGAACGCAGATAGGTTTAAATACAAAGAAATAAGTAACTGCTCAGGTGGATAGACTGTAGGTTTTTAGCTAACAGCCTTCAGCCTAAATAACCTGAGTAGTTACTGTATATGATAATAAATGAAAAAATATCAGTGATGATCAGCGAATATCTGCGGCTGAGTAGTTACAAATAATTAACCCGTAACATAAATAAGGCTATTGCTATGAAGGTTATTAAAATCGATAAAAATGACTGGGCCGGCGGAACAGGGAAAATTCAAAGTTCTTACCGTTTGTATGGTCCGGTCAAGGAAGAAAAACATCATGATTTCAAGGAGCTTGGAAAAGGAGAACTGCCCGATCTGAATTTTTTAAATACACGCCTTTCTCCAAAAACAATTATCTATCCGCAATCCGAGATTATGTTTGAATATTCTCTTGATGAAAAAGATCCTGATCATCATATAATGAAGGATGCCGCAAAGGACTATTCTCCGAAAGCGGTGCTGGGAATCAGGCCTTGCGATGCGTCGGCATTTCTTCTTGTAAAACGCAATTTCGATACGCCGGACTATAAAGATCCTTACTGGGTAAGGGCCTATGAAGCAACGACATTTATCGGGGCTGCCTGCAATAATCCGTGCAGCACCTGCTTTTGCACAACAGCCGGATCGGGCCCTTTCAATGAAGATGGCCTTGATATACTCCTTACCGATGCCGGAGACTGCTATTATGCGAAAGCAATTACGGAAAAGGGAGAAAAGCTGTTAAATGCAGCCGGATGGAATACGATTGCAGATGGCGGCGCTCTAAAAAAAATAGGGTCTCTTAAAAAAGAGGCTGAGGCCAAAATAAGCTCTTTGGTTTCAACAGATCAGCTTAATAATAAAAAAACAACCGAGCTTTATGAAGCTCCTTTCTGGGAAGATGTTTCATTTTCCTGCATTAACTGCGGAACATGCACGTATCTTTGCCCCACATGCTGGTGTTTCGATATCCAGGATGAAAATTCCGGATGTTCGGGCGTGCGCATGAAAAACTGGGACAGCTGCATGTTTCCCCTTTTTACCATTCATGGCACGGGACACAATCCGAGGGGAACAAAACTTCACAGGGTCCGCCAGAGATTCATGCATAAACTGAAATATTACGTCGATAAGTATGAGAGCGGGATTCAGTGCGTCGGGTGCGGTCGCTGCATCCGGTCCTGTCCGGTTAATATTGATATACGCAGGGTATGTGACATGATGAACAGTTATGATCCTAAAGCCTGCGCTTGTGCGGTAAAGTGATGAAGGGGGATATTAAAGTGCAAAATCCATACATGCCTTATCCTGTACGTATAGATGAAATAATAACGGAAACGGAAGACAGGAATCTTAAAACATTCAAATTTGTTTTTTTAAACCCTGGGGATGAAGATAAATTTTCGTACAAGGCCGGGCAGTTTGCGGAACTTTCGGTGACAGGCAAAGGAGAGATTCCTATAGGAATAGCTTCCTCTCCTACCGAAAAGGGCTTTGTAAAGTTTACGGTAAACAAGGTCGGACTTGTCTCTTCATATCTTCATTCAATGAAGGTCGGGGATATAATGGGCATAAGAGGCCCTCTCGGGAATTCATATCCGTGGGATACTCTGGAAGGGAAAAATGTGGTGATCATAGGGGGCGGTTTTGCCTTTACTACACTCCGTTCTTCAATAGTATCCATGCTGGATCCGGTTAACCGCAAAAAATTCAAGGATATCAATGTCATATATGGCGCTCGCACACCCGGTATGCTCCTGTACAGGGATGAGTTAGCCGCATGGGAAAGGCGGGATGACATAAAAATGCATATAACGGTTGATGCTGCCAATGATCCGGACTGGAAATATAATGTGGGTTTTGTGCCTGCCATTACCGAAAAGAAGGCGCCCCAGGCGGATGCCGATACTTATGCGATAATCTGCGGCCCGCCTGTCATGATCAAGTTCACCCAGCCTGTTCTTGACAAGCTGGGATACGGGCATGACCATATAATAATGTCGCTTGAAAACAGGATGAAGTGCGGAATCGGGATGTGCGGAAGGTGCAATATAGGGAAGGAATTTGTCTGCAAGGACGGCCCGGTATTTACTCTTGCGCAGCTTAATGCTACACCTCGAGAATATTGATATATGAAGGCATTCCCCCTTGCAGGAGGGAGGGAAGGGGTTAATCATATTTATATTGACATTGCAAGGCCGATGATATTATTATCTCCCTTGATAATTTACAGAAGGATAACAGGCTGTAAGCCTATAGAATAAATAATTGATAAAGGAGGAGATTAAATGCCGGAAGTACAATTTGCGGGTAAAACTTTTGTAACGGATGAGGATGGTTTCATTGATAACTATACAAACTGGTCACAGGATTGGGTTCAGTTTGTGAAAAAGGAAGAGGGAATTGATGAGCTGTCGGCAGAACACCAGCAGGTTATTACGGTGCTTCGCGAATATTACGAGAAAAACGGAATTGCTCCGATGGTTCGTGTTCTTTCAAAAGTTACAGGTTTCAAACTGAAGCACATTTATGAGCTTTTCCCTTCAGGACCGGGCAAGGGAGCATGTAAAATGGCCGGTCTTCCGAAACCGACGGGTTGCGTCTGATCAGTAGACAGTGACGAATTGTCCCTTTTTTCAAAAGGCTCTGCGGAAAATGCAGGGCCTTTTGTTTTTTTAGTAAGTTAGAAATTATTTCCTGCGTTTTTCTGCCCCTCAAGGGGGTACTGAAAAGAGCGACAGGAAATAATTTCGTAAACTTACTTATCCCGTTTATCGGGGTTAAGGAAGTTCCGATGATTCTTACAATAAAAACCAGTCAAAAAACAGAACTGATTGATATAACGGCAAAAGTTCAGGAAGCTGTTTTAGCTTCGTGTGCCGGAAAGGGCATGGAAAACGGCCTGTGTATGATTTATGTTCCTCACACAACAGCGGCAGTTACCATAAACGAAAGCGCGGATCCGGATGTTAAATCCGATATCCTGATGATATTAAATAAAATTATTCCATGGGAAGCCGGATACAGACATATGGAAGGAAATTCCCCGGCGCATGTCAAGGCTACTCTTGTCGGGGCTTCGGAGCTTGTTGCGTTTGAAAATAAAAACCTTCTGCTTGGAACATGGCAGGGGATATTTTTCTGCGAATTTGACGGACCGAGGACAAGGAAAGTGCATGTGAAAATGATGCAGGGATGAATCGAAGCGAAAGAACGTACATAGAATATCGAATATCGAAGTATAATGGACTAAGTACAAACCACGAAACCAGAAATTTGAGTCCGGAAATTTAACAGAATGAAGAAAATCAATAATACTTTTTCACTTGATGAAACCGATAAAGCTGTATTAAACCGGATACAGTCCGATTTTCCGATAACGCCCAGACCTTATCTTGCTATTGCCGAAGAGCTCTGCCTCACTGAAGATGATATTATTAAGAGATTGAAAAAACTGAAAAAAAATGGAATTATCAGGCGCATTGGGGGTAATTTTGTGCCTGATAAGCTCGGTTTTGTCAGCACTCTATGCGCCGCCGTTGTTCCTGAAGAGAAGATAGGCTCTTTTACAAAGGTGATTAACCGGTATCCCGAAGTAACTCATAATTACCTGAGGGACGGAAGTTTTAATGTATGGTTTACATTTATTGCCCCATCCATGAAGGAGATCGATTTCAATCTTAAACAGATATCAAAAGAGACCGGTGTGAAAGAAATTATTAATCTTCCTGCAACAAAGGTGTTCAAGATAAAGGCTCACTTTGACCTATGAAAGATGTTCGCGTAGCCGCAGTGATTTTTCATTCCTTGTCTTATGATACCCGCCATAACCTTGAATCCATGATAAAATGGGTAAAGGCCGCAAAAAAGGCAGGTGTTTCAATTATTTGCTTTCCTGAATTAAATATTACCGGGTACGGAACAGACGGAAAAATATTTGAGGCTGCTGAAGAAATCCCGGGTGAAATAACTGGAATAGTGTCGGATATCTCTTCAAAATACGGTATAGTGATACTTGCCGGCATGGCGGAAAAAGATAAAAGCGGCCGGATCTGTGCGAGTCATATTGTTGTAAAACCTGATGGCTATCTCGGTGTCTACAGGAAACTGCACATTGCTCCTGTTGAAAAAGATCTGTTTACGGCAGGAGATGAAGTTATGCTGTTTGATGCCGGAGGGATAAAATTCGGCATTCAGCTTTGCTACGATGTGCATTTTCCTGAGCTTTCAACACGCATGGCTCTAATGGGGGCTGATGTCATATTCATGCCTCACGCTTCTCCGAGAGGAACACCCGGAGAAAAGTTCAGATCGTGGATGCGCCACCTTCCGGCAAGAGCTTTCGACAACGGCCTTTTTATCGTTGCATGCAACCAGTGCGGAGAAAATTCCGCCGGCCTGAAATTTCCGGGCACTGGCGTGGTGATCGGCCCTTCCGGTAAAGTTATTGAAAAAGATACATGCGGAAAGGAAGTAATGATTGTTGCGGATCTTAAGGCGGAAAATTTGGAAAAGGTGCGCAATCATAAAATGCGTTATTTTCTGCCGAACAGGAGGCCGGAAATGTATTGAGGCATGATGAGCAAGGTTCAAAGGGGCAAAGGCACAGAGGCACAAAGCAGGAAAGAGTAGGCTGAAGTCTGAAGTTACTAACAGTCTTCAGTCTGAAAACCTTCAGGCTATTACGGAAACCGGAAACCTAACTTAATGAATCGTGATGAAAAAAAGATAATGGGGCTTACAACGGCATCCCACAGCCTGGTGCATTTGTTCGAAGGCGTGCTGCCGCCTCTGATACCTTTATTGATAGTCGAATTCGGAACTGATTATTTTCATCTTGGGATAATAGTATCCGTTTTTTCATATGCTTTCGGGATCGGATCGCTTCCTGCCGGTTTTCTGGCCGACAGGTTAGGGCCGCGCCGCCTTGTTACCCTTTTTCTGTTAGGTTCCGGTCTGCTTTCAACCCTTGTTTTTTTTATTCCGTCTATATTTGCATACGGAATCATAATGGGGTTTATCGGGCTTTTCTGCAGCATGTACCATCCGGCTTCAAATACTCTCATAAGCCAGTCAGTCCGGGAAAAAGGAAATGCATTCGGAATCCACGGGATAGCAGGGAGCCTTGGCGTTGCTTCTGTTCCCATGCTCGCCGCATGGCTTGGCTCAAATATGGGATGGAAAGCGCCTCATGTGATTTTCGGCATGATGGGTATAGCCGCGGGTATTTTCTCTTTTTCGGTTCCGGCAAAATCTGCTTTTACAGCAGAAGCAACGGACCTTAATAACAAATCCGGAAAAAAAATATCATATCTCAACCTGATTATCTTCTATTCTTCAGCAGCAGCCCTTGGGCTGACATATAAAGGGATAATGACCTTTCTTCCGGCTTATATGGGGGAAAAAATACATTTTGGTTTTATTACCTTGAGCAAAGTAACTCTTGGCGGAACGGTGGCAACTATAGCGCTTGTTTCAGGCGCACTGGGTCAATACATAGGTGGACGCCTCACAGACCGTTTCAGGCCTGAGAATATATATTCATGTGCTATTATTATCGGCACTTTTTTTGTGTTTATTATGGCAAAGAGTTCAGGGCTTGTTTTGATTGCTGCTGCTGTTTTTTACGCGTTTTTTTATTTTTCAACCCAGCCCATGCAAAATTTTCTGCTCTCTAATTATCTTCCGAAACACCGACATGGAATAGGTTACGGAATACACTTTTTTGTGACTTTCGGAATAGGGTCTACCGCCGCCGCGGTTTCGGGATATCTTGCGGATAATTACGGCCTTGAATCCGTATTTTATGCAATGGGCGCCTGTTTTGTTGTCTCTTCCGTTCTCTCACTGATTCTTGTGGCAAGGGCGAGAAGGAACGAAGCATGAGACGCAAGAGGGAAAACAGGCTGAAGTCCGTAGGCTGAAGCTATTAAAAGTCTTCAGTCAAAAAACCTTAAGCCTATTAAAACAAACTCCGCCTGCGGCGGATCTGCGGCAAAAAGAAACCATGATTTTAACGGAATGCAAAAGATGCGGGACCTGCTGCAAAAAGGGAGGCCCGTCTTTTCATATTGAGGACAGGGCGCTTATAGAAGACGGATTCATCTCGGCAAAATATCTGTATACGATAAGAGAAGGAGAGCCTGTCCGGGACAACATAAGTGAAAAGATTGTTTTTGCGCCTTCGGATATAATAAAAATCAAGGGGCAGAAAAACAACTGGACCTGTTTTTTTTACGATGAAACTGAAAAAAGATGCGCTGTTTATGAATACCGTCCGCTTGAATGCAAACTCCTTAACTGCCTGGATACAAGAGATATAGAACGGATTTTCGGTAAGAATCTGCTTACAAGAAAAGAAATTATCAGTACAGTCGAAGGACTGTGGGATCTTGTCGTTGAACATGACCAAAGATGTTCATACAAAAAAATAAGAAAACTGATTGAAGTATCCGGAAAGGCAAAAAAGGGGGATTTATCCGGAAAAGTCACCGAACTCATTGAATACGATAAGATCATACGGGAACTTGTTGTAAAAAAAGGAGAGCTTGATCCTGAACTGCTTGATTTTCTTCTTGGAAGACCTCTGGCAGTGACCATGAACCACTTTGCAGAGACTTTTTAAATTCTCTTTATTTGAATTTAAATCGCTTTTTCTCAAAAAGTCTGAGGCAGGCGTCAGCCGCTTTTTCGTCATATAGAATTCCTCTGTTTTTTGAGATCTGCTCAAGGGCTGCTTCAACTCCAAGCGACTGCCTGTAAGGCCTGGTGGATGATATTGCTTCCACTACATCAGCTATTGCTATTATTTTTGCCTCTATTCTTATATCCGGACCTTTCAGTCTTTTGGGATATCCTGATCCGTTAATTCTTTCATGGTGCTGAAGAACAATATCTGCAACCGGCCATGGGAATTCGACATCTTTTAACAGAGCATAACCGATTTCAGGATGAGTTTTTACCAACTGGAATTCGAGATCGTTTAATTTTGTGGGCTTGCCTAAGATTTCACCAGGCACCCCTATCTTGCCGAGATCGTGAATTAAGCCTGCCATGCGTATTCCATCAACAACGTTTTCCGGCAAACCCATTTCCTGCGCTATCGCCCTTGAGAGATCGGAAACGCGTCTTTGATGGCCTGCCGTGTAAGGATCTTTTGCCTCGGAGGTGATGGTAAGAGTTTTGATGGTTCCCTCAAGTGCAAGCCGTAACTTTGCTACAGTTTTTTCAAGCGCGGTTATTTTATCTTCTAATTCCATATAATCCTTTGTTGATAATAAGTTTGATGGATTCATAAAAAGCTGAACCACAATAGCAAGCGCAAATTTCCACGGCTTGCTGCGGGGAGCTTCAATTCGAATCGATACTTCAAGTATTTATGTTAAAATAACACAACCATAAAATATTGCAAGTTAATCAGGTCTTTTGATATATAATATCAGGATCATCTTCAAAACTAATTGGAAGAAAAGGCTTATGTCATTAAACGGAGGAACAGCCATGCAGAATATGAAAATCCTGTCCGGATACATCCCCGGAGCGATAGGCCGGGTTGCCGGACTTCATGGAACTTATTACAGCCGATACTGGGACTTCGGTCTTTTTTTTGAGGCCAAGGTGGCTACCGAACTTTCCGAATTCTTAGGCCGTTTTGATAAGACCCGCGACGGATTCTGGGTTGCCGAAGATAATGGAAGGATTGCGGGGTCGGTCTCCATTGACGGAATCGAGGGGAAAACAAAAGGCGCCCGCCTTCGCTGGTTTATAGTTGACCCGGAGATACAAAAGCGCGGAACAGGAAGAATGTTAATGCGTGAAGCTGTTTTATTCTGCAAAAACGCAAACCACAGCAAAATATATCTTACAACTTTTGCCGGACTTGATCCAGCCCGCCACCTTTATGAAGCCTTCGGATTTGTTTTGTGCGAAGAGTGGGAAGATGCCCACTGGGGAAAGCCTGTTATGGCGCAATATTTTGAGCTTGATTTGACTCCTTCTCCTCTTTCGGAATCAGATAGACAATCCATAGAGTAATAAACGGTATGAACGCAATAATGCTTAATACCGGCTTTATGGTGAACATATCGCACAGTTTTCCTGTAACCGGGGTAAGCATTCCGCCTGTTCCCCATGCAAGTCCCATCATTAGACTCGAAGCCATCGATTTTCCTCCGGGGGCGAGTTTCTGTGCCATTGTGACTCCGAGAGGTAAGGTTGCAAGGACAAAAAAACCGGCAAGCATCGCTCCTATATAGACCAGGTTTCCCGGAAGAAAGAGAAGAAGAAGCATGCACGGCGGCGTTAAGAGATGGGTGATGTAAAAAACCGGTTTAAATCCCATCCTGTCGGCCATATGTCCTGCAATGAGCCCGCTCACCGAGCCGGCTACGGTAAAGATTGCCACAAGCAAACCGACCGATACAAGCGAATGCCCTTCCCAGCTGTATAAAACCGGGAAGAAAGTTATAAAAGACTGGCTTACAAAGGCCCTTAAAACCATGACCAGCCAGAGAAGAATTATCGATTTCCATACAGGCCCGAAAATCTCTTTTATTGAACCGAAAAGACCCAGGTTGCTGAGTCCTTCCCCGACAGGCATTGGAACGATTTTAAAGAGGAAATACATGCTCGCAAGGCCTAAGAAGACGGTATAAGGCGTTGCTTCCAGACCGTATCCCGCTACAAACCATGTGATAAAAAGCGGCCCCAATCCGAATGCAAGAGTTCCGCCCATGTTGAATACCGACATGGAAAAGGCCAAGTTGCGCCCCGAGTATGATGAAATCATGCCGGCAGTTGTGGGGTGGAAAATGGATGAACCTATTGAACTGGCCGATACAAGGAGAAGGAGAATGGCATATGAAGGCGCAATTCCCACGAGTGAAGTTGAAATGATGAGGATCAAAGGTCCCCCAAGAACAAAAGCGCGTGTTTTATAGCGGTCGGCAAGATATCCTATCGGGGGCTGCACAACAAAAGCAAGGAAACGGCTTATCCCTGCAATGAAGCCGGCCTGTGTGAGTGTAAGGGAGTATTTCTGAATCAGAACCGGAAGCAGGGGACCTATGAATGAATGGTAAAAATCGCCTGTGAAATGGACGAGTGTCAATGCCATAATAATTTTTAAATCAGTGTTATTTTTAAACTTAAACATAGTTTTATATTCGCTGAAGTTGACGGAAGAGATCCTTTTGGATATAACGTAACATAACTTTGCCTCAATTCGAAATAAAATATGGATCATTTCCAAATTAGTTGATGATCCAGGATTCAAGGGGTCAAGGATTCCAGGATTCGAGTGACACGAAGTGACACGGAGTGAAGCGTAAGCGCTAACCATTAGCGCTCAATGCTGAGAAATTATAAAGAAATTAGGGTTTGGCAAAAGTTTTATCAACTATGTCTGGCGATTTATAAGGCAACGAAAACATTTCCCTCAAATGAGACGGGCGGCCCTGTCTATGCTGAGCAATGCTGTCGAAGGTTACTGGAAAACAAACACTTGAACCCTCGAACCCTTGAATCCCGGACCCCTTTCTCCCAACCGATTGGGAGAAGAATCTGAAATAATGATGCCGATCGAATGCAGAAACATAAATTACAAATATCCGGGTGCCCAGTTCCCGGTCTTCAATAATCTGAATTGCCGTGTCGGGGAGCCCGGGTTTCACGCGTTGTTCGGCCAGTCGGGAGTAGGGAAGTCAACCTTTGCCCGCATGATCGCTGGCCAGTTGAACGGATTTGCCGGCGAAATTAAGATCAGGGAGCCGAAAAAAGTTTTTTACTCCTATAATCTTGAAAGGCTTCCCGGATGGTCGGATGTAGGCGAGCATATCGGGAAGGTTACGCCCGAAGCGAACAGGAAAAGAATCGATGAGATCATCGAATCTTTCGGGGTTTCAGCCTGCATGGGCTCAGGCTTTTCGAGGCTTTCCCTCGGACAGCAGAACAGGGTAAATCTGGCAAGATACCTTTTGCAGGACTTTGATCTTTTGATTATGGATGAAAGCCTTGCCAATGTCGATGAAGCCACGCGGGAACAGATCATCTATAAAATAAAGGATATGTTTCCCCAAAAGAGCTTTCTGTATATTTCTCACAGCGTTGCCGAAGTTTCCATGTTCTGCATGAATATTATCGTCCTGAGAAGCTTTTTAAAAGACCCCCAGACCCTGACGATAAATGGACAGGATAGCGCAAGAGGAAGAGCTGTTGCCGGAAAGGATCTTGAACAGACCATGCTGGAGATCGTAAATGCTTCATAAGCGGCTATACCAGTTTGTTCTTGTCTATTTTATCGGGCTCGCCTTTTTATTTACGGTAAAAGGGGTTTTTAATCTTTCCGACTATGTCATTCCAAGCCCTCTCGATATATACTCTACCTTCCGCAGGGTTTTCATGAGATATTTTTTCGATGTTTTGAATACGCTATCGGTGGCAATTGTAGGCCATATAATTTCCATTGCTATGGCAACCGTTGTCGGAATAATAGGGCGCCTGTCGAACTGGATGGGATCGCTTATCAGGACAGCGGCTTTTAACGTACAGGCATATCCGATTGTTGCCGTGGCTCCCATGATTTTTATACTCCTCGGAGACGGGCTCTCATCGAGGCTTCTTATTGCGGCAATGATATGCTATTTCCCGCTGCTTCTGTCGTTTATAGGAATCCTTTCCGAGCCTATAACCGATATAGAGCATTTTTATGTGCATTCGGGAAGGATGAGGTGGCAGCTTGAGGTAAAGATAAGAGCATTCGAAAACATGAACAAGCTGATTACGGTTGTTGCCGGAAGCGCGACCCTTGCGATGGTCGGAACAATTGTCTCCGAGTTTATAGGCGCCAGCGCCGGGATAGGCTACAGCATAAGAATCGCTCTCTATCAGAGCGACCTTTCAAAGATTCTGGTTGCGCTTTTTTTTATAGGGATTTTCACATCGCTTTACCTGGCCGTTCTCGAATTGCTCGGCCATATCGTGAGCAGAAGCTGGGGGGCGAAAAAGGCGTGAGGCGAGAATCGTAGATCGTGAATCGATCAACGAACCACGAACGACGATCAACGAAATTCGAAGTTCGGATCAGTAACCGGGAGTTGGAAATGAAAATAAGAAATAATGCGATAATGATTTTGTTTTTGCTGATCATACTTCTGCCTGTTTCTTCCGGATGCGGCAAGAGGCCCGAGGAGATGATAAAGATTTCATACCGTCTCAAGTGGCTCTTCAACGCCAGTGTCGCCGGAGATATATATGCCGAAGCAAACGGATTTTTTAAGAAAGAAGGGCTCGAAGTGGAAGTAAAAGAAGGGGGGCCGGAAAGGGATGCCATAAAAGAGCTTGAGATGGGGCATGCCCAGTTCGGTGTGGCTTCCGCAGACCAGGTTATAAGAGCTGTTTCAAAGGGAGCTCCGGTTGTAGTGCTTGCTCAGCTTTTCCAGACGAACCCCCTTCAGTGGATTTACAGGCCGGATGAAAAGAAGATAGAAAGGCCGGAGGATATGAAGGGAAAGGTTGTAGGAATAACATTCGGCGGAAACGACGAAACTATCATGAGGGCGCTTCTTGCCAAATACGGCATAAAGGAGAATGAAGTAAATCTTTTCAGCGTAAGATATGATTATACGCCTTTTTACGAGCGGAAAGTTGCTCTCTGGCCTGTTTACAGGAATGCACAGGGTATTATCATAGGAGATAAGCTTGAAAAGGCCGGAGAGTCCGCAGCATTTTTTGATCCGGACGCTGCCGGCATACGGTTCGTGGCAAATTCGGTTATAACAACTGAAAAGATGATAAAAGAGCATCCCGAAACCGTCAAAAAATTTGTTTCAGCCCTGATGAAGGCATGGAATGAGGCTTTGAATCCTGTTAATTCGGATAAGACGGTTGAGACTATTGGAAAATTCGACAAGGACACCTCTTCTGATGTTATCCGCAGGCAGCTTGATATAACAAGGCAGTTCATGAAACCATCGGAAAAGACGGTTTTCGGCGCCATAGATATCGCCGCCTGGAAACAGACGGAGAGCATAATGCTTGAGCAGAAGCTTATACCGGCGCTGGTCGATATCGAAAAAAGGCTGAAGACGGAGTATGCCGGGCAATAGGCGCAAAGCAAGAAAGGGTTCCAGGGTTCCAGGATCCAAGGGTTCAAGTGTTTAAACGCAGGGGATGCACACGCTGTTTCGTTTTAGCCGACTTCGTAAAAAGCTCAGATACAAGGCGCGCGAATCCTGAGGAAAGAGGCGTACAAGTTAGTACGCCGCAATGACGAAGGATGAAGCGGAACACAGTAGCTGAGCGTTTTACGAAGCCGGCTTAGGCGGCGCAGATGCCGTATCTTGGCAGTATCTCATTTATAATTGAAAAACGGTGCGCCATGAGTGCGTCATGAAAAAGCTTCCAGTCGCTTCCCAGGAAAGAGGGTGAGTAGGGGTGCTTTTCAGTTTCGATATCGACATCCTTATCAGATCCTATGGCCTGGTATTTCCAAGATCCTGTGCCCTTTGGGATATAGCCGAGAGTTACCGGAGGAAATCCAAAAAAACCTTCTTTCAAGGCATCAATCCATTTTCTACACCTTTCATCGCCGTTTTCATCTTTTATATCCGTCATCATCCGCATGATTCTCTCCCTGTCAGCACCAGCAAGACCGGGGACATCCGCATCCGGGTTTCCGGCCCTGAAGCGCTGGACCGCCCTGCACATCTCATGGGCCGCTTCAAGAAATTGCGTTGGATTGTCACGTGCCACCGTTTTTCCGCTGCTGTCTTTATAAGTCCATTTCAGATAAGGCCGGTCCGGGAGAGATAAAGCCGCTCCGTGGCCGAGCGGTATAATCCCGCTGGCAAATTCACAGGCTATGTCGTCGAAGATATCCCCGAAGAACTTTTTGAGTTTTGATCCGAATTCGGCGTCGATTTTTTCTTTATCATCCAGTTTTTTTACCGCATTAATCTCGTGGATTACGCCGGCAAATCCCTGGTGCGCCCATGTATCGGCATATACATGCAGCGCTATTCCAAGCCTGTGAAGTCCGTAAAGAGCATTGCCGCCTCTTATGCAGGCATTGATCATATCTTTTGCCACAAAGCTTCCGGGGCGGCAGATAAGCTTTTCAATAAAAGTTCCTTCAGGATTTTCACCGGCTTTTTTCCCGTTGTTTCCGGGAAGAAAATGGAAGGGTATCCATACGTAACGGTTGGCAAGCTCATTGAAATTCTTGTAGTCGAGAATTTTATGGGCTGAGCTTGTCCGGCTGTACATTGCCCCGTTGTCGAACGTTATGGTTCCTGGATTTGTCGCATCATCGACATACTGGGCGCATTGCGCCACTGTTTCTGCTTCCCTGTGGCCAAAACCAGCTATACGGGATACAACGTAAGTTACGCAAAGATGAAAATCTATCTGCATTTTGCACCTCCCTGATACATTTGGTTCTTCTCCCAAGAAGAGTATGTTTCTGGTCTCTGGTTTGAAGTTCCCTGTTTCTTTTTTTCACTTGAATCCTTGAATCCTCGAACCCTCGAATCCTTAATCTTTTATATTATTCTTCCATAAAGCAAGACAAGCTTAAGACCGCCGTGAAATAAAGATGTCTCTTTGAGGCTAAAAGGAACTTTTTCTGCAATATTCATGACCGGGGCTATCAGGGCGGCTTTCCAGCCTGAATAATCCTTTTTAAGCTTTTCGCATACA
>Ga0268280_1001749_pt1 | contig 13849 bp, 16 predicted proteins | sample saktaG_9_FD_190139 | JGI IMG/M metagenome (GOLD analysis project Ga0268280, IMG submission 190139) | Saline water microbial communities from Sakinaw Lake, British Columbia, Canada - sak_2011_5_24_40m | ecosystem: Environmental > Aquatic > Non-marine Saline and Alkaline > Saline ...
CGCCGGAAATATAAACCCAAGAAGTTGAAGTATTTTTTGAGGCATACCACAAAAAATGCGGTCTTTTGTCAAGAAAACAGGCATGCCCGAAGGGAGTGAGCGCCAAGCGAACGAGCATCAGTGGAGTCCTTTGGAAAAATTGAGACTCCCCGCGAGGGGCAGAATGCTTCTGATACCAAAAAAGCCTTTCGAGGCAAACCACGAAAAGGCTTTTTAGGTAGAGATGAATTTTTCCAAAGGATTTTCTTGCACAAAAGTCAGGCTTGGGTTATTGTAGGCGGATAGAAAGAAAGGAGGGTTACGTGACGGCAAGAGAAAACAAAAAACAAGAAAGGAAGTGAGTAATTGAAGTAGCGGTTAAGAGTGAATAAATTGGCAAAGCGGGTGGAAAAAAATTTTATGGCTGGACTGAAAGGCTAGAGGAAATTAGAGTCGAGTTTATGTACTGCCTGACGCATTTATGGTGCATTTAAAAAATAGACATTTGCCAACTTCTTCGAGAAAGTGGCAAATGTCTATACATTAACTCACCTATTATCAATAAGTTGCGCAAATGGCTTTCCCAAGCACTTGCGCCCCTTCGAATAGTTTCTTAGCTCTTTATCCCAACAGCTAAGGCCCAATAGAAATACGCCGGAGTATTCATTTTCTTCAGTCCTTCTAAAATCTTAAACCTACCATCAAAACGTACTCCATCAATAACCGACAAGTTAACATCTTTCATAATTTTTGATGCATTCGTATCACGCATCAAACGTATCATATATGCAATCTTAGCAAATGCGACCTTCAAATGATCAGGCCTAATCGGTATGACAAGGTGATTACTTAACCGTTCAAGCCCCTTATTAATGCTTTCAATCTCTTTGAACGAATTGTCAGCCCCTTTAAGCAGCCATTGCGAATACTGAAAAGATACCTCGAGAATATCGTCAAATATTTCTTCCTGAGAATATTTTGCCTTTCTGAAATCATTCTCCATAGCGCATGTCTTACTAAACGTATCCCGAATATCATCGAGATCTTCGGCCATGCCAAACAAAGCGCCAAGGTCAATAATTTGTTTTAAATACTCCATATCACGGCCTTCGGTCAAACGAAGCCCGAGTGTTTTAGGTGAAATCGCGGTCATTTTGTCCCCAACGAGGCCATCAATCGTAGGTATTTTAACAATGACATTCGTATCAGACCAAATCAATGGATATCCATTTAAAGATTTTTCAACGACCTTATGATACGGATGCTCGCAAAACACGACATCTAAAAGAATTGAATCCTCCCTCGGCCCAAAGAACGGATCATAGCGAAATTTATAATGCGCTTTGGGGATCTTGCTCTGGCGTTCATCTTCTTTCACGGCCTTGAAACCGGATGCTTCCGCAATTGCTTGAAGATTGACCAAGAGGGACTCTCTGTCTTTCTCAGGCAATAGAATATCAATATCGATCGAAAGGCGCACCGGTGGAAACTGGTATAATAATATCGATGTGCCACCCTTGAAAATAAGCCCTGGATAAACCTTAAGAAGCCCATCCAATAAGTTGAAGGCGCGTACAGTCTTTTCAAATATGCCGGGATCGCGGATTTTTAACTCTTTTCGTAAGCTCTCTATTTGATTTTTATCAAACATAGCATCCCCTTAACAATTATAGAGTTCTGCCAACTTCTCGAAGTAGTTGGCAGAACTCTACACCGTAACTCTCTTTTATATCAATAAGTTGTGAAAATATGCCTTCCAAGCACTTTCTACGCTTACTATAACCATAAACAAGACGGATATCCATCCTATATTCTTGAATCAATTCCCGCCATATTTCCAAATAATCCATCCGACCAATATAATTATACTTTTCTAAATCCATGAACATATCAATCAATATTTTTTCCAAAGTAGGAACATGCCCGGCCCGCGGTGATCTGGAAACCAATCCTCTCATAACAACCGGATCATGCGTCACATCAAACGATTCAAAAAATACTTTAGACCTATGCTCCCTTAAAACATTCTGAAATTTAAGGTATACCTTATCATAAACAGAAGGAAGCACATCCTTGCCTACCTCAACAAAAGTAATATGGTGTGTCTGAGTGTGGTGGTAAAAGGATTGCAATGCCTTCGTATCCCATACAACAAAATCAGTGACTAACGGGAATTCTTTCTTAATAAACTGCGTAATATCTTGCGCGCGCGCTACCGTTGGTAGTATAAACACCTTCTCTACTGAGCTATAGCAGCCATACCCGGCATCAAAAATAACCTTACCCGCCTTCAATTGAGACAAATAATCCCACAGTATTTTTCTGTCCAGGTCCGTATCCCGCGCAATCTGCGACAAAGAAAAATATCGATGTTTTCCCGCGTACTCTTTGACTAACGCTTTTTTATTCAATGTACACCTCACTTCTAACAATACAAAACTTCCTTAATAATTCCTGCGTGATTTAATGAACTTTTCCAGGTCCTGGGGTTTCACCCGCCATTGACCGATCTTGGTCGCTTTAATCTTTTTGGCCTGAATCAAATCCCGAATCCATTCTTCAGTTACGCCGAATTTCTCGGAGACATCTCTAACGCTAAGATATTTTTTGAAATCGTTTACCATAACGGTTCACCTACGCTTATTTTTTGAGTTTTTTACCATCTAAATATAATTCCAAATACTTACTATTAGTCCATATTGTATATACAGAAAAGTCAATAGTCAATAAAAAGAATTGCGGCGATATCCCGAGAAAAACACAAAAACCTTATTAGATATTACTTTTCCTGCATATTTTATATATGCGCCAAAAGTAACATTATTAAGTCGAATATTATCAACGAGTTGAGAAATTATATCTCGGAAGTACCACCGACTTTTAGCATAAGCAACCAGAGCGATAACATTTGGATAAGAAGAAAAAGGGAATTACGTTAGACAGGAAAAAACAGAGGGTAAAATCACACTTTCACTCTCCCTCCTTTTCTGCCGGCAGATACATTTCTTTCTTATCTTGAACCTCAGAGCTATCGCTGAAATACGAAGTAGTTCCATCATCGTTCATAATAGTAGAGAGTTTCTCTTTCTCTGATTCTGATAAGATGCCGGACATGGCTTCGTTGTAGTCTTTATTGATCTGTCTTTCTTCTTTAAATCTTTCTAGTTTTTCTTTCAAATAGTTATAATCCTTCTCAAGCACCCCTCTTTGCACATCGTCTAACCCGGGCGCGCGCATTGCCTCCAGTAAATCATCCATAGCCTGCCTGCATTGAGATATAGTTTTAAAATAAGCTATGTCAGAAGATAGCTTGGAAACCGCAATATATTGCTTAGCCTTAGGCATTAAAGCTATATCTCTAATCTGTTCCTCTGTCACCGGATTATTGTGTAAGGATAGATCCTTTAAGGAATCAGTTGATACGGTTTTTGAATTCATGTATTCACTGACAATAGAAAAAAACTTATCAGAAGTCTCGGACCTGAAGTCGTCGTTTACCTTATAAATGGACTTCTCTCCCTTATTATTTTCAATTTGCGATGAGGTGATTGTAGTTTCACCAACAACGGATTTAACAAAGTCTTTTCTGTCGTTGGGGATATTTATCTTCTTAAAGATGTCGGAAAGCACATCAATTTTACCTCCCTGCGCCAAAGGAATGCCTTCGGCGTTCTTAAGGAAAGCAAAAGGATCCTTTCCTTCTTTGCAGGTTTTAAGCGCTGAGTCAATATCAAGGCCTTGAGCTACCTTATCTTTGACGCACTCACTTTCGCTTTTCTTCCTTAATTTATCCATATATTCGCCGGCCGCTTTTTCAATATCCTCGCACTGGGCGTATCTTAAACCTAGCCGCATATTGGTCATGGCATTAAAATGCTTAACGATATCAGCCAAGGTCGGCGAGGCATACTCTAAGAGCAGCATTGGCGCAGCTGCTATTGCCGAGCTGGATATGCCTTTAAGGTAATCCGCTAAGATCTGCTCTGAGAAGGTAGAGTTAAAGCTTGAGGCTAAATCAAAACCGCTGCAGCCTTTAGAGCCGCTTAAGATGGAATAACCCACACCAGGTTCTTCCGCAGGGACCTGAGGCCTGTAGTCAACGCCTCCCCGGTAATAAAAACCGGACCTATCCTCGGATATGGCGCTGTCAATGGTATAAGGCGTGGTATCATCTTTTGTAAAGATATCAGCATAGCTTATAGGTGTTAGAGTCAAAATGAAAATTAATAATATAAGGACTTTCTTCATTGAAATAGCTTTAATATCCTCTCCTCATCCATAAATCTAGATAGAAAATATCTCTGTTTCTTTTTGTTAAAAACAGCAATGCTTGGATAAGAATTAATCTTAAAAAGGCTGCTCATGCCGTTATCCTGCCTTGCCGGGAATCTAAACCCATCTAATTCCTGATCAGAAAAACCTTTGGCAAAGGCCTCAATTCTTATTTCAGGATGATTAAGGTAGATATCATCTATAATCTTGGATTCTTTTTCGCATGTAGGGCATCCCTTTAACATAAAATAAAACAGATAGCTTACCCCGGACTTGAGATCCTTAATGCCTACTGAAGAACCAGGTTCAAGTAAACTCTTTGCTTCTTCCATATATCCAAGCTCCTTTGCTTCTTTTGCCAATAACTCCTGTGCAAGGATGAATTTTTTAATTCTTTTTAAGTTCCACGCTAAATATGCCTTTGCGTTTTCAGGATCAGGCTTTTCTAAGAAATCCCGGACTTCTTGAGGCGGTACATATACGCTTATCTTGTCTGATGGGCTGATTACGGGCTCAGCCCATTCATCAACAATGCCTTCGGGCTGGTGTTTAGTTTCTGATTGGCTGGGTTCTTCCGGTAACCTTACACTTCCAAAAAAATAAATCCTGTCGTACTGAAAAACGCTTTCGGCATTTGCAACTGCCAAGTAAGTCAGAAAAATAATAAACACAAGAATAAGGAATCTCATTTATTGAGTTTTGATATGGTTTCATTCAAGTCGGGCTGTCCGGTTATTTTATAGTATCTGCCGTTATATGTAATGACAAAGGCCGGGGTCTTTTGAATACCAAACTGCTTTACCCGATTTCCGCTTAGGTCAATACTGAATTCAATATCATTAGTAAAATAACTTTGTTTTTGCAGCAGTTTTTCCTTTAAGTTCACAGCATTAGTTACAATAACACCTTGGACTTTCCAGCCAGGATTATCTTTTTTAAACTTAACCAGAGCCTTAACAGCTGCGTCAGAAAAACCGCAGCCAGGATCAATGAATAAGGTAATCTCGTTATTAGAAGGATTCTCTTGTTTATTGAAGTTACTAGAAACTCTCTTGTCTATCGCTGCAACCTTTTCTTTTAAATCCGCATTTAAGTTAACTATTTCTTTTGAGCATCCGCTGCATTCGCTTTCCTGTACCGGCGTATCTTTTTCCTCAAAAAAGTTCGCCCTTGCAAAAGCCGGATTTAATAAGGAGATTATAAAAATTACAGCTAATATATGCAGCATATCCTCCTTCTCCAATACACCCAAAGGTATTTTCCTGAAGGGGATAATTTTCCGGACTCCCAGGTTGCCGGATTCTGTCCTATTTTTATACAGCCGGAGGATTTAGGATAAATTAACTCCAGCTTATCGCTTTCAAAAGAAGGAAAAAAACCTATCTGCTCTAAAACCACATGCGCTGTAGAACCTAACAGCCCGGAAATGCTTACTGCCCTTACTGCTGCTGCAGCACTAGCTACAACTTCGCTCTGATGCGTAAAAAAGCCCCTCCTGGGATAAGTTGCTCCCCAGAACCCCATACATAAGTCATCCAAGAATGCGCCTGTTGCAGCACAGGTAAGGCCGCTTGCTGCTGAAGCAATACTCTTGGGATGCATTGCCTCTATAAGCCCTATGCGCCATTCCAAAGCATCCAATTCAGAAAGATATTTGATAAAACTTCCCGCGGGAAGCTTATCCGGACACTGCGTATCTATAGATGACATAATCTGGTCCCTAAAGGGAAATTCATACACATGCGTCTCGCTAAACTGCAGGGTTGTGCCGGTAATTTTTGAAGAACTGGAGCCGCCTGAAATAGGAACAGCTAAACCTGTAACCTTAGAAAGCAGGCTGCTTGCCGCTCCCTGCGTCAGACTGGAAACAACCGGAACTAATGATCCGATTATTGTATCTCCTGGCTTCTTGACTGTTTCAATAAGCAAAACAGGCTCCCAATACATAATGACAATACCCACGTAATAGGGTGGAGGCTTAACACAGACGCCGATTACTCTGAAATCTATGCAATCCAAACTTATCATACCCGAGATATCGCTAAGCTCTAAGGCAGAGCTTCTTCCTACCAAGATAAAGAAAAATAACAAAATAAGGCTAAAAACCTTCTTGTATCTCAAATTTATCCTCCTTTACTGTGATTAACGCCGGATAAGAATTAATCCCGTAAGCTGAGACTATCCCCCCATTTGCTGCCTCAACCGGCTGTTTTATTTCTGCTTTATTTTTAAAATCCTCAATATCGTTTAATGAGTTATAGTCAATACAAAGACCGTAGTCAAAATCTAATCTTTTTGCAAGGCCTATTGATTCTTCGTCATAACAGGAGAAAACAAAAATCTTTGTGCCCTGCAGAACGTTTGGATTCTTTTTAAAACCTATGTACCGTATTTCAGTAGGGCCATCATGCTTACTCAACCCGCTTTTGTAAGAAAGGTTTACGAGACTAAGAGAAAAATTATTCCTGGGGACTGCTAGAAGACCCTCTCCATTAGTTTTTATTGCTAATGGACAGCTAAAACCGGTTTCACCTAAATCTATTGTATCTTCCGAAGCAAAAGATATAGCAGCAGACAAAATCAGAGCAAACAAACAAAATAATAAACGGGTCAATTTCATTGGATTTTCATAATAAAACATAGAGCATAATAAGGGGGCAGTATGTTATGTGACTGACTACCGCCCACGCTGCTGCTATTTGAAACTTGAGTCCCTGTGCATAAAGGAGAACTATGCCCATCATATCTACTGTAGAATGTAGGCTCATTGTAAGTGTGTGAATGCGCAGGCATCTCAGTAATGGTTAATGTATGTTTTGCTTCTCCTCCAATCTTAGTTAATGAACCGGAAACATTTGTCATTGAAACACCCCCGGAATCCTGCCTCACTCCAACCACAAACCTGTCCCGAAGATCAGGCGTGCCGTTAGTTCCGTCGCAAAGCTGCCAGTCGGTAGGAATAGAAGCAACCGTACCTGACCAGATGACAATTGAACCTATGGGAAGCGAATTATCTTGAGCACTGCCAGACGCAGGCACAGTACTGCCGACAATAGTTCCCGATACAGAACTAGTCGGTAGATCCCTGGCTACAAGGCTTGTCCACTCCTGAGGCACAGTGGTTGAGACGGTAAAAGCGTTGCTGTTTGAAGAGATAGTATAAGCATTTTGCCAGGGATTATTGGTAACCCAGGAAGAATTAAGGTAGCCCGCACTTTGTAAAGCTTGAATACTTGCAGGCCAGGCATTATTAGCTGTGTAATACGAAAGCGCTGCCTGCTGTATTACCGACATCTCCATCGCAGTTTTTTCCCCTGCCTTAACTTGAATCCTCTTAATAAAAACAGGAGTAATGGATGAGGTGAGGATAACTAAAACCCCAAGCGCTATACAAAGCTCAATTAGGGAAAAACCTCTTTTATTGTTTGTAGATATATTTCTTCTCATATTTTAACTTCCAGGTTCTTGATTCCGGTGATTTAGTGATACTGACTAAATCGTTATTCCCCTGATTTACGACCACAACCTCACTGCCGTAGCTTTTATTGGTAATCAGTCCTTTTGGCAAAAGCGTAGATACCGAAAAGCTTGGAACATTAGAGGTAATTGTATAAGCATTGCCAAAAAGATTAAGGTCCCCAGACTGCTGCACCAGATAGCTGGGGCGCAGGTCGGCTAAATTTACCGGCCACGCCCCATGCTCGCTGTAATATCTGGTACCTGCAGCAGCTATTGCATCCAGCTCCTCAATTACTCTTTGCGCTGAAGCTACCTGCCGTATTTTTGCCGTAAAATAAAAAGACGCGGCAATAAATACGCTGGCTACCATCAACACAAGACTCAGCTCAACCAGACTAAAACCCCGCTTTGCTAAAACGTTATTGTCCATGTTTCGGATGCATAGCTTGTCGCTGCCGCGCTGTTAGCAAACAAGGCCGAAAGCCTTGTTGCCGCGGAACTGTTTATACCAGTCAAAGAAATATCAACCTTGCTAGCATCAGTATTCGGGGCTATGGCGTAATTCCCGCCCCAGGGGTTTGAGCCTGTTGCAGAAAAAGCAGCAGGCAAATACCCTAATGTCTGTAAACCGGAGACCGTTATTCCGGTATAGGTCATGTTTCCGGCTGCGATATAGCTTTCCGCAGCGGTCCTGAATGCCTTGACGGATTCGGAAGCCGAATGCACCTTGGCATTCTCCCGTACGCCGCTAGTTAATCCTACCGCCATGATTAAGAGCGCGATAATGCTGATGACCAGTACCAGTTCGATCAGTGAAAACCCTCCTCTATTTCTCATCATTTTCTCACCTCCTTTCGCTAAAACTTAACATTGCCACCTGCAATGTTTGAAAGATTGCTGTAAACCGGCATAATGAATGCCGAAACAATAAATAACAAAATTGCCGCACAGAAGATTAAGAGTACCGGCTGGATAAAGCTTAAAATAACGCGGGTGCGCCTTGAGACCTTGTCAAAGTAATACCTGGAAAGACTTTGTAAATACTCCTCGAGATGCCCCATCTCTTCGCCTTTCCTTATTGAATAGTAAATAAAAGAAGGGAAGAACAGGTCTTTTTCAATTGCCTGCCAGAAGCTTAGGCCGCTTGCGATAAGATCCTTAAGCTTCTGTATTTTCTTAGCTAAAAATTGATAAGAAGTAGTCTCTTCGATTAAGGAAAGCGCCTCAGCAATATTGATACCGTTTCTTTGTAGGACCGCAAGATTAGAAAAAAGCGTAGAAAAAACCGCGTCTTTGGCCACCGAGCCGATCAGAGGAATTTTGTAATAAAACGAGGCAATTTTTTCAACCGAACTTTTCTTAAACCTTGAATAAATAAAAATAGCGGCAATCGGAAACAACAGACAGACAAACCAAAAGTTTTTCAGGAAATGGCTCAAAAATAAAAGCAGCCTGGTTGAAAAATAAGCATTGCCTCTTATCGGCAGGAGCGATTCCAGATGAGGTATCACCTTAAAGGAAACGTAAAACATTATTCCAACCAGCATGCAGAATACAACTATCGGATAAATTACCGCGCTCTTAAAACTGCTCAAAAATTCCGCCTCCCGGGAATAATATTTGGATAGATCCTCGAATACCTGCTCAAGAGAGCCAGATTTCTCGCCGACTTTGAGCATATTTAAAACCAGCCAGGGAAAAACTTTTGTTTCTTTAAAGGCTTGAGTCAAAGAAAACCCGTTAGCAAGGTCATCCTCGATACCGGATAGAGCTTTAGTCAAGACAGGCTCAATCGATGACTCCTGCAAAGCAATAACTGCCTCATTTATGGCAATGCCGGTTTTTAGCATATTTACCAGGTCCTCAAAGAATAATGCCAGCGTCTGCGCCCTAACCGTTTTCTTCTTTAAGGCAAACCCTATGGACTTAAAGATATCCACCTCTAAAGATAAAAGGTAATAGTTCTTCTGCTTTAACCTATTCTTTATCTCTAAATAGGAGCCTTGTTCTATACCGTTTATTTCGTTTCCAGTTTCTGATAAGACGCTGAATTTATAATACATTTATCCTGCCACCCTTATCGCCTCCTCAAGAGAAGTAACGCCTTCCCGTACAAGCCTTACCGCATCCTGCTGGAGGTTAATGAACCCTTCTTCTTTATTTTTGTGCCTGACCAAATCTAATTTCCCCAGGCTGACCAAATCCCGGATATCATCGCTAAACTCTAAAACCTCGGCAATCACAGTACGGCCGCGGAAACCTGCCTGGCAATGAGGACATCCTTTAGCTTTATATAGGCGGATTTCACTTTCATCTTCTTTAAGATGCTGCTTAAAGAATTCCGGCAGATCCTCTTTTTTAATAACAACTCTTTTCCTGCAGAAAGGGCAGAGCTTTCGGATCAGCCTTTGCGAGATAACGCAAAGAATACTGTTTGCGATATGCGTAAGCTCTATTCCCAAATCATGCAGCCGGTAAACTGAGTCCGCTGCCGTATTGGTATGGAGTGTAGAAAGCACACGGTGTCCGGTAATGGATGCGCGTATTGCCTCCTGCGCTGTATCAGGATCTCTGATTTCGCCGATTAAGATTATGTTCGGATCATGCCTTAAAAATGCCCTGGTGGCATGGGCAAAAGTGATTCCCTGTTTCTCGTTAATCTGCACCTGATTTATCAGCGGCATTTTAATCTCAACAGGATCTTCAATGGTAATGACTTTTGTGGAAAGAGACTTGAGCTGATTTAGAATGGAATAAAGAGTAGTGGTCTTACCGCTTCCTGTGGGTCCGGTGATAATGATAATGCCGTGGGACTTCTGGGTTATGCGGCTTATGGTTTCAAAGTGCGTTTTATGGAATCCTAAATTTTTCAAAGTAATCAGAGTCTTATTTACGTCTAGAAGCCGCAAGACTAATGCCGGGCCGAATATAGAAGGAATGCAGGATACCCTTACATCCACAGGATGATTTGAATAGGCATGCTGAAATCTGGCATCATGGAACCTGTAAAAATCGCTCACGGTAATCTCCGCCTTGCTGAACACCACATTAATGAGATTATTGTGAACTTCCAAGGGGATACAGAACTTAAAATAGAGAATCCCGTCAATTCTAAAACGTATGGTAGATATTTTTTCTTCCGGCTCAATATGTATATCAGTAGCGTTATGGATAATCGCATCGTTAAGCAGCTCGTCCAGCAGCTCCTTAAGCTCATCGCCGACAACGCCTGTTTCTTTAAGCATGCTGATTCTTCTGTCAATCTCTTCTCTTTTTTTCTTATTTTTAAGCATCTCCAGGTGATGCCGGATTGCGCTTTCGCTTCCGATGTAAAACTCTTTGTTCTGCATGCCTTCGCTGTTCAAAAGATCGGTTGCCTCAATATCAAAAGGATAGGCAAAAACAAAACCCAAGCCTTTTTCAGTCTCAATAGGCAAGAAAACCCTGTCTGCAAGAAATTCCAAGCCTATTTTTTCTATCACTGGAAGATTTAACACGTATTTCTTGTTAAAATACCTCCAGCCCACCTGCTTAGCCAGAGCCCTGGCCACATCCTCATCACTTGCAAAATTGTAATACTTAAGGATTCTTCCTAATCTTTGAGCAGGGTTAATATTCTTCTGGATCATCAGGCTAAATTCAAGCTGTTCTTTAGTGATCACCTTAGAGTCTAAAAGTATATATCCTATCTCTTGTACCGGCATTTTAGTTTATGAAATTAAGCTTAAGAATGCTTCCATCGGGCTGCTTAAAAGTAACGCCTGAGGACTCAATTTTCTCAGCAGTTAATTTTGAGGCAATAGTATCTCCTTCTTTAAAACTGTAAGGAGCGTTTTTTAGGATGACTTGGCCTTCCTTTAAATCACCAGCTATCAATAGAAGCTGTATTTTTATATCAGAGGCATCTACCAAAGATTCTTTTACCCCCTGGGCAAACGAACCCGGCAAGGAAGAAACTTCGGCCTTCCCCTGCGGAAGGGATTTGTCAATTTCAAAAATCTCCTTTTCCGCCTGCCTTTTCTTTAGCATCAGATCACTTTTTTCAAGGTCTAACTTGATTACTTCAAGCTCCTTTTGCTTATTTTCCAAGACATCTCTATAGGCTTTTATTTTTTCGAAGTCTTGCTCGGAATCATCAAGCGGTTTTGCTTCCTCTGCAGGCGCTTCAGCCTTAACGGAATTTTCATCTTTGACAGGAAGTTTGTTTTCCTGCGTTAAAGCCTTTTGTTTGTTATTAACGACATCCACCGCCAAAATGTTATCTTCGCAATAAACGTATTTAAACCCGGCTAAAGCTGTGACAAATAAAAATAGAACCAAGAATCTTCTCATTTTCGCTTCCCCTCCCTTTTAAGGTCCGTAAAGCCGCATGGTTAAATTAAGGATATTTTTCTCTAAACTTACCTCCAGGACCTCAATGGACCTGGACTTTAGCATTTTATAGAGCATATCGAATAAATACGTATCAGGCTGATTCTTTAAATCAAGCCGACATAAAACATCAACATAACTTATCCCTTTATATCGGGATTCTTTAAAGAACTCCTGCGTATTCACAAGGTCTCTTGCGCCGATAATCTTTATTTCAGAAACAACGCGGTAGTAAGAAGAAAGCTCTTTTATATCACTAAATACTTCCAGATAAAACTTGTCTAAAGATAGCGGGGTTTGGCTTTTATACTTAAGCAAAGCATCTTGCTCCTGCTTAACTGCGCTGATTCTTCCTGTGGTATTCTTTGCCTGTTCGGAAAGAAATTTAGTATCCGAGGTAAAATTCCACACCAAAACTGATAAGACCAAAGTTACAATTACAAAAAGAAAAGTTATTATTCTCATAGGTTTTTAAAGTTTATAGAGTGAACCAGCGGCTCCTAAATCAAGCCGGCTGGCTCACTCACGCTTTACTCTTATTGTTTTTCCTCTTCCTGAACGCCAGCTTCAGCAGCAGGTTTGTTTTCCTTAGAGAGAAAATCAATTTTTTCGTTGTCTAAGAATAAACATAAATCATCCTGCCCCTTCTTTGACCAAGCCCCTCTTACCGGCAGATTACATACCTTGCCCACAAAATACTCGTTATGCTGTTTACTTACCTTGCGCGTGACTTTTCCGATAATAAATGACATCTACTTCACCCCCTTCTTTTTTAGAAAATATCCAGAGTAACCTTTAACCCTGGATTGTCCTTTACCAAAATATTTTCTACTCTTGCCTGCTTAAAAACGCGGGAGAGGCTCACCTTAGTAAAAGGCTTGTCTTTTGCCTCTAGAGACACTATTGCCTCAAGCCTGTAACGGCCATTAGATGAGCTCCTTATAGTTACTGACTCTACTTTGTATTCAGAAGGCAGCGCCTTTAAAAATAAGTTAAGGAAGTAAGGAAAATTTACCTTATTCTGGCGCCTTAAAATATCTTTATATTTTGTCAGGTAGGCGCGTTTTAATGCCTCATTAGAAGAGACCTCTTCAAGCTGCAAACTCTTTAAGCGCATCGAAGCAGTTTTATTTATACTAAAACTTCCCAAAAGTAAAATTAAAAAAAGTGTTAAAACCCCTAGCATTACACCGAGATTAAAAACGCGCTTCTTTGCTTCTTTTAGTTTTCTTAAGCGAATGAACTGCTCAGGCAAAAGATAATGCATGGAGAACTTGCCCTGCTTTAGTCCGCTTAATGCCGGATAAGGATCCTGGACAATAATAATATTATCTTTAGAATCCAATCCGCTTGAGACAATCTCATCCGCTATCTCTTTGCTGTTAGTAACTAGCAAAAAGGCAATTTCTGCATCGGTTTTATTCTGAGACCTGTAGTTTTCCTGGCTTCTAAGCAGCTCCCTGGTAACCTGCTTAAGTACTTTTGACAGACGCCGGGGGGTGGTAAATCCTTCGTTGTGAAAAATCGTAAGCAAAACCTGGTCGCCTAAATGATCCAGAAAGACTATTCTTTTATTATCAAGAGTTATGTTATTGTTTTTCAAGAATTCACGCAAGGCTATTCCGTAGGGAACCAGAAGCCGGACATTTTCGAATCCAAGACATTTATAGACCTCGTTAATCTTGGGCTTTTCAACAGCGATAACCTGAAATAAATTTTCCGCTATTCTCTCTGATTGTATTAGGTATTCGCCTGTAAAGCTTGAGGC
>Ga0268280_1001751_pt1 | contig 13843 bp, 18 predicted proteins | sample saktaG_9_FD_190139 | JGI IMG/M metagenome (GOLD analysis project Ga0268280, IMG submission 190139) | Saline water microbial communities from Sakinaw Lake, British Columbia, Canada - sak_2011_5_24_40m | ecosystem: Environmental > Aquatic > Non-marine Saline and Alkaline > Saline ...
CCGCGCCCAGGGCGGCTTGATAGCCGGTCGTGCCTAGATACGCCAGTGCGGCAGCCAAATTGGCGGTCGTGCCGAGTGCCTGCCAGTCGGCCGGCTGAAGCAGGCGTGCTTTGAGACTGCGCGTGCGTGTCGTGGCCGCCGGATATTCACAAAAGGAAAAAAGCATCGTGACGGGGCGCGCGCGGCGTTAGACGTCGCCGTTGATGATCTGCTCGACCAGCCACGCGGCGGCGGCCTCGGCATGCTGGTTGAAGCACGTCTGCCGTTCGGCCAGGCGCTGGGCCGTGGCGTGCGTACTGGCGGCATCCGCGGCGGCACTGCGCGCGCTGGTTTCCTGCGCGGCGTTGGCGCGCACGGCGGCCGCCTGCTCGCGCGCTTGCGCGCGTATGACCGCCGCATCGGCCAATCCTTGCGCGCGCAGTTCGGCGGCGGCTGCTTCCGCCGCAGCCAACGCACTGGTGGCCGTGCGTTCCGCCGCGACAATGTCGTTGATCGTGCTCATGGTCGTGTTCGTCCGCCGCAATGCTTATTCATGCCGCTTGTTTTTCTTGCTCCAGCGCCGATACTCGATAAAGCCATACGTGAGAATCGCCACCAGAAAACCGACCCGGACCGTCAGCAGGAGCCAGGTCACAATCATTTCACCCATGTGTGCGCCTTCGCTGTTCATAGCGTCTCGCCGCAGGCGTCAATTTTCGAGATGCGGCGCGCATGACGTTCAGACGCGCTGAAATGCGAGCCGAGAAACACCTGCAGGATCGCGCGCGCGTCGAGAAAGGTGGTGTAGCGCGCGCCGAAGGCGACAATGTTGGCGTCATTGTGGGTGCGCGCAAAATAGGCGCTGTCACAGTTGTGGCATAGCGCGGCGCGCGCACCGGCATGCCGATTGGCGGCCATGGACATGCCTAGGCCAGTGCTGCAGACCAGGACACCGCGATCAGCCGCGCCGTCGGTAACGGCGCGAGCCACGCGGTGGGCGTAGTCCGGGTAATCCGTCGAGTCCTTGCTGGTACAGCCACAATCGCTGATGGTGTAGCCGTGCTTTTCCAGTTCGAGACGAATTTCCTCTTTGAGATCAAAACCAGCGTGATCCGCGCCAACGGCAATCCGCATACATGCTCCTGTCGCAAGATTTATACCTGCAATGTTGTCTAGCAAACATTATATACAAATGGCGGAGAAATGTCCACCACAAAATGAAGTTGCATTTCTGGCCGGCTTTTGCTACACTGGCAGAGTGGTGGATGCCCCGCACCAAATGCAATTGCGTGGGCGCTTGGCTCAGTTGGTTAGAGCGTTACCTTCACACGGTAGAGGTCACTGGTTCAACTCCAGTAGCGCCCACCATTTCAAGAAGCCCTAGTGTAGGGCGTGTCCAGCCGATAGACGCATTACAACCGCGACGCCGTTATCTCCGTCGGCTAGCGCGTCAAAAGCGCCGTTGCCACCCGCTTTCGCATCTGGGCCACGCAGAAACTCCGCGAATTCATTGTCAAAGGCTTTGTCCTTGACGATGAACGCCTGAAGAATCCCGATCATCCCTTTGACTATTCTGACGAGTTGCTCCGCCGGATTCAAGACATCCGCACCTCCGAACGGCGCTGCTACCAGAGAATCACCGATATCTACACCACCAGCATTGATTACGCCCCCACCCAGGACGTCAGCATCGAGTTCTTCCAGACCGTCAAAAACGGCCACACGGCAGCAGAGATCATTCATGCCCGCGCTGACAGCGGCAAACCAAACATGAGCCTCACCAGCTGGTGCGGCGCCAAAATTCGCCAGCATGCTGTCACCAGCACAAAAAACTACTTGGGCGAAGATGAGTTGGCCGCGCTGAACAATCTCGTCGAACAATACCTGCTCTTTGCTGAAAGCCAGGCGGGGCGGCGCACGCGGGCCGCCGGTCACTAGCGCCGGTCAGAATGACAGTCAGAAATGGCGCAATGACTGATATAACCGCCCGTTCAGATTCGTAAACAACTGCAATCAAACAACGTATGTCAATGGCGTGAAACATGCTAAACTACTTCAAATGTAGGCGTCGCCGGGGGTGCTTGCAGCAGCCTCGGCTGGGCTTGTGGCTGTGCCGTTTGACAGCGCCAGCCGAGTTTCCTACAATATCTTATCTTAACGCAAGGGAGTAGTACATATGCAACAACCGTCCGTCAAGCGCGCCGTTGTGGCGCCGACATTCACACCGGCGGCCACGCCGGTCGTAGCGCAACCGTCACTGTGGGCCTGGTTTCATCCGGTCAACTGGCTGGCCGGCTTCATCGCTTTTGCGACCTCGCTGACGACCTATGTCTTCACCTTGCAGCCGACGGTCGGTTTGGAGGATTCCGGTGAGCTGATCACGGGCGCCTTTCGGCTGGGCGTGCCGCATCCGCCGGGCTATCCGGCGTGGGCCATGCTTGGCAAGCTCTTCACGTTCTTGCCGCTGGGCGATGTGGCCTATCGGGTCAATCTGATGTCGGCCGTCTGCGGCGCCTTGGCGGCCGGCATGATTGCGTTGGTATTGGCCAAGACGGGCGATTTCTTTTTCAGCGAACAGGAAGAGGATCTGCGCGCGCATCATCTCCTGCCGATCTTCGAACGCTTTGGTTTGACCACGCCGCGGCTGGTGAACTCGCTGTGCGCGATCACGGCCGGCGTGCTGTTCGCGTATACGCCCGGCACGTGGTCGCAATCCACCATTGCCGAAGTGTATTCGATGAACGCCTTTTTCATGGTGCTGGTCGTCACGCTCTCACTGGTGTTCATGTTCAACCCGCAGCGGCGGATCGCCCTGTATCTGGCAGCCTTCTTCTTCGCGCTGGGCATCACGGTGCATCAAACGATCGTGGTGATGATCTTCAGCTTCGCGTGGTTGACATTTGCGACGCGCCGCTCGATGGAAGAGTTTCTGAATATCGCGGCGAATGCGATTGTGCTGCTGATTTTCACGCAGATGGCGTTCAACGCCCAGCAATACTTCGGGCATTTCGGCATTCCGGACTTGCGCATGCTGCCGTTTAGCGGATCGCTGGTGAATTTCTACACTTGTTTTGTCGGGCTGTTCCTGATCTATCTGGCGGTGGCGTACTACGTCAACAAGAAGTTTTTCAATTCGACCGAATGGGTGAAGATCGCGAGCTGGTTCTTCGCCGGGCTGGCGGTGTATTTCTACCTGCCGCTGTCGTCGGTCACGAATCCGCAGATGAACTGGGGCCGGCCGCGCACGGTCGAAGGGTTCTGGCATTCAATTTTGCGCGGGCAGTATGAGAAGCCCTCGTTCATGCGCCCGCTCGACTATTTCCTGAATCAAACCTGGTTGTATCTGAAAGACACCTGGGATCAATATCCCTTGGTCTTGATTTTTGCCGTCATCAGCCTGGTGGCGTTGGTGATCAACTGGCAGCGCACGCGCGTGCGGGACTGGCTCATTTACACGATCATCACGTTTGTGGCGTGCGGTGTCGGGATGGTCTTCCTGATGAACCCGAAGATGGACATCACCTCGCAATACATCAACCGGGTGTTCTTCATCATGGGGCATGCCGGCCTCGGGCTGCTGGTGGGCTACGGCATGATGGTGACGGCCGCGGCGCTGTTCCCGCTGGCGCGCAAAGCCGGGGCGACCTGGCGCGTGCCGGCCCTGCTGATCGGCGTTGCGTTGGCGCTCTATGGCACGGTCTTTATCGGCTGCGCAGCCGAAATCGCCGCGACCGGCATGACCAAGACCATGGCCTTTGTGGCCCACAGCGTGTCGGTGCCGGAACACATGCGCATGCCGTTTTATTTCATATTTGGCGGCGTGTTCGTGCTGGTCGGCTTGTTGGTGATCATCGGCGTGATGAACACGCAGATGAGTTATGCCGCCAGTATTTTGATTGCGCTGCTGCTGGCGACCACGCCGGCCATTTCGGCGATCGAGAACTGGCGCGAAATGAACTTGCGCACGAAATATTTCGGCTACGTCTTTGGCATTGAGATGCTGAAAGTGTGCGAGCCGGGCACGGTCTTTTTCGGCGGCACGGATCCCGGCCGCTTTGTGCCCGAATATCTGATCGGCTGCAATGAATTCCGCGGCGACATCTGGCTGATCACCCAGAACGGGTTGGCCGACGCGACCTACATGAACGTCTTGCGCGACCGCTATTGCAAGCCGCAAACGGTCTGGCCGTGGGTGCGGCGACTGCTGCGCTGGGTGGGCGCCGAGCGTGAAGACCCGCTGCGCCAGGAGCAGGGCGGGCGCGATCCCAAGCTGGGCACGATTTACATTCCCTCGCAACAGGATTTCGAGCGCGCCTTCCAGATTTACATCAAGGATGTCGAGGATCGCAAGAAGAAGGGCGAGCCGATCGAAGAAGACGTGCAGATTGTCGGCGGCAAGATCAGCGTCGGCGGCGTCAGCGGCGTGATGCGCCTGAACGGCATTCTGGCCGAGATGATCTGGAAAGAGAACATCAATACGCATGCCTTCTATGTCGAGGAAAGCTATGTCATTCCGTGGATGTATCCCTACCTCGAGCCGGCCGGCTTGATCATGAAACTGAACAAGGACAAGGTGACGCTGACGCCCGACAAGGTGGCGCGTGATTTTGCCTATTGGGCTAGCTTGACGAACATGTTTACCGCGGGCGGCGTGATTAAGTATGACGACGTCGTCGCGCTCTATTGGCGCGAACTGAAAACGATGCTGAAAGCGCAGCCGGATGCGCCGTGCGACGTGGCCGTGTCGCAGTGCTGGGCGCGCGCGACCAGCGCCTCGGTCTCGATCGGCGACATGCCGCGGACACTGCCGTCGCGGGAATATCTGACGGCGGTCTATGACTGGTGCAAGGCGGGCAAGACGTTGTATTTTGCGCAAGAACGCGGGCGGATTGTGATCCGGCCGGGCGAATTCGAAGCCGATGAGCCGGCCCAGAAGTCGTTCTCGAAAGCGCGTTCGGCGTCCGCGGGCGTGTATGAGTTCCATCAGATGTGGCCGGAAGCGGAGGGGGCTTATCGCCAGGCACTCTGGCTGTATCCGAAATCGGCGGAAGCCTACATGCGCCTGGCCAGCATGTATGTGCGCTTGGGCCGCTTTGACGACGCCTTGACCTTGGCCGAAGAATACAAGACCAAAGACCCGCTCAACGATCGCGTTGACGGCATGATCAAGGTGATCCGCGACCAGCGCGACAGCAATCGCAGTTTGCTGGACTTGCAGCAGCGCGTGCAGGCGGGCACCAACGTCACCTGGATGGATTACCTGCAAATGTCGCAGATGTACGAACAACGCGGCAATCGCGCCGCGGCCGACAGCATCTACGATACCTTGCTCACCGCGCCGGGCTTGACCAATGCCGAAGTGCATCAATATCTGCTGGCGGTGTTCAGTCAACGTCAGGATTTGGGTCGGATGACGCGCCTGTTTGAACGCGTCACGCAGGTGCGGCCGGACGACTGGAGCGCCTGGCTTGATCTGGCGGTGGCGCGCATGGCGGGCAACAACATGGACGCGGCCTTTGCGTGCATCGACAAGGCCATCAAGCTTGATCGCGAGAAGACTGTCCGCCGCTTGGCCCAGGACCCGCGCGTGCAAATGCTGAAAAATCATCCGGATGACCAACTGCGCGAGCGCTTCCTGAAATATCTGGAATAGCACATCGCACGCACCGGAACTATGGCAATGAGCGCGCCGGCATGGACGGCTGACCTTGCCGCCGCCGCGCGGCAGCTTGTCTGCGCGGCGCTGGCCGAGGATCATGCGGATGATGATATCACCACCCGCGTCAGCATTGCGGCGCGCACGACCTGTCAGGCCGTGGTCAACGCGCGCCAGGCGCTGGTGGTGGCGGGCATGCCGCTGATAGCGTTGGCAGTGCAGATAGTGGACGCGTCCGTGCAGTGTGACACGCTGGTGCAGGATGGCGCGCAGGTGGCTGCCGGCACACCGTTGGCGCGCATGAACGGCGCGGCGCACGCAGTGCTGGCGGTTGAACGCACGCTGCTGAACATGCTCCAGCGTTTGTGTGGTGTGGCCACGTTGACGCGCGCCTTTGTGGAGGCCGTTGCGGACACGGCGTGCGTAATTGTTGACACGCGCAAGACGACGCCGGGCCTGCGTCTGCTCGAAAAGTATGCCGTGCGCTGCGGTGGCGGACACAATCATCGGATGCATCTTGGCGACATGATCATGCTGAAAGACAATCACTGGCTGTTGACCACCCTGGATGCGCGCACGCTGGTGGCGCAGGCACGCCAGGCGTGTCCGCAGACGCCAATTGCGGCCGAGGCCGAGGATGTCGCCAGCGCGCGCGCCCTGCTGGATGCCGGAGTGGACTTGATTATGCTGGACAACATGGCGCCGGATACAATGCGCGCGGTGGTGCAGTTCTGCAAGGGCCGCGTGCCGACCGAAGCGACCGGCGGCGTCACCTTGGCGAATGTGGGCGCGGTGGCGCAGACCGGCGTGGATCGTATTTCGATCGGCGCCTTGACGCACAGCGCGCCAGCCGTGGACATTGCGCTGGATGTCATCGCCGCCAAGGACGGCGGGCGATGAACCGTCTTCTGGATGATCTGCGGATCGGGACCTGGCGCGTGCAATGCTACGATTGTGTTGGCTCGACCAACGATGTCGTGCGCGGCGCGGCAGCGGACGAGCCGCGCGTGGTCGTGGTGGCCGATGAACAAACCGCCGGGCGCGGGCAACAGGGGCGTCGCTGGGAATCACCGCCGGGTGCGAATTTGTTGTGCAGCATCCGGATACCCACCGGCGCCTTGGCCGCGGCCGAGTTGGTCAGTCTGGGCGCGGGGATCGCCGTCTGCCGCGTGCTGCAGGAGCACCATCTGAATGCGCAGTGCAAGTGGCCGAACGATGTGCTGGTTGACGGCGCAAAGATCGCCGGCATGCTGGTCGAGCAAGTGCAGACCACGACGATTATCGGGATCGGGCTCAACCTCAATTGGCCGGTGGCGCGCCAGACCGGCACGGACGATGCGGTGTGGACCAGCATGCGCGCGGAGACCGGCATTACAGGGGAGCGCCGGCACATCTTGGAACAACTTTTGATTGCCTGGGATGCGTGCATGTCGGCCGATGCCGCCGTGCTGCTGGCCGGCTACCGCCGCTGCTGGCACAAGCCGGCGCGCGTCCGGGTGCGCTGCGGCGACGACTGGCAGGCGGCCTGCGTCTGCGATGTCAATGACACCGGCGCGCTGGCCGTTCAACTGTCCAATGGCCGGCTGCACACCGTCTCGAGCAGCGCCCAACTGTTGCAGGCATGACGAGGATGGCGCTGGAACTTGTCAGAGCGAAACCGGCGGACGTCAAGGCCATGTACGACCTGATCCGCGCCGCGGCCGAGGAGGGCCAAATGCTGCCGCGCGCGCTGAGCGACCTGTACGAATGTCTGCGTGATTTTCTGATTGCGCGGGACACGGCGGCCGGCACGTTGCTTGGCTGTTGCGCGCTGCACATTGTCTGGAACGACCTGGCCGAAGTGCGCTCGCTGACCGTGCGCGCGGATCAGCGCAACCACGGCGTCGGCCGGGCACTTGTCGAACAGTGCCTCGTGGATGCCCGCGCGCTGGGCATTCCGCGCGTCTTCGCCTTGACCTATGTGCCGGCGTTTTTCCACAAACTCGGCTTTCATGATTTGGACAAAGAGGCCTTGCCCCACAAAGTCTGGAGCGATTGCCTGCGCTGTCACAAATATCCTGATTGCGACGAACTGGCTGTCGCAATTGACCTTGATTAACCAGCGGTTTCGTAAGGAGGCCAACAATGCTTGACACCAGTAGCTCGCAAGAGAGCAACAAAGGCGACAGCAGTAAAAGCGGATTGATCCGCGTCATGGGCTTGTGGGAAGGCGTCAACAAGCGCGGCCAAAAATATCTGAGCGGCAATCTCAACGCCGGCACGCGCGTGATGATCTTTCTCAACGGCTTCAAGACCGAAGGCAGTCGCGAGCCGGATTACATTTTGTACGTCTCGCAGAGTCAGCCGCGGCCGCAAGCTGGCGGTGGCCCGGGCGACAGTGCCGCGCCAGAACAAGCCGCGCACGCGCCGGCCCAGCCGGTGCCTGAAGACGATATTCCGTTCTAGCCCACACCCGGCGCCGCCATGCATGAGAATCGCACGGTCTACCGCGTGCCCTATGCCGATGTGGACCAGATGGGGGTTGTCTATTACGCCCGCTATCTCGAATACTTCGAGCGCGGCCGCAATGAATTGCTGCGCCAATGCAATCTGCCATATCTCGAACTCGAACGCACCGGCGTCATGTTGCCGGTAATCGAGGCGCACTGTGAATACCTCAAGCCAGCGCGCTATGACGACGAGGTGGTCATCATCGCGCGCGTGACCGCCGTGCAGGGCATCCGCATTCAGATGACCTGTGAAATCATGCGCGGCGAGACGCTGCTGGCGCGCGGCTACACCTGGCATGTCAGCACGACGGTGCAGGGCAAGCCGTGCCGTCTGCCGGCCGCAGTGACCGCACTGTTTCAGGAGCCGGCCGGGTGAACGGAGAAATGCGTGACATGGTCGCGGCAGATGTGCCGGTGCTGGTGGCGCTGGACGCGGCGGCGGCCGGCGTTCAAGAGGCGCGCAATCCTGAGTTTGTGCGCCTCGCATTGGCACGCAATCCGGAAGGCTGTTTTGTCATCACCCAGGCCGGCGCACTGCGCGCCGGTTGCTGCACCCACGCCGCCGGGCCAATTGGTGTCATAACCTTATTGCTGGCCCAGCCGGGCGCGGAGGCGGACACCCAGCTTGCGGCTTTGCTGCGCCAGGCGGTCGACGCGCTGGGCACGCGCCACGCCACGTGTCTCATGCATGCGGCGCACGATGCGCATCAGCACGATCTAGTGTTGATCCGCGGCGGATTGCAGGTAGTCGAGCCGGTCTTTGTCCTGCGCCGCACGCTGGCGGCGACAAACGACACTGCCCGCGTTGCACAATCGACAAAAAATGTCGTTTGGGAAGACCAATGCAATGTCGGCGCGTATGGCGCGGAACTCGAACAGGCCCAGTTGGGGAAATTGCTGCGGCTGCGCGGCGACGAGGGCGACTATGGCGTGGCGGTGATCGAACTGGCGGCGCGCAAGCAGGGTGGGGCAACGACGACGGCCTTTGTCAGTGCCGGCAGTGTGGTGCGCGGGCTGGGGAGCGGTGCGCTGCTGGATGCGCTGGACGGCGCTGGGCGAATTGCACAACAGCACGGGCGCACGCAATTGTTCTGCACCCTGAACGGCTTTTATCATCGCGAATTGATGGCGCTGGTCGAGCAGGAATGGCAGGTGGCGCGGACGGTGCAGCGCTGGGTGGTGAGCAAGACGATTGCGCGCTACAAGCAATGGCTGATGCAGCCGCAGGTGGATTTCTCGTACTGGTCGCTGTAAAAGTGTAGAAGCGGCTTCCAGCCGATTCGCCTCAGTCCTGCAAGCTGTCCCACTGTGCGACGCTGACGTCGCAGGTCGACAATTGGCCCTTTACAGCTGGAATGAACTCAACCATGCCATCGCTAAACAAGACATGCGCGCCATTCTTGAAAACGGGTTTCTCCGAGTTATCCAAGCGTCCATCGCTGACACCGCGCTCCGCCATGAGCGGCGGATTGCTGGAATCGCCCGGTTTCACTGTCGAGTTGTACGAATAGCCAATATGCACCTTGTCAAATTCTTGGATGGCTGGTTTGACCGAGAACGGCACCATGGCGATGCCGGGGGGCTGCAACAACTTCAATGCCTCCTTCTTCATCACGCCGGATTTCCACAGCGGATACAAGTCCTTGACGCCACCGCTGCGTAGACTGGTTGTCGCATTTGATTGCAGGCTTGGATAACTGCCGTAATGCACTTGATAGATGCTCAGCAACAAGTACAGCTGTTTCAGGTTATCCTTTGACTTCATACCCTTGACCATCTCTTCGGTCCTAACGCGGGCATATCCTGGAGACAGTACCAAGAGCAGTAGGACAAGCGCGTTAATCACGATGCCGGCGACGCCGGGCGTTTTGGCAACCTGTTTCCTGCTTTTCCACACCACATCAATTGTGCCCAGTACGAGGCCCGCCAAGGCCGGCACGCACGCAAGAATATACAGGTCACCACCAACGGCAAAGAGCAGTGCTATAATGCCGATGACTATTGCTGCAATACCCATTCTTGATTCTCCTTGTCGCTTGTTGGCAAAGTGCTGGCTTTCTGGCAGAGCCGGACCGGTTTTGCCGATTATGTTTGGTGCCGCTATGTCTGAATAGTATCTTCCCAGTCGACGATCTTGACCAGATCAACTTGCGCGAAATGCGCATCATTTGTCATCAGCGGGACGCCATAGTGGGCGCAAATCGCAGATATCCAAATGTCGTTTTCTGGCGTTGGCTTGCCCTTCTTCTTCAAAGACACGCGGATGCGGGCGTACTGCTCTGCAACCGCGCCGTCCACTGGGAGAACAGAACAATGGTCGGCGAACAAACGGACCGTTCGCTCGTTTTCGGTTCGTCGCACGCTGTTGCAGGCGCCATATATGAGTTCGCCAAGGACAATTGCGGGCAGAAACAGTATCGTCGCACCATCAACAATGGCGCAGGCGCGCGCATCGCCCGACCAGTAGGCGATTACCGCGTTGCTGTCCACGGCTAGATTACCATTCGCCTTCAATGTGTTCGAACTCCTTATCAATAACGGCTTGCATGGCTTGCGCTTCGCGGGCATTTAACGTGCCTGCCGTGGTACGTAACGCGCGCGTGCTTTTGGGTGCGCAAAGTACCATCCACGCTGTCTGGTGCTCGCGAATGCCACGCACGCGCGTCAATGGCTTGAAAACCTTGTTCTCGTACTGTACTTGTATGGGCTGTGTCATTTCGATTCCTCTGCTATGATTCTGGCTGAGTGCAACCAAACTGCAAACGCCGCACCGCTTGCCGGAATAAAGTATACCAAAACTGCACCATGGGCGCAAATGCTGTCCGGCGTGACGCAAGATGCAAATCCAGTCAACGGCGTGCGGACTTCCTATGAATCCCCGGTCGCGGCGCGCAGGAGCAGTGCGCTATCGGCGCCTATCTTGGGCAGGCATTCCTTCAGTGCTGGGTGCCTGATGCGGATTTCATGCTATTGAGAAACGTCACCATGTGTTCTCACAGCACGGGCCGTGACACTCGTGAGCGTTGGGTCGAACGCGCGGGTAGACGACGCGCTGCATGGCGGGCGTGCGCAAGGAGAGCCTTCAGGTCGTTCCGCAGCACAGTGTAGCGCTTTTGATACCGGCGGCGGACGCCTGATTTCATAATTGGGGATCGGCGCAACACGAAACCACCAAAGCGATTCACGGTGACAACCCAATTTCGCCATGGGGCACGCAGAACCGTGTGCGGTTCAACCTTGCAGCGCAGGAACCCACTGAACACCGCCTCGTCGCCGTCGTGCTCCACGGTGAAGTCGGAAACAACGCCGCAGCGATTCCACAACGAGCCGAAGCAGAAGAACAGTGGCCAAGTGGCACTGTATTCTCGTTCGGCAGTTGTCGCCAGATGCTTGCCGTCCAGCGTGCGCAGAAGCGCGACTGCGGATGGATTCAATGCGACCGGCTTGTGATCCAAGATGACGCTACCCGCAATCTTGAGTGTGACGAAGCCCACCATCACGCCGAACGGACGATTCAGGTCTCCGCGCGCCCAGTCGTCACTAACCACAATGCGAAAATATATGTGCCGGGGCACTTGCCGTTTACAGTGCTGGGAAATTACTTGCTATGTTAGTAGACATTGCTTGACTCGAATGCTCCTTCAGACCGGATGCCTTGATAAACTCCGCAACGGTCCCGGCGAATGCCGCGGGCTTTTCCCACATCGGGCTGTGACCACAGCGCGTTAGTACCTGAATGCGACTGTTCGGCAGGGCATCACTCATGGCGCTGGCCTGGTCGAAAGTGCCAAAGGGATCGTGGGTGGTGACGAGAATCAAGACCGGCGCCCGCACGGCCGCGAGTTGCGGGGCCGGTATGGCCGGCGTGGTGTAGTTGGCCTTCAAGGTCTCCCGCAGTGCCGGATTTCCCGCTTGCAGTCCGACGGCAATGAAACGTTCGATATCCTGCGTCGTCACATTGGTAGCATCGAAGTAGCGCGGTATGGCGGCGGCAAAAATCGCGCGGCTCTGCGCGGCAGAGCCGTAACCCTGAATGCGCTGCTCCACGGCGGGGGAGAGGCCCTTGGGCGGCAGGCTGGCGGCGAAGGTGTTAGCCAATACCATTGCCGTGACACGCGCGGGATGACGCGCGGCAAAATGCTGGAGCACGAGGCCGCCGAAGGAGTGGCCGATCAGCACGGCATTGGATATGCCCATGGCGTCCATAAACGCGGCGATATCATCCGCCAACACGGCGCAACTGTAGCCGCTCTTCGGTTTAGCCGAGCGGCCAAACCCACGCAGGTCCACCGCCAAGCAGCGGTATTCAGGCGGGAAGAGTGGCAGAGCTTTTTTCCACACTTCAGACGACATGCCATAGCCATGCACCAACACCACCGGTATGCCCCCGCCCCCGCATGTTTCGTAGTGGAGACGGATGCCATTGGCCAGACGAATGTCCGCCCCGTGGGCGCCTGGCGCCAGCATCCAACTGGCTGCCACCAGATTGACTGCTACCATGGTATGGATCGTTCGCATGAGTAATTGTCCAAGATGTCTTTCACTAATGGAATGCGTTTCTCTATGACCATGCCGAATTCCTTGTCTTACGCATAGCGTCAAGGCTGAACAGCGGCCACGCCGAGCGCTCCAGTCGCTGGTTGGACTCCTTATCTATTCATGGTGCAGAAGTTCATCAGCCGTCAGGCCGATGTCTGCGGCGATCTTGCGCAGGAGAATCGGTGAGATGTCACGGCCAAGATGCACGGGTACCGTCGTCCCACGACCATCTGCATGCCGATCGTAAGTGTGTGTGTACCCATGAAATGCCTCTCTGGCTGCGGTTCGCCTTCCTCCGCAATCAGCTCAAGCACTTCGCGCAAGTTCGCCGACAGTTCATCGAGCGTCGCAGCTTGCGAATGGGCACATGGGACACCCGGAACGTACCCTACGTACAAACCCGTGTCCACACATTTTTCGGTCACCGCGGTGTAGGTTCTCATGCTTGCATTGTACCAGAAACATGCCCGTGAATCAACCGCGGCCAACGTCAGGGCTGATAGCTTGGCGCGTTAGTGCCAGTATTCTCAGGCACCTTGTTGGCGACTTGTCTTAGCTTCAGAGTCTTCAATGCTAGACGGACACTATCTATGAACTCCCGTCTGTTTCCATTGATCGTGACATGCAACCTTAGGCTCGAAACACCCAAACCGGTGAATCCTTTGAAGAAGTCATCGACAATTGCCTCTGCGTGCTGTCCGTCTTTGGAGAGAGTGACAAAGAACACTACTTGTTTGCTGCCGACCACCAAGTTGGTTCTTGTTGTGGCTGTGGCTGTCTCGATCTTCTGTGGATGACGTCCCACATAGACTCCGAGCGATCCACCCAGCAAGGGAGATGAAAGCCAATGAAGGTTAAAATCCGGTCCTTTGTTTGTCTTCTGTTCCCATTTTCCTTGGAGTGTGATCACCAACTCTGGTGCACCATTCCCCCATGGAGGCAGCACGTATTCAGTGGGAACTGAATTGCTCATACCAGATGCACCTGACACGTGAACCAAGAGAGCAAAGCAAAGTACAGCGGTCGGGCTGAGGAGTGTGTTCTTCATCATGGTTACTAATGAATGCGCTTACTAGGTGTCATGCCAATTGTGGCCGCGGGCGCTGACCGCGGCTGCAGAAGCCGCCCTCACCGCGGGCGGCTACAAGGACGCTGCAAAGTAGAAAGCGCATTCATTAGT
>Ga0268280_1001752_pt1 | contig 13840 bp, 14 predicted proteins | sample saktaG_9_FD_190139 | JGI IMG/M metagenome (GOLD analysis project Ga0268280, IMG submission 190139) | Saline water microbial communities from Sakinaw Lake, British Columbia, Canada - sak_2011_5_24_40m | ecosystem: Environmental > Aquatic > Non-marine Saline and Alkaline > Saline ...
GAATTGCCGGGTGACTGCAGGCGCCTTACAAGGCTTGAGCCGTGCTTGCATGAGTTCTTAGGGGACTGTGGTGCCGCGATGCACTGCCATTACCCGATGTGTGCCCGGGAAATACTGTCCACTAATTTTCCTTGTTCAAACACTTACCGGAAGTGTGAAATCCAGAGTGGCAACGCGGCTCAAGACCCTATCTAAAATGAAACATCGATCCACTTGTGATAAAGAAGCGGCAAGATACAATACAAGGGGCCTAGTAGCCGAAAACTGGTGTAAGTGACTCCAGACAAGCATCAGCCATGCTTGATTCCCTGCCTGCTTTTCTGGCAATGAGTTCTGGAGCAAAAACGCAGTGATTCCTTCACAAAGTTTATCTTCAAAAAACTTAAGCCGCTCGTCGGCTGCCAGTAGCCGTACACGCAGAATGGACTCAGCGCGATCAAGAGCATCTGCAGATGAAGCATTTCGAGCCCGCCGCACGGCAGAGCGAGACGGTTTGGCATTTTCAGTCGCCAACACATCAGCAGCTTTTAAGATCCGCCCACGCAACGAAGACATCTCCGCACCATCAGACAGGCGAAGCGCACTCATTGTCTGCTCGACCTCCTCAAGCCATTTGAGCACATGATCGGGAAAGCTTTCTTCCCCGCGCTGATACCGATCCATCAATGGAGCTAACGCATTCAGACATAAGTTGATCTTCTCGATCTGATAACAAAGGATCATGGCACTACTCCGGAGTCAGCTTCGAGGTTGTTTTCCCTTCGTGCTCCTCAGTCAGCCACTCAAGGCCTTCCTCACGCAGAACCATCTCCAACCGAGTGACCACATCTGGTCCACCACCGGCGTTCTTGATTTCGCCTGTATTAACCGACACATAAAAATCAGGCGGAATAGTGCGCGAGCTCACCGCTTTTCCCTCCGCCGCATGTCTCACCAGGCTGATCAGCCTGGTCGTGATTTCATGGTCCATCAGCACCTGAATGGTCTTATAAGCTCGCTCCAAATCAAATTCCTCCTTTTTATCCTTGGCTTTTTCCTGAACATACTTCGAGATGTTCTCGATAAAAATATCACGGAATACCTTTTCAGCAACTTGCCCTACCTTGTCACGCAGAGATGCGTCTGATGGCTTGTCACCCTCTGCCAGATTCAGTTCCACATACGCATGCTCAATATTGTCCGTGAGTTGGCTATTGAAACGCTTGATGATTTCTTCCTGATTCGCTTGGTCGACCATCTTCTCAATACGACCAAGAATATCCTTTTCCTCCTGTGAGAGGATGATCTTATGCTTGGTTCTTAAATTTTTAATGTCGGCAAACTCCATCTTTGCTGCTGCAATGGCCTTCTCCAACGCTTCAGCAGCAAATTTGGCTACATCACTGGCTGGATTTTTTACGGCAGCAACCCCAGGGATGACTTCCGATACGATAATGGGAAGGCTGATACTGACACGTTGAATTCGCAGCCGCGGTATCGGTATACCTTTAAGCAATTCATGCTGGTAGTAATAATAGGCGATCCTCATGGCTTCTATGTCCGCCACGCTACGCGCATTGGCTATGCTCGAAACCAGGCCTCCGATCACATCGGAAAAACGATTTTTCTGTGGTTCATCCATATTTCAACCTCTTACAGTGAAAGGCACCCAACGAGTTCATCCGATGAGTGCCTAATTTCCGTCAGTGCCGTCTTGTTTATCCAAATTACTTATTTATTTCTATTATATTGGCGGCGTTTATGGTGTTTGCGGTGTTTGCGGTGTTTGCGGGGTCACAGCTTTGGTCACCGGCTTTGTGACAGTAAGGCTTTTGTTTATGATGCTCGATGGTACTATTTTATCTACTATTATAGTGTCGGGAGATGTTATAGTGTTAACTATATATGAATCGTCGCCGAATGTAAATTTATCATTTTGTTTTATCGAGGCGATATCAGAGCAATCAACGGTTAACTTTTTAGCGTCTTTTGTATCAATAGCAGTCACCACCATCCCGATGGAACCCAGCTTGTATTTTGTTTGTTCTGAGATTGAGTTTTCCAGTAGCGTGAGAATACGTTCCGTGCCTGCAGGCATATCCTGATTTGTAGCTTCGACGCGCACATGCATATCAAATGTGCGTTCCTCTTTGTCGCTGGAAGCCGTTTTCCTCTGATACGCCGTCTTGGACGTCACTCTCGAGGTAATGAACCAGAAACCACCACCCGCCTTAACGTCGGTATTGTTATCTAAGACAGTTGAAGTAGAGGACTCGGTCGTCGATGTGATCTTGGCATTGAACTCTATGACCGCATTGCTGACGGTAATATATGGCACCGGCAACATGCAAAGAAAGGGCATGGTCAACGTGAATTCCTGATCGCTGCCATTGTCGTTCTTGCGGTTGTAGGTAAAATCCACATTGACGACCTTCCCTTCCTTGTCAAACCCGACTTCTTTGATAAAGTTTGCTGTAGTGATAGCTGACTTGGCCTGAGCTTCAACAACCGCATTAAGAGGACCGCCAATGAGATTGGCAAAATCCAAACTTGATAATTCTTTTCCGGAAACTGGCATAATCGACCTCCTTTTATTCCGATTTTTAATGGAAATTGACCCTTTTCACCCTAAAAAAAATCATCAAATTAGTACATCAGTCCACGTACCCATAGCTTTTGAAAATTCTTATACTGTATCTCAACGACGCATTGATTAAATGTTTTGTAGGTATAATATGAGTAATATTCAGATGAGAAACAAAATAAACACACCACCAAACCGTATTGGACGATACTCATAAGAATTTTCATGAAAAAACGGCTCTAACTTTGGCGCAAGGAATGCCTTCCCCAAGCATTGCTCCAAGGTTCGTTATGCCTGGGGGAAGAACTTTCTGTGCAAGTCAACGTTGTTTCCGCTGTGCTTTGCTAATATTATTCTTTAAAAATGTTACAAAGAGGCAGAGCAGAACTATCTGATGCCAAAACAACAGCCCGCGGCGGGGAAAATGCAGTTACTCATCGCACGTTATATTGTGCCATATAGATAAAATGCACATTCTGCATAATAAAATCGATGAAAGAGAAATTGAGGACGGTTTTCCATTCCTTAATCTGGAATCCGTACCGAATCGTAGTTTTCTTCGATATTATGGGTTCGGTTGCTGTTGATGAATTTAAATGTGCCTTTCCACTGTTTGCCCTCGTTGTATTTCAGAGTGATTCGCGCTTTGTCTGGTCCCAATTGCATTAATTCCCATGTCCCCTTTACTTGAATACGTCCGCCCTGTCCATTGACAAAGGATTCTTCAATACCTGAAAAGCTCCCATCCTCGGAGTATGTGATGATTGAGCCCGCTTCAATAGCTCCAATTTTCTGTCCATTTTGCCATTGGCCCACGATAAGCTCGCTCAGTTTCTTTGGCATCGAATCCGGCATGATTAGCGATAATTACTTATCCCGGTCAGCGACAACTATAATTACCGAAAACTACCAATAAATTTTGTGTTGCCCAAGACAGGAAAACGACCGGACACAAGTGACGTTTTCCTGTCTTCAACTATCATGATTACGTATGTATCTTCAGGGCGTCTTCCATGACCTGCATTGCCTTTTGAATGTTATTGTTGATATCGCCCCTTGAGACGTTATAAACATACATTGGGTATCCGTAAGATTGCCCTTTAATGAGTATACCATGTTCTACATCTGTGATGGTATGCACTTTTTCAATATCAGGGTGATCCTGGAACCGTGTTGTGTTCTTCCCGTTATAATCGACTGTAATGTTTTCCAGTCTGCCTTTCTGAGGATTGTAAACTAATTCCTGCATCAGTTACCTCCTTTGTGTTGATTTGATGAACTATCAGGTTGTTGAGTTCTTTTGTTCTTGGCTGTTTCCATTCTGTAACTACTAATGTTCAGCTCCAAAATCACACTGTGATGGACCAGTCGGTCAATAGCAGCTGCCGTAACCATCGGATCCTTAAAAATTTGCTCCCACTTGGAGAATGGCAGGTTACTGGTAATCATGATACTGCCTCGCTCATACCGATCAGCCAGCAGGGTAAACAGCACTTCCATTTCTGATCGGTCCTGCTGAACATATCCGATATCATCGATGATCAGAACGTCATAGACTGACAGCTTTTTCAAGATCCGTGAGAGTTCAAGATCTTTTTTCGCTCTTAGCAGCTCCTGAACCAAAAGACTGCAGGGTGTAAAATAGACCTTACGGCCTTTTCGTATCAGTTCCTGACCGATAGCGCAGAGCAGATGTGTTTTGCCGCTGCCGGGGTTACCGAATGCCAGGATGTTCTCTTTGTGATCCACAAATGAGCCGTCTACAAGAGAGCGAACCTGTTGAACGACAGTTACAGGCACTCTTTGCAGATCGAACGTCTCCATGTTTTTATTCCGGGCTATCTTCGAGAGCTTCAGGTTTCGCTCTATACGGCTGTTGTGCCGGTTAATGCACTCTTGCTCAGCCAGTTCCAGCAAGTACTGCTCGTAGCTCAACGACTCCTGTCGGGCCTGAACAGCCAGTTCGGCATAGCGCTCTCTCATGGCACTGAGCAAGAGCTCTTTGAGATAGCCGTTCAAAAGAGATGCGGTGTCTTGTCTCTTAACCATGAGCCACCTCCTTGCTGTAGGAGTCAAAAAGCGTATCGTAGGTGAAGAGGTCAACCTCAAGGATCTTGACATCCTTCACGTCGGTTGCTACGGGCTTGGAATAAAGTTGTACCTCAACACGATCAAACGATATCGGTTGTTCGGCAGCTAACAGCTCTCGCAATATCGCTTCCACTTGGGACTCGCTCTCTCTTGCCGCCAGATGGAGTATTTTAAGATACTGGCTGCTGGCAACCTGCTGGGTGTGAATGGCTTTAAGAGCATCATAGGCCATGCGGAAGTTGCTGCTCGGAAAGAGCTCATGACGATACCGGTAATTCTCAAAAGCTCCGGGCTTGCGAACCAGCCAGTCAATGATATGACGATACTGTATCTTGAATTTTTGCTCTCCCTTCAGTCTTGGCAAAACATCGATTTTCCGCTGGGCATACCAGATTTCGATTCGCTGCGAGTAAACACGGGCTTCTACATACTCTCCGATAAGACGACTGTGTACCGAGTAGGTGTTGTGCCGGAGTCGTATCGTGGAGCTTGGACCAACCTTTACCGTCTCTTTTTGACAGTCATCAATACGGCGCTCAGGAAGTGCTTTGATGATCTTCAGTTCTTCGTCAAACCGCTCTTTGCGACCGGAGTTGAGTTGCATAAACAACTTCTGTAAAAAGGCCTCATACTCCTCACGAGTAGCAAAATCACGGTATCCACGCAAGTAAAGGGACTGATCAACTGCTTTTTTAAACCGGTGGTGGCGTTGCTCTATATCACCGTTTTCATTAGCCTGAGCTACCTGGATTTTTTCACCCCGCAAGCCATAATGGTCGAGCAGTTCTTGATACCGCCTTGTAAAAACTTCCGGATTGCACTCTTTGTTGACCGCAGCAGAAAGCTGGTCGGTACGATGCCTATGAGGGACTCCACCCAGCTTCCATAACGCATTTTGCAAGCCTTCACTCAGACTTTCATAGCTCTCTGAAAAACAGATGCTCCCGGCCTCCCAGTTGGAATAGGTCAGGACAAAATGGTAGACTAAATGCTTAAACGCCTGACCATTGATGGTGACATTGAGGTGAGTCATATCCGTAAAATCCGATGCACACAGTTGACCGGGATAGTGCACCTGAGGAAAAAACACCTCTCTTGCCGGCCCTTCAGTTGCTCGCCAGACTTTAATCTGCCGCTGCAAGCATCGTAACTGACCGTCAGAAAATGTTCCCGGTTGCTCTCGCTGAAGAGCTTCAAACAGTGTTTTGGCTTCCAAACCGGGGTTAAGTGTCAGTCTGTTCTTGATTGCAGGCCATTGCGCCTCAAACGGATTTTGCCGAGTGCGCCAGTTCCGTTCTTTCTTTGACTGATCAGGCAGAAGACCAGACTTGAGATACTTTCGGGCAGTTTTTTCATCCATCCCCGCCTTTGCGGCGGCGATTGCCTTTGTTTTTTCGGTGTTGCTTAACATGAATAACCTCCTGACTTGTTGAACAGTTACCATCCACACCTCCCGTTTTTTCAGAAGTTACGGGTTTGGATGAGTTAATTCCCTTTCGGGGAAATCGGGAACTATAATTGTCGTCAGGCGGGAAATTATTCAGTCGCTAATCACCCCTCCTTCTGCAATGCCTGCATGTGCCGCTCGCGCTCTTCGGCTGATGCGGCAAGCACGGAATATTGCGCCCATGCCGAACGATAACCGTCCGGGATCCGGGGAACTTCAAGCCTGTTCCGGAGCCTGTTGCTGTAGGACTCGGCAATCCTCTGACGCGCCTCAAGCTCATCATCAAAAATGGAAAGCTTTTCAAGCAGAACAGCAGCCTGAATTGAATCGAGCCTGCCGTTTATGCCGATGCGGTCGTTACTGTATTTGTCGACTCCGCTGCCGTGCACCCTTATGGACCTCAGCACCGAGTCAAGCTCATCATCATCGGTGAAAATGGCTCCGCCGTCACCGTAACAGCCAAGAGGTTTTGCCGGAAAAAACGAGGTGGCTCCTGCAAGCCCGAAACTTCCCGCACGGCGTCCCATGAAACTGCCGCCGAAACTCTGAGCGGCATCCTCAAGAATCCAGAGCCTGTAAGCATCTGCAATAGCGCTGATGCGCACATAATCAGCAGGAAGGCCGAAGAGATCGACAGGGATGACTGCTTTCGGTTTCAAGCCGCGCTGCACTGCTTCATCAACGGCCATGCCGATGAGATCGGGATCAATATTGAACGTATCAGGGGAGACATCCACAAAGACCGGAGTTGCACCGGCAAGGCTTATGACTTCGGCCGTTGCGACAAAGGTGAACGGTGTCGTAAAAACAGCGTCACCCGGACCGATACCTTTTGCAAGAAGCGGCATGAGGAGAGCGTCGGTTCCTGAAGAACAGGAAACACAGTGACTCGAACCGGTATATGAGGCAAGACGTGACTCAAGTTCAGTTACTTCAGGGCCCATGATAAACTGACCACGGTCCAGAATGCTTTCGATGCGATGAAGAAGTGCTGTACGTATGCGGTCTTTCTGAGTAAGCAGGTCGATAAATTGCATAACTTGCAGGGATTGAGATCGTTGAAAACTGTTTTTAAAATACGGATTCGTTTCATTCTTTCGCATCCTGAGAGTGATACTTTCAGGAAGAAACAGTTCACTGCAGGAATGATTCGTCAGATCAGGTCATCTCCAGCCTGTTGCGCTCTATCTGTTTTTTTATGTACTATATGCGAAGTCATACCATGCACAAGCAGCAACACAATCTGTAGACAATCAATCAAAGATGAGTTCCCTCTATTTTCTCGGTATCGGCGGCACGGCAATGGCATCGGTTGCCGTCGCTCTTTCCCATGCAGGTCATGCCATTACCGGCTCTGACACGCAGCTCTATCCTCCTATGAGCACCTACCTTGACGACCATAACATCCGGTACTTCAGCGGTTTTTCAGAAAAGAACCTGAAGAGCGCCTCTCCGGATATCATCGTGGTCGGCAATGCGATAAGCCGCGGGAATGCGGAACTCGAATATGCGCTTGACCATCGTCTTGAGCTGATGGCAATGCCGGACCTGGTCAGGAGGCATCTGATCGGCAGAAACACCTCCGTAGTAGTTGCCGGTACGCATGGTAAAACAACAACGACCTCCCTGATCGCCTGGCTGCTTGAACACGGCGGACTTAAGCCGGGGTTTCTGATCGGCGGCATCCCTGAAAATTTTTCCATCGGCTGCAGGGCATCGGGGCTCAGCGAAAACGGTTTTTTCGTTACCGAAGGCGATGAATACGATACGGCGTTTTTCGATAAACGAAGCAAGTTCCTGCTCTACCGACCTGATATTGCCGTTATCAATAATATTGAATTTGATCACGCCGACATTTTCGACTCACTCGAAGATATCAAGCGAAGTTTCAAACTCTTTGTCAATCTTCTTCCCCGAAACGGCACAATTCTTGTCAACGGGGATGATCCGGTGGCCGTTGAGATCGCCTCACGGGCATTCTGCCGGGTTGAACGGTTCGGAATGAAAACAGAGTCGGAATGGAGCGCAAGCAACATAACGTCAGACAGTGAAGCCACATCTTTCGATATTTTTTATCAGGCTGCTCTGCTCGGAACACTCCGTGTTCCTCTGTTCGGCAGTCACAATATCATGAACGCCCTTGCCGCAGCTGCCGCAGCAATCCGGAGCGGCCTTTCTTTTGATTCCATATCTCGAGGAATGCCCCTTTTCCTGCGCCCGAAACGACGTATGGAAATCATCGGCACATTCCCGGGAAACATAACCCTTGTAGAGGATTTTGCCCATCATCCTACGGCTGTAAGGGTAACGCTTGAAGCACTCGGAGAGCTTTTTACCGGACGCAGGATTGTCACCTGTTTTGAACCCCGCTCAAACACAACAACACGGAACATCTTCCAGCAGGAACTTGCAGAATGTTTCGGCCCTGCCTCAGTTGTCGTCATGGGCAGGGTTCACCGGCCCGACCGATACAAACCCGAAGAGTGCCTCGACACGGGATTGCTGAGAAATGAGCTGCAGAAACAGGGAAAAACGGTCTTTCTTGCTGGAGAAACCCCCTCCGGCTATCCGGGTGATATCGTCGCTTTCCTTGATAATCAACTTATGGAGGGAGATGTCGTTGTCCTGCTCAGCAACGGAAATTTCGGCAACCTGAAAAACCTGTTGACGGAAAGTTTTCAAAAAAAATCATGAATATTTCATTTTTGATATTATAACTTCATTGATATTTTGATATCGAATTAATCGTCAGGCAATAAGGTTTATTTCAATCAACACTAATTTATTACTCTACCAGGACGAAATTATGGCAAAAGTAAAAGTCGGCATTAACGGATTCGGCCGCATCGGGCGCCTGGTTTTCCGCCAGGCATTGAACAACCCGAATTATGAAATTGTTGCAATCAACGATTTATGTGACCCCAAAACCCTCGCCCATCTTCTTAAATACGACTCCACCCACAAAAAATTCAAAGGTGACGTAAGTGTAGAAGGCAGCAATCTCGTCGTCAATGGAAAGGTTATTACCATTACAGCACAGCGTGACCCGGCGGCTCTTCCCTGGAAAGAACTCGGATGTGATCTGGTTGTCGAGTCCACCGGTATCTTTACATCACGGGAAGGCGCATCCAAGCATCTTGCCGCAGGCGCAAAAAAAGTCATCATTTCAGCTCCGGCAAAAGACAAAATTGATGCCACCATCGTTCTCGGCGTCAATGGCGACTCCATAACCGGCAAAGAGGAGATCATCTCAAACGCAAGCTGCACCACCAACTGCCTTGCCCCGATGATGAAGGTGCTGCAGGACAATTTCGGCATCGAAAAAGGGTTCATGACCACTGTTCATGCCTACACCAACGATCAGAACATCCTTGATCTTCCGCACTCCGATCTTCGTCGTGCCCGTTCTGCGGCATTATCCATCATCCCGACCAGCACCGGCGCTGCAAAGGCCATCGGTGAAGTTATTCCTGAACTGATCGGCCGCCTTGACGGTTTCGCCATGAGAGTGCCTGTGCCGGATGGTTCCGTCACTGACGTTACCGCCATTCTGCAGAAACCGGCCACAAAGGCAGAGATCAATGCCGCCATGAAAGCTGCAGCTGAAGGATCCATGAAGGGATTCCTCGAATACTGTGAAGATCCTATCGTTTCACAGGATATCGTAGGCAACCCTCACTCCTGTATTTTCGATTCACTGCTGACCATGAGCTCAGGCAATCTGGTGAAGGTAGTCGGGTGGTATGACAACGAGCTTGGATACTCAACCAGAGTAACCGACCTTCTTGACATCTACTCAAAATTCGTATAAACGCAACTTTCCCCCGAAAGTTCGCAGCAAAAAAAGGAGCGCTCTCAACGGGCGCTCTTTTTTTTGCTGCTGTTTATCCATAGAATTTTTTACCGTATTTTAATTCTGACAATTTCTGACCGGTGTTTCCCGGCGACCACTCAATTTTCCTATAACACAGACTTCAGCTGAACCCATGAGAGCCATTATTCTGTATGACAGCAAAACTTCAGGCGGATCAACCGACCGGCTTATTGATACTATCGGCAGGAAACTTGCAGAATCAGGGGCTTATGTGGAAAAAGCCAAATGCAAGAGCACCGCTGACTACAGCTTCGTCAAGGATTTTGACGTGGTGATCATGGGTGCTCCGATTTACTATCTGCTTGTAGCGTCGGAACTTCTCGGCGCACTGCTGCAAAGCAACCTGAAGAGCTGCATTCAGGGCAAAAAAATCGCACTCTTTCTGACCTGCGGCAGTCCCGAACTGATGGCCAACCTGCTCTACCTTCCACAATTGAAACTCAATCTTATCGGCAGCACGATCATTGCCGAAAAGATTTTTGCCCCCGATCAGCTCTCCGACCCGGCTGTTATAGGAAAATTCGTCGATGCGGTGAATGAAGCCTACAGAAAAGAGGATTCGGAAGAGACAAATGAACCGGCAGGATCTCTCCCGACAGTTCAGGAGTAAAAACGGGTGAAGCAACAAAGGCCGGAAGTAAACCGGCCTTTGCATTTTTTGCGGATGAAATCAGGCAGGGTCAACTGAAGATATCCTTGGCTTTTTCAAAAAAGCTCTTGGCGTCCCGGTCATTATGCGCCGAAGGAGAAATTCCGGCGGACTTCTTCAGCTCCTTCAGCAGCTCCCTGTCCTGGTGAGAAAGATCCTTTGGAACATAGACATTGACTTTCACATACTGGTCGCCCCTTCCCGATCCCCTCAGATGTCCTATCCCGTGACCTGCGATGCGAAGCATCGTCTCCGGCTGCGTAGAGGGAGGAATGGTAAGCTTGATGGCTCCGTCAAGGGTAGGAACATCAACTTTCGTTCCGAGAACAAGGTCCGGAAAACTGACCGCAAGGGTGTAGATGACATCATTGCCGCTGCGGGAAAAGAGGTCGTGAGGTATTTCCTCAATCACAACGATCAGATCTCCGGCAGTACCTCCTCTTGGTCCGGAGTTGCCCTGGCCGCGCAGTGTCAGGTAATTTCCGTTCTCAACTCCAGCAGGAACAGTAACCTTGACGGTCACGTCACCGAGCTTTATGCCTTCACCGTAACAGGATGTGCAGCGGTCCTTGATAATCTTTCCCTCCCCGCCGCATGAAGAACAAGCCGCAATATTGACAAACTGACCGAACATCGTTTTGGAAACCTGCCGGACCTCTCCGGTACCGTGGCAGGTCTGACAGGTTTCGGTAGCTCCTGATTTGGAGCCGCTGCCGTTGCACTCCTTGCAGGTAACCTGTTTCTTGATCTTCAATGTTTTTTCCACACCTTTGGCAATCTCTTCAAGGGTGAGCTTGAGACGGATTTTCAGATCGGTTCCGGGAATTCCGCCTGACGGCCGGCTTCTTCTTGCATTGCCTCCACCGAAAGCCTCTTCGAAGCCGAACGGAGCTCCTCCGGAACGGGATCTTCCGCCACTGAACATATCGTTGAATGCGCTGAAAATATCACTGAAATCAGCGCCTCCTCCGGGCTGCCCGGCACCACCGGATGCGGCCGAAGAACCGACACCGGCGTGGCCGAACTGGTCGTAGCGGCGGCGCTTGTCATCGTTGCTCAGCACTTCATACGCTTCATTCACCTCTTTAAAGTGATCCTCGGCGTCCTTGTTGTCAGGGTTTTTATCAGGATGAAACTGAAGGGCCAGCTTCCTGTAGGCCTTTTTTATATCATCCTTGGCGGCCGTCCGGCTCACACCAAGAACTTCGTAATAATCTTTCTTCATAGTAATACCGGCAAATTTACGTCTCTGTCGTTCATGATAAAAAAAGCTCCCGGTTATCGGGCAACAATAACCTTCGCATGCCTGATGACCTTGTCACCAAGCAGGTATCCGGTCTGGTACTCATCAATGATGGTGTCGGATTCTGCTTCAGGATGATCAATCTGGGAGATCGCCTCATGAAAATTCACGTCAAGCTTCAAGCCTTTTGATTCAATTGCAGTTACACCCTTCTGTTCAAGCCACCTGTCAAGATTTTTCTTCAGGAGCTCAACGCCCTCGATATAGGGGCGGGCATCACTTGATGTTTCGGAATTCATCTGAGCATGCGTGAGAACCCGCTTGACATCATCAATCAGGGGAAGCAGCTCTCTGACAATATTCTCAAGAGCCCTGGAAGAGGCCAGCATGGCCTCGCGTTCCTTCTGCTTGCGGAAATTCTCAAAATCGGCAGCCTTGCGCAGCAGTTCATCCCGAAACTTTTCAGCCTGCTCCCTGTGCCTGTCGCGCTCCATTTCCAGTTCGGCTATTCGGGCACAGCATAATTCATCTTCATTTGATGCCGGTGCAGCCTCACACTGCGCAGCGATGTTTTCAGAGGCCTCCCCGGTTCCGGGAATATTCTTTTCCTCTTCCTCCCCCTGCTGTTCTTTATAACCCTCTTTTCCTTCATTCACTTTGATTTTCATAAATACATTATCTGTTTAGTTAACATCCGAAAGCGTCGCTGAAAGGCTGTCTGCCATATAGTTGAGAACACGCACCGCGTGTTCGTAATCCATTCTCTTCGGTCCGAATATCCCCAGTTTTCCGACCATGTTTCCAACATAGTAAGGCGTTGAAACAATTGTCAGATCTTCGGCCTGTCTTTCACTGTTTTCCTTGCCTATACTGATGCTGATATCCATGCCGGGCGGCCTGATGACCTCAAAGGACAACGGCCCGCTGTTTTCTACAAGCTTTGCCATGCTGAACTTATCCTCAATCATCGTGATAAGATCCCTGACTTTTTCCGGCTGCTTGAACTCAGGCTGATCAACAATGTATTCGGTTCCGGAAATATAGAGACGCTCAAAAATAGGAGACTCGTCAAAGAGCTGCCCGGCAGAACGTACTATAAGATTTTTCAGAGCCTTGTCGCAGTCACAACCTGAAAGACGCAGCATGATCGTCCGGCGGATCTCGGAAAGAGTCAGTCCCGACAACCGCTGATTGAGAACATCAACAACCTCATCAACTGTCTGTCGGGATACCTCTATATCCAGCTCCATGACGATGGTCTTGACAAACAGCGACTGAATGGAAAGAATGACCATCATCCGTGTTGAACTCAACAGAACCATGTCGAGCTTTTCAAAAATCGCATTTGAGAGCGTCGGCGAAAGGATAACGCTCAACTGCCTTGAAATGGTGCCGAGAACTTTTACAGCTGAAAGCAGAACATCGGATGAGGTACCCTTTCGATCTATGCTGATGTGTCCGAGATCCGCCGCAATTCTTTTTTTCTCCTTTTCATCGAGAGACTGTACGGTCATAATAAGATCGACATAATAACGGTATCCCTTGTCAGTCGGGATTCTTCCCGCTGAAGTATGAGGCTGACTGATATAGCCTTCCGCCTCCAGTTCAGCCATGACGTTGCGGATCGTGGCATCTGAAAGACCAAGATTATAGGTTTTCGCTATATATCTGGACCCGACCGGCGCAGCGGTAACGACATACGACTGGATAATGATGCCAAGTATCTGCCGTTCCCTTATATTGAGATCACGACATTCCATCAACGTATACCATACTTATTACAATGCATTACAGTGATAAGTGAACAGGTGAATTTAAAAAAACTAATCTTTTCCGCATCGTATGAACAATAATTAGGTGAATATTCTGGGGAAACTGTACCACTGATTCTGGAGGAAAGTGTACCACCCAATTCAGGATGGATTTGATAAAGAAAACATACAAAAATATCTCAGGATTTCTTTCTTCTTAGC
>Ga0268280_1001753_pt1 | contig 13834 bp, 16 predicted proteins | sample saktaG_9_FD_190139 | JGI IMG/M metagenome (GOLD analysis project Ga0268280, IMG submission 190139) | Saline water microbial communities from Sakinaw Lake, British Columbia, Canada - sak_2011_5_24_40m | ecosystem: Environmental > Aquatic > Non-marine Saline and Alkaline > Saline ...
GTGCGGCCTTGGAAAGGCGGGAGAAGTCCCGGAAGCCATCCGAAAAGGCGTGGACCAGGCAAAAAAGAATATGATAAGCGTTCCTCTTATAGAGGGAACAATTCCTTTTGAGGTTATAGGTAAATTCGGAGCAGGCAGGGTGCTGTTAAAGCCCGCATCTAAAGGCACCGGGCTTATTGCAGGCGGAGCCGTCAGAGCGGTGCTTGAAGCTGCAGGTGTCCGGAATGTCCTTACGAAGTGCATGGGATCTCATAATCCCCATAATGTCGTCAAGGCAACGATTACCGGGTTGAAAAAATTGCAGAGCCGCGAACAGGTGGCCGAAAGGCGGGGAAAGACCGCTGAAGAACTGTAACGGGGAAGATGATTTATGTCGGGAATACTGAAAGTCACACTTGTTAAAAGCATGATCGCACGGCCTGAAAAGCACCGGAAGGTGTTGCGCGGTATGGGCCTGACAAAGCTTAATAGAACAGTTGAGCTCAATGATACTCCTTCTGTTAGGGGTATGATCAGTAAGGTATCGCATCTGGTGAAGGCTGAGGAGAAGATTGATGAAATTAAATGAATTATCGCCGCCCAGGGGATCAAAACGTTCGCGTAAACGCTTAGGGCGCGGGCCCGGATCCGGAACCGGTAAGACCTCAGGTAAGGGTCATAAGGGGCATAAGGCGCGCTCGGGTGGAGGAGTCAGGCCCGGATTCGAAGGCGGGCAAATGCCGATTCAAAGACGCCTTCCCAAGGTAGGCTTTACGAATATATTCAAAAAAGAGTTTGCTGTAGTCAATATTAGGGATCTTTTAAAATTTGAAAGTGGTTCCATAATTGATGAGGCTATTCTGGTCCGTTCTGGAATAGTAAAGGGAAGAAGGGATGGGATAAAACTTCTTGCACAGGGCGACATCAATTTTCCCCTGACAGTAAAAGTCAGCAGAGCAAGCAGCGGAGCAAAGGAAAAGATAGAAAAAGCCGGCGGCAAAGTAGAGGTTATATAAATGGTTGGGAGTGGTTTCCAGAATATATTTAAAATACCTGAGCTGAGAAAACGTGTATTGATGACTCTGGCTTTGCTTATTGTTTACCGCGTCGGAGTTCATGTTCCGGTTCCGGGTATAGACAGTGTCGCGCTTGCGTCTTTTTTTGCCAAAGCAAAAGGAACCCTGCTCGGACTTTTCGATATGTTTTCAGGCGGCGCATTTGAAAAGCTGTCGGTATTTGCACTCGGCATAATGCCATATATCAGCGCATCCATTATTTTACAGCTGTTGACCGTTGTTATTCCGCATCTTGAACGTCTGTCAAAAGAAGGAGAGCAGGGGCGAAAAAAGATTACCCAGTACACGAGGTACGGTACCGTGTTGCTGAGCATAATACAGGGGTTCGGCATCAGCGTCGGCCTTGAAAGCATGGCTGCTCCAGGAGGAGCTCCGGTTGTTTTATTTCCGGGCTGGGGATTCAGGCTCATGACCGTTATTACCCTCACAGCCGGAACGGCATTCATTATGTGGCTTGGGGAGCAGATTACCGAACGCGGAATCGGAAACGGAATATCCCTTATTATATTTGCGGGAATTGTATGCCGGATGCCGAACGCCATAGCCAACACATTCAAACTTGTTTCAACGGGCGAAATGAATATATTTTTTGTTCTTATTCTTCTCGTTCTTATGGTCGGCGTTGTCGGAATAATTATATTTGTAGAGCAGGGGCAGAGGCGTATACCGGTACAATATGCAAAAAGGATTATAGGCAGGAAAATGTACGGAGGCCAGAGCACGCATCTTCCGCTTAAAATAAATACATCAGGAGTTATTCCTCCTATTTTTGCATCTTCCATCATGATGTTTCCTGCAACTGTTGCAAGCTTCATAAAAATTGAATGGATGCAGGCTTTTGCGAAAGCACTGACACCGGGCAGTGTAATTTATGAACTGCTCTTTGTTGGATTGATCTTTTTCTTCTGCTATTTTTATACGGCTGTTACATTCAATCCGGTTGATGTCTCTGAAAACATGAAAAAACACGGCGGGTATATTCCGGGAATAAGACCAGGGAAAAGAACCGCTGATTATATAGACAGGGTGCTTACACGCATTACCTTGGGAGGCGCCTTCTACGTTTCATGTGTATGTGTGCTTCCATCGGTGCTGATAACCCAGGTTAATGTTCCATTTTATTTCGGAGGAACCGCCCTCCTGATAGTTGTAGGGGTTGCTATAGATACGATTTCACAGATAGAGTCACATATGATTTCCCGCCATTATGAAGGTTTTCTGAAAAAGGGCGGTGCCAGGGTCAAAGGACGATTCTAGCATGGTGATTTTAAAATCACCTAAAGAAATCGAAAAATTAAGGTTAAGCAACAGGATTGTCGCGGATATTCTCTGCAGGCTTGAAGACGAAGTTAAGCCTGGAGTAGACACTTTATATTTGAACGATGTTGCTGAAAAACTATCATTCGAAAAAGATGCAAAACCCGCATTCAAGGGATATAAAGGGTATCCGTATTCGTTGTGTACCTCAGTGAATAACGTTGTGGTTCACGGTTTGCCTTCAAAAAAGCAGCTTGCTGAAGGTGATATTATAAGTCTCGATTTCGGGGTTTTGTTTGACGGATATTACGGTGATGCTGCCATAACGGTGCCTGTCGGGAAAATATCCTTAGCCGCAATGAGGCTTACACGGATAACAAGAGAAGCTCTTTATAAAGGGATTGAAAAAGCAGTGCCGAAAGGAAGGCTTTCGGATATATCGAATGCAATACAGTCATACGTTGAGACTGCCGGATATTCGGTTGTTCGTGTGTTTGTTGGACATGGAATCGGGAGCAGCCTTCATGAAGATCCGCAGATTCCTAATTTCGGTAAACCGGGCATGGGTGCCGTATTAAAGCCCGGCATGACGCTTGCCATTGAGCCTATGGTTAATGAAAAGGGATATGAAGTCGATATTCTTGAAGACGGATGGACGGCGATAACAAAGGATGGCGGTCTCTCCGCGCATTTTGAACATACAGTGGCCGTTACAGAAAATGGTCCGGTTATTTTAAGCGAAAGAAACGGGAGCTGAACTATGGCGAAAGAGGAAGCAATCAAGGTTGAAGGAACAGTACTTGAGACGCTGCCGAATGCGATGTTCAGGGTCGAGCTCGAAAACAAACACCAGGTGCTTGCGCACATTTCGGGTAAGATGCGCATGCATTTTATTAAGATTCTTCCTGGGGATAAAGTTACTGTTGAGCTGTCGCCTTATGATCTGACGCGCGGCAGAATTACATACAGAACAAAATAAAAGGCGCAGCCCGGGAACTATGAGGAGCATGGTATATGAAAGTCAGGGCATCAGTTAAAAAAATATGCAGCAAGTGCAAAATTGTCCGCAGAAAGGGTGTTATAAGAGTAATCTGCGAGAATAAAAGACACAAACAGAGGCAAGGATAGAGGAGGATAAGCTTTGGCAAGAATTGCAGGAGTAGATCTACCCAAGAATAAGAGAGTTGAAATCGGCCTGACGTATATTTACGGGATTGGAAAAGCAGTATCAAGATCGATACTCTCAAAGCTTAATATTAATCCGGATACCAAAGTGGATCAATTGTCTGAGACAGAAGTCAACAGTATCCGCAAGATTATTGATACCGATCACAAAGTTGAGGGCGAACTCCGTACGGATTTTTCAATGAACATCAAGAGACTCATGGATCTTGGATGTTACCGGGGCCTTCGCCACAGAAAATCGCTTCCTGTGAGAGGGCAGAGGACAAAAACGAATTCCCGGACGCGAAAGGGACCGAAACGCTCAACTGTGAAGAAAAAGGCCGCAACAAAAAAGTAGCAAAATAATATACAGGGGCTTTATAAATGGCGAAAAAAACCCGAACGAAAAAGAAAGAGAAAAAGAATATTACCAATGGAGTAGTCCATATTTACTCCACTTTCAACAATACAATAGTCTCTATTACGGATCCTGCGGGGAACGTCGTAGGATGGTCGAGCGCCGGTGTCCAGGGCTTTAAAGGATCGCGAAAAAGCACTCCTTTTGCGGCCCAGCTTGCGGCTGAAGATGCCGCAAAGAAAGCAATGGAACATGGTATGAAGAATGTAGAAGTATTTGTCAAGGGGCCCGGGCCGGGAAGGGAATCGGCTCTTCGCTCGCTTCAGGCAACGGGCTTTAATATCCTAATCATAAAGGATGTAACGCCAATTCCGCATAACGGTTGCCGTTCGCCGAAAAGACGCAGGGTATAATAAAGATAGACTGTAGTCTGATAGGTTGTAGTTGAAAGCTAAAAGCCTAACAGCCTAAACTATTAAAAGGAGGAAGATTTGGCAAGATATACAGGTGCAGTATGCAGGCAATGCCGGCGGGAAAATTTGAAATTATTTCTTAAAGGGGATCGCTGTTATTCGGATAAATGCGCGTTTGACAGGCGAAGCTATTCCCCGGGACAGCATGGCCAGCGGCGCGGGAGAAAAATATCTGATTACGGGGTCCAGCTGAGAGAAAAACAAAAGGCAAAACGTATGTACGGGCTTTCAGAAAAGCAGTTTCATCTTTTCTTTGAAAGAGCCGAGCGGCAGAAGGATATTACCGGAACAAACCTCCTCATATTGCTGGAAAGAAGACTTGATAACGTGGTCTACAGGCTTGGTTTCACTGGTTCGCGTTCCCAGGGACGTCACTTTGTAAAACATAATCACTTCCGTGTTAACGGCAAAAAAATCAACATTCCATCATATCTGATAAAAACTGGAGACATAATAGAGATAAATGAGACCAGCCGGAATGTAAAAGCAATAAGCGAATCTTTGGAAGCTGTTGTTCGAAGAGGTATTCCACAGTGGCTTGAATTGGAAAAAGAAAATCTTAAGGGAAGAGTAAAAAGTTTTCCTGTCCGCGAAGATATCACGATGCCTATCCAGGAACAGCTTATTGTGGAACTTTATTCTAAATAATAATATAACGAGGCAGGCGACATTCCTTAAATAAAAGTGTTTTGCTGAAACACCCATATACCATGCCGTACAAGTATGGAAAGCAGTCCGTATTTGAACGCTTTACTATATGACTTGCAAAAAGGTGTCCTCTGAAAAAAAATCTGGAGAAAATAAAAATGGCATCAAATGAACTTATGTACATGAACTGGCAAGAGATGATTACGCCCGAGAAGGTTCAGGTAACCGGTATGCCGAATTATGGCAAGTTCGTTTGTGAACCTCTTGAAAGAGGATTTGGAATAACTATTGGTAATGCATTAAGGCGTGTAATACTCTCCTCGCTTTATGGCGCCGCTATAGTATCGGTAAAATTCGATTCCGTTTTTCATGAATTCAGCGTGATACCGGGTGTGCTTGAAGATGTATCTGAAATTATACTTAATCTTAAAGATGTGCGGTTCAGGGTTGCCGATAATAATCCGAAAATCATGCGTTTAGAAGCAAAGGGTGAGTGTAAATTAACGGCACGGGATTTTGTAAGTGATGATGGCAAATGTGAGGTTTTGAATCCTGATCATCATATCGCGACTCTGTCGGAAAACGCCGTTTTAAAAGCTACCATGACAGTAAGGGTCGGGAAAAGTTATTCCTTATCCGAAGCAAACAAGGATGAAAACGCACCCGTAGGTACTATTCCGATAGATTCCATATTTTCACCTATAAAGCGTGTAAACTATGTGGTAGGAAATGCCCGTGTCGGACAGAGAACCGATTATGACAAGCTTACAATGGAAGTCTGGACTGACGGGAGTATTTCACCTGAGGAGGCGGTTTCATATTCGGCAAAAATATTAAAAGAACAGATGACGATATTCATCAATTTTGATGAAAAACTCGAGCCCGAAGCGGAGAAAAAAACAGACAAGCGGCAAAAACCTCAGTTTAATGAAAATCTTTACCGGAGTGTTGAAGAGCTCGAGCTTTCAGTAAGAAGTGCAAATTGCTTGAAAAACGCAGATATCCTGAAGATATATCAGCTTGTCAGCAAGACAGAAGCGGAAATGCTCAAGACCAAGAATTTCGGAAGAAAATCCTTAAACGAGATCAAGGAAGTGCTGAACGAAATGGGCCTTTCTCTGGGTATGAAACTGGAAGGGTTTGTGCCTCCTGAAGAAGAAAAGGCAGAAGGAGAATAGACTGTTATATGAGACATCGAAACGCAGGTATAAAATTAGGAAGAACAAGCAGTCACAGGGAAGCAATGTTCAGAAACATGGTGACATCTCTGTTTAAACATGACCGCATCCGCACCACCGATGTAAAAGCAAAAGAACTTAAACGCTGGGCAGATAAAATTGTAACTCTTGCGAAACAGGGTGATCTGAGTGCAAGGCGGCAGGCACTTGCCATCGTGAGGGAAAAAGATGTTGTTCATAAGCTTTTCGAGGAAGCTTCCGAACGTTTTGGCTCCATATCAGGAGGATATACAAGAGTAGTAAAGGTCGGAAGGCGTCCCGGGGATGCCGCGCCAATTTCCATCGTTGAGCTTATCGCCCCGGAGAAGAGTAAAAAGAAAGATGGAACCAAGAAAAAAGTAAAAGCTCCTGTTAAGAAAAAAGACGGAGTCAAAAAATCTGCCAAAGCAAAAAAGGAAAAGAAAGCAGCATCTGCGCCTGAGAAAAGTGGCGCAGGTCCGGTTGCAGAAAAGGCTGCTGATGCCAGTTCCTGATCCGAAACAGCGAACGCAAACGCCGCTGCTTGCTGTGGGGATCTTCAAAAATCATAATAGCTGATACTTATAAAAAGCCCTGGTTAATTAGCCGGGGCTTTTTCTGTTGTAAATGGCGCAGGTTGCAAAAAAAAACTTAACCCCTTGACACTTGATTTGCATTCCGATATTTTCAAAAGCAACCATATAAAGAGGAGTCGTTATGGCGCCTGCTTCCAAACTGATGAGTCTCTCTGAAGCTATAAAACGGTACGTACCTGACGGCGCTGAAGTGGTAATGGGCACTTCTCTTGAAACAATGATCCCCTTTGCGGCCGGCCATGAAATAATAAGACAGCGGAAGAAAAATCTTACCTTAATCGGTCCGATTTCGGATATATTATTCGACATGCTTATAGGAGCCGGATGTGTTCGAAAAACAAGGGCTGCCTGGGTTGGTAATGTTATAACTGGTTCTTCCTATAATTTCAGGCGGGCAGCAGAAGAAGGAACCATCGAAACGGAAGATCATTCAAACCTTACCATCTCTATGGCGCTTAAGGCCGGGGCAATAGGAGTTCCTTTCATGCCTGCGCTTACAGCTCTGGGAAGTGACCTTTACAAAACAAACCAATCTTTAAAAAAAATCACCTGTCCTTTTAGCGGCAAAACGCTGACGGCTGTTTCTGCCATAAAGCCTGATGTTGCAATTATCCATGCCCAGCGTTCCGACGAATACGGGAATGCCCATTTATGGGGCAATTTAGGAGTGACAAGAGAGGCAAGCCTTGCAAGCCGTTATGTCATTATCACTGCTGAAGAGATAGTAGCTACCGATGTTATAGAAAGCGATCCGAACCGTGTCATTACTCCCGGCTTTCATGTGAGCGCTGTTGTTCATGCGTCTTGGGGTGCTCACCCTTCGCCGGTTCCCGGATATTACAACAGGGATCATGCCGCATTCATTGAATACAGAGAGGATAGCAAAACACCGCAGAAATTTGAAAAATGGATGAAATACTGGATTGATAATGTTAAAACCAGCGATGATTATATACGATTACTTGGAAACGAACGAGTCGTAAAACTTAAATTAATAAATCATCTTTTATCCGAACCTGCTGATTATGGATACTGATTCTTACCATTACACTCTTTCCGAACTTATGGTTGTTGCGGCTGCGCGTGAAATAGCAGACGGAGAAGTCGTTTTTGTCGGCATGAGGCTTCCGCTCCTTGGATTTCTTCTTGCGAAACGTACCCATGCACCCGATTCGGTCGGGGTTTACGAGCTCGGGATTGTGCGCGATTCGCCCGCGCCGGAACCGATTCTTACTATGGGAGATCTTCCGAATCTTTTTAGGGCAAAGTGGCTTTCCGACACATCCGATGTAATGGGTCTTCTTCAAAATGGAACCGTTGACGTCAGTTTCATAGGGGGAGCGCAGGTCGATCGTTTCGGGAATTTAAACACAAGCTACATCATGAGTTCAGGAAAACTTGTGACAAGGCTTCCGGGAAGTGGAGGGGCCTGCGACCTTGCCGCTCTTGCCAAAAGGCACATCATCATCATTGCGCATGAGAAGCACAGATTTGTTCCGAAAGTCGATTATATTACATCTCCGGGGTACGGGAACGGAGCCGGGTGGCGTGAAAAATCAGGACTTCCCCGAGGCGGCCCGTCTGCCGTGATAACATCCCGCGGAATTATGAAATTCGATCCTGTTTCAAAAGAGATGCTTCTTGTTTCAATTCATCCCGGTGTAATTGCCAGGAATGTTTTGGATAATACGGGCTGGCCGCTTAAGATAGCGGATACGCTTGAAAAAACCCCTGTCCCGACGGAATATGAACTTAAAGTACTTCGTGAACTAGACCCGGAAGGCTACTGGACAGGGAGTTAAGCGCCGGTATTTTAAAACCGGACGGCATCTTTATCGGCTGTGTAAACAGATTATTTTTCTTGACAATAAACCCTATAGCTGTAATGTAACTTATGAATAGACTTTGGGTAATGAATGCTGTTTAGATATGGTTCGTTATTTGGGCAAATAAATCAATAAGTAGGGCATTAATGAAAGGAGGCACAGATGGGTTATAGAAAGATGTTGTTTGTGGCAGCGGTTCTGGTTAGCTTTGTGATGTTCGTCGGTATCGCAGCAGCAGGTGCTCCGTCACTGGACAAGTGGAAACCTGATTTTGATCCTTCAACGGCTAAATACAAATGTATAGTTTCCAATGTATCTTCTCCGGCAATAAAAGGGGTTTATGCTGGTTTTGCCATCAGGGATGAGCTTTGGAAGAGAACAAACGGTCAGATTTACCTGGAATACAAACCATTTTCAATGCTGGGTGGGGAAGTTGAGGTTTTAAACCAGCTTCAGATGGGTGCGATCCAGGGCATGGCAGTCAGTTCTGTTGCATCGACTAATCTTGGACCAAGATTTGGCCTTGTTAACCTTCCTTTCCTTGTAGATTCTTTTGATAAGCTCGATAAGTTCGCAGCCAATAAAAAACTTTTCGATCATTTCATGATGGCGATGGATCATCAGGGAATCGTAGGCCTTGATATTACCGGTTACGGCAACTATGGCTGGGCCACAAAGACTCCCGTCAGGACGATTGATGATGCTAAAAAGGTAAAATTCCGTATTGCCGAGGCTGAAGTCAACCAGATTCTTTACAAGGAGTGGGGATTTAATCCGGTTGTTATGCCGTGGCCAGATGTCCCGATGGCTCTCAAACAGGGAGTTATCGACGGCCTTGATCACACCCCCATGGTCTGCAACATTACCAAGAAGTTTGAAGATGCCAAATTTTTTACCCAGCTAAACTATGCGCAGGGCCTTTTTATATGGATTTTCAACAAGGCCTGGTTCAACAGCCTTCCTGCAGACCTGCAGAAAACATTCAAGGCGGTTGTAAATGATGTTTGCGCTAGTACACGCAAGGAAACAGTGCAGCAGGAGACAGATGAAATCAATAAGGCAACAGCCGCAGGTGTTACGTTCTTCAAGCTCTCTGATGCTGAAATGGCGACTTTGAGAAAGCAGGGCGATGTGGCGCATAAGAAATATGCCGATGAAATAAACAAGATTTATCCCGGTGACACTTATAAAACGAAGAATTTCTTAAAGGAAGTTGAGGATTTTCTGGGCTATAAGCCATAAAATCGCTTTAACCTTTGATACAAAGGGGGCTGACACCATTTGAGGGCCCCCTTTGTTTATTTATACTGTCATCATTGAAGGTTTAGGAAGAAGTAAGAAATTGCACCTGTATGTCATCCCAGCGGAAGCATGAATCCAGTTTTTTCAGATAATTATAGGCTTCAGTTTCCACCCACTAATGCACTTTAAGGAAAAAGACTCATGATAGGAAAGATTTTAGGTTTTCTGGATAAGATCCTTTCTTTTTTCGAGGACTGGACTCTTTTTATCTCTGTAATGGTGGCTCTTTTAGCCCTGTTTTTCAATGTTTTCTTAAGATACGGGTTCAATTACTCACTCGCATGGTCAGAAGAAGTGGTCAGAGAGGTAATAATGTACACGACGTTTATAGGCTGTAGCGTCGCTGTGAAGAACCGTTCCATGATAAAGATAGACGCTCTTTATCAGCTTGTTCCGGGGGCGAGGTTTCCACTTTCAATATTCAGCAATCTGGTAATTCTCGTTTTTTCAGTCATGATGATTTACTATGGCACAGAAATGGCCATAATGCAGGTTGATACAAATCAAAAGACGGTAATCCTTCAGATTCCCATTGTCTATCTTTATGCATTTTTACCGCTTACGGGCGTTTTAATGTTTTTTCGTACGCTTCATGTAATTTATGATGATGTTGTTAAAGAACGCGCCCAAAGAGCTTAATAAAAGGTGGTATATATTATTCTGATCTTGTTGAATAAGGAGTTCCTGCGTTATGGATACTAGTGTTGTGATTGTTCTTCTTCTTCTTCTTGGCATGATGGCGGCATATGTTCCGGTCTTCATGTGTCTTTTTTTTACTTCCGTGATCTCTTTTATCTTTTTTACAGATCTTCCCCTTCTTCTTCTTACCCAGACACTTTTCAGGAGCATGGATAATTTTGCCCTTGTTGTTGTTCTCTTCTTTATTCTCTGCGGGAATATCATGACCGCAGGAACCATTGTTGAGAAGCTTATTAAAGTAACCAATTCTCTCGTGAGCTGGCTGCCCGGAGGACTGGGCATGGCAGGCTGTCTGGCATGCGGCCTTTTCGGCGCCATATCAGGATCTACTGTGGCCACAGTCGTAGCCCTAGGCGGCTTTATGATCCCCGCGCTTATTGCAAAAGGTTATCCTGAAAAATATTCCATAGGTCTTATGACCACCTCGCCGAATCTAGGTATAATTATTCCGCCCAGCATAAGCATGATCCTTTACTGCATGATCACAAACGTCTCTTTACAGGGGCTTTTTCTGACCGGTTTTATTCCGGGTGTTTTAATAATGCTTATTACATGTATCTACACCTACATTCTTTTGCGAAATGACACGAAAATAGAGCGGGTTTCTGCTCCTGATTTTAAGGAAGTGCTTGTGGTGCTCAAAGAAGGGTTCTGGTCCCTGATGCTCCCTGTTATTATTTTTGTCGGGACATTTTCGGGCGTCTTTACGGCAAATGAGGCCGCTGTTGTGGCCTGCGTATATGCCTTCATTGTTGAAATCTTTATCCATAAATCGATGAAGTTAAACGAGGTGAAACGGGTTACTATTAATTCTGCCGTAACATCGGCGACTCTTTTAATTATTGTCGCGGGAGCCTCCTGTTTCGGTCGTTACCTTACATTCGAGAATGTTCCCGGTAAAGTTGCCGAGGCCGTAGTTGCCTATATACATTCGCCTATTGTGTTCTTGATGACTATGAATGTACTGCTCCTTATCGTGGGAATGTTCATGGATGTTATATCTGCGACGCTCATTCTGGGTCCCGTTATTATTCCCATGCTCGGAACTTTCGGAGTTGATGTAATGCATTTCGGCCTCATTATGACGATCAACCTTGCGATAGGATATTGTACGCCCCCTGTCGGGGTAAGCATGTACATTACAGGCGCGATTGCAAAAAAGGACATTGTCTTTGTGACAAAGTCGGTTATGCCGTTTATAATAATTCAGATAGTCGTTCTGTTGCTTATGACATATTTTCAAGATATGGTTTTGTGGCTTCCAAAGCTGTTTGGTTTCTGGGAGGCTATGGATGCCGGCGCACCGGCTTTGTAACAAAATGTCTTTCTGGGGTTGAGAATTAAGAATCCAGAAATCAGGTGTCAGAATTCAGAAATCCTGATACCCCTTTTCTTGAAATAGAAATAAACCGACATAGACGCGATCCAGCGGGGAAAATGGAACGGGAAATAAACAACGACGAGAAGCTTCGTAAAGCACTTAGTTATCGCTGGGTGATTTTCTGGATTCTTGCGTTCGGCTATGTTCTTGTCTATTTTCACCGTCTCTGCCCCGCGGTCGTTGCCGTTGACATGATGAAGGATTTAAACGCCGGCGGAGCCCTTATAGGGTTCCTGTCGGCGGCATATTTTTATCCCTATGCACTGATGCAGCTTCCGGCAGGTCTTCTGTCGGATTCGTGGGGGCCCCGAAAGACAATCACATTATTCTTCATTATCGCATTTGCAGGTTCTTTAATACTGGGTTTTGCCCCTTCCGTATTTTTCGCCATTATTGGCCGGACGCTTGTCGGCATAGGCATTGCCATGCTTTTTGTGGCTACGATGAAGGTTCTTGCAGAGTGGTTTAAGAAAACGGAGTTCGCCATGATGACGGGCATACTCATGGCCATGGGAGGCCTTGGCTCGCTTACAGCCACGGTTCCTCTTGCTCTGTTAAGCGGATGGATCGGCTGGCGGTTTTCATTCATTATTGTTGGTATTTTGACTCTTGTGCTGGCTGTTCTGATATGGTTTTTCGTATATGACAAGCCTGAAGACCGGGGATGGCCGTCTCCTGCCGAGCATACCGGAGACGGGACGCAATCGATTAAGCTTTCAGAAGGCGTTAAGAAAGTCATATCCTCTCCTTCTTTCTGGCCTCTTGCGGTATGGTTCTTTTTTGACTGCGCAATATTTTTTTCATTCGGAGGGCTTTGGGGCGGGCCATATCTGATGCAGATTTACGGGATGACCAAGCCGGAAGCCGGACGCATCCTTTCCATGCTTGCCATCGGTATGGTTATAGGAAGCCCCTTGCTCAGCTACATGTCCAATAACCTGTTCCGAGGACGAAAACCGGTTATAATTATTTCGAGCGCGGTTGTTCTATTGATTACATATTTTATGGCGTTTCATACTGAAGGAATATCCGTTTTCGGGCATTACACGCTCTGTCTTGGTCTTGGGATCTTTTCAAGCGCGATAGTGGTCATAGGCTTCACGGCCATAAAAGAACTTTTTCCAGTTCAGATGGCAGGGACCGCCATAGGGCTTGTAAATTTATTCCCTTTTGCGGGCGGAGCCGTTTTCCAGCCGGTGCTCGGATATATTCTTGAGCGTCAGGGTCGCGTCGAAGGGGCCTTTACGGCTGCAGGTTATAAAAACGCCTTTCTTGTTCTCTTTTTTTGCGGAATCATAGCACTCTTATCGAGCTTTTTTATCAAGGAAACCATGTCCAAAAGATAGCATGACTATCCAGCCAGAAATTCTTGCCTTTTTTAAATATTTTTAATAATGAACACCTCGTGAAACACATGAAACGCTATCTTCCAATATAAATCATTTAATTAATAAAGGAGGTTTTTATGAAAAAAAGAATGTGGCTTACAGTCTGTCTGGCGCTGGTACTCGCTTTTCTATTGACTGCGACAGTGGCGCAGGCGGAAAAAACAATCAAAGTTGGCATTGTTGATACATATACCGGACCTCCGAGCACATACACGAATGATGTCCGGGACGCTTTCAAGCTTGCAACCGACAAGATCAATGCAAAAGGCGGAATACTCGGGAAAAAGATTGAATTTGTGACAAGGGATGACAAGTTCAAGGTTGATATCGGCTTAAGCGCCGCAAAAGAGCTTATCATGAGGGAAAATGTCGATATTCTCATGGGTACTATAAACAGCGGTCTTACCCTTGCGATTTCCGATCTTTGTGAAAAAGAAAAGATACCTTTCCTCGTGACTTTTGCAAAGAGTGAAAAAATCACCGGTGAAAAG
>Ga0268280_1001754_pt1 | contig 13830 bp, 11 predicted proteins | sample saktaG_9_FD_190139 | JGI IMG/M metagenome (GOLD analysis project Ga0268280, IMG submission 190139) | Saline water microbial communities from Sakinaw Lake, British Columbia, Canada - sak_2011_5_24_40m | ecosystem: Environmental > Aquatic > Non-marine Saline and Alkaline > Saline ...
TCCTGAAGCCCTCCGACCTCCGAACCATAAACAGGGGAAAGCCCTTTTCAGGAGGGGCCATCGCCGTCATCGCCCCCGGAACCGGCCTCGGGGAATCCTTCCTTACACCTCAAGGGCCGGGCTCCGGCAGCCTGTACAGGGCTCATCCCTCGGAGGGGGGCCATTCCGATTTCGCGCCCCGCAATCCGTTGGAATGCGAACTCCTGCGATATCTTCGCAAGCGATTTCCCCATGTGAGCTACGAAAGGGTCTGTTCGGGCCAGGGGATCCATGAAATTTACACCTTCTTGAAAAAGACAGGACGAGGGTCGGAGCCGGCGTGGCTCGCCGGAGAACTGGCGGCGGCGGATGATCCGACACCGGTCATCGTAAACGCGGCCGTCAAGAGGTCTCCCTCCTGCAGGCTCTGCCTCAATACCCTGCATGTCTTCACCTCGATCCTCGGCGCTGAGACCGGGAATCTCGCCCTCAAGGTCATGGCAACGAAGGGCGTCTTTCTCGGGGGCGGCATTCCGCCCGCCATCCTCCCCGTCCTGAAAAACGGCCCTTTCCTGGGCGCCTTCAGGAACAAGGGCCGCATGTCCGATCTTCTGTCGCGCGTGCCCGTCCACGTCATCATGAACCCCCGGGCGGCCCTCCTTGGAGCGGCGGCGTGGGGGTTTAAAGAAAGGGTTCAAGGATTCAAGGGTTCGAGGGGTCAAGGGGAGAATACCAGTTAAAGGACTGGATTCCCGCCTGCGCGGGAATGACAGGAGGGGGCACGAAGTTACACCTTACGCTTTACGCCTCACACCTTACGGTTTTATAAACGCGATGACGCAATGGACGCAAGAGACGCTACGAACGCAATGGACACGCGTAAATAATAACTGATTCGAGGACAAAACATGAACGATAAACACCGTTTTGAGCAGCGCTGTATCAACACCATCCGCTTTCTCGCCGTGGACATGATCGAGAAGGCAAAGTCGGGCCATCCCGGAATATGCATGGGCATGGCGCCGGCGGCCTATGTTCTGTGGACGCAGTTTCTCAGACACAGCCCTTCCAATCCATCCTGGGCGAATCGAGACCGCTTCGTCCTTTCAGCCGGTCACGGTTCCGCCCTCCTTTACGCCCTCCTGCATCTGACCGGTTACAGCCTTCCGCTGGACGAGCTCAGACGGTTCCGGCAATGGGGAAGCATGACTCCGGGCCATCCGGAGTACGGTCACACGCCCGGTGTGGAAGCCACAACCGGCCCCCTCGGGCAGGGGCTGGGAATGGCCGTGGGAATGGCCATGGCCGAGGCCCACCTCGCCGCGCGATTCAACACCCCCGGACACGCACTCATCGATCACTTCACCTACGTGATCGCCAGCGACGGCGATCTCATGGAAGGCGTGGGGGCGGAGGCTTCGGCTCTCGCCGGGCATCTGGGCCTGGGAAAACTCATTGTTCTATTCGACAGCAACGATATCTCGCTGGCCGGCTCCACGTCTCTTTGCTTCACCGAAGACGTGAGCGCGCGATACAGGGCCTGCGGATGGCATGTTCAGCGTCCGGCGGACGGGAAAGACCTCCCCTCTCTGAAAAGGGCCATCGCAAAGGCAAGAAGGGAAAAGGACCGCCCCTCGCTCATCATCGTGCGGAGCGTCATCGGGGACGGCTCGCCAAAAAAACAGGGAACCTTCGAAGCCCACGGGTCCCCCCTTGGATCAGAGGAGACACGGGCGGCCAAAAAGAATCTGGGATGGCCCGTCGAGCCGGACTTCCTGATTGAAGAGGACGTTCTGAAATATTTTCGCCTCGCCTTGCGCCGGGGGAAATCCCGGGAGGCAAAATGGAAAAAAACGTATAAAGCCTATGCGAAAGATTTTCCGGACAGGGCAGAAGAGCTCCAGCGGATGCTGGAAGGCTTACTCCCCGGGGACTGGGACAGATCCCTCGCATTCTTTCACCCCTTGGAAAAGGGACTCGCCACCCGCAGGGCGTCAGAAACCGTCATGCAGGAACTGGCAGCGAAGATTCCAGGGCTTATCGGAGGGTCGGCGGATCTGAATCCGTCCACGACCACCTGGCTCAAGACCTTCGGCGATTTCCAGCATCCGGGAACCCGACCCGCCGATACCCAGGGAGACGTAGGCGCCGCCTGGGATTTCAGCGGCCGCAACATCCACTACGGAGTGCGCGAGCACGCCATGGGAGCGATATCAAACGGCATGGCTCTGCACGGCGGGCTCATACCCTACGCATCAACCTTCCTCATCTTTTCCGACTACATGCGGCCGGCGATCCGGCTGGCCGCTCTCATGAAGGCGCACGTGATCTTTATCTTTACCCACGACAGCATCGGTGTGGGAGAAGACGGACCGACCCATCAGCCCGTGGAGCAGGTCCTGTCGCTTCGGGCCATTCCCGGCCTCACTGTTCTGAGGCCCGCCGACGCGAATGAGACCCTGGCCGCGTGGCGCATCGCCGTCGGGCAATTGGAACCCGCGGTTCTGGTCCTCACGCGCCAGAACCTGCCCGTTCTGGACACAGGGCGATACCCCATTGAAGAAGGAGTACCGAAGGGCGCCTATACCCTGGCCGAGGCGGAGGCAGGAATTCCGGATATCATTCTCACGGCCTCAGGTTCAGAGGTTCACCTCGCCCTGGGCGCCAGGGAGGTTCTCTCAAAGTGCGGGGTGAAAACACGGGTCGTCTCCATGCCCTCCTGGGACATCTTCGCCGCCCAGCCGCGGGTTTACAGGGACATTGTCTTCCCGCCGGAAGTGAAGGCCCGCCTGGCCATCGAGGCGGGGAGTTCCATCGGCTGGAAAAAGTGGGTGGGTGACAAAGGCGACGTGATCGGCGTTGACCGGTTCGGCGCGTCGGCGCCCGGACCCCTGGTCATGGAGAAATACGGCTTCACGGTGGAAAATGTGGTTGAAAGGGCGCTCGAAGTGCTGAAAAGATAGTTTCAAGTTTCTGGTTCCAAGTTACAAGTCAGAGAATTCAAGGGCATGAGGTAAGAAAGGAGTTTTTCAACTTGAAACAAGCAACAAGCAATTTGAAACTGCAAGTTCACCTCGGCCTTTACCGCGACAGGGTCGAGGTGGCTCTGAAGGAAGCGGCAGAGCAGCGGGTGATGTCCCGGCTCCGGGCTCACGATCACACCCTCTGGAAGCCCAAACCGAAGGACATCGCGAACCGCATCGGCTGGCTCAATTCGGCGGACAAAATGACGGGCCTCGTGGAAGAGCTGGAATCTTTCGCGGGGGAGATGAGAAGCGAGGGTTACAGACAGGCCCTTCTGATGGGAATGGGAGGCTCCAGCCTCGCGACTGAAGTCATACGAAAGACCTTTGGAGTCAGAGAGGGCTTTCTTGACCTTGCCGTTCTGGACAGCACGGATCCGGGGGCCGTCCTGAGCCGGGCCGGCAGCCTTGATATGGAACGAACTCTTTTTATCGTTTCAACGAAATCCGGCGACACGGTGGAGACACTCTCCTTCTTCAAATATTTTTTCAGCCGGGAGAGCCGTACAACCGGCGCTTCCCCGGCGGGTCGGCACTTCATCGCCATCACCGACCCCGGAAGTCCTCTCGTTGAGAAAGGCAGACAATGCGGATTCCGCAGAATTTTCCTCAACGACCCGTCCATCGGCGGCCGGTTTTCCGCGCTCTCTCTCTTCGGCCTTGTCCCCGCGGCCCTGATCGGTCTCGATCTCAGGATACTTCTTGACAGAGTGAAACCTATGATGGGAGAAGAAGGAGACACGGCCGGGGAAAAGCTGGGCGTCATTCTTGGCGAGCTCGCCCTGGCCGGCCGGGACAAGATGACGCTGTTTACGTCGCCCGCCCTTCCCGGTTTCGGCGACTGGGTGGAGCAGCTCATCGCCGAGAGCACCGGAAAAGAGGGACGGGGCATCCTGCCCGTTGTGGGAGAATCGCCGGGTGAGTCCGGGATTTATGGCGACGACCGTTTTTTCGTCTCCATCTTTCTCCACGGAGAAAGTCTTTTCGATCAGAGCCTGGAAGCACTCGAAGCATCCGGGCATCCGGTGATCCGGCTTCGTCTTGACGATCCCTGCGATCTCGGAGCTCAGTTTCTTCTCTGGGAAAAGGCCACGGCGGTTGCCGGCTGGCGCCTGCACATCAACCCCTTCGACCAGCCGAACGTAGAGACCGCGAAGGTGCTGGCGCGCCAGATGGTGGCCGATTATCTGAAAGAGGGATTCTTCCCCGAGGAAACACCGGTCATCGAAGATCAGGACTTGAAAGTCTATGGAAACATCGCGGCCGCGAGCCCGGAAGAGGCCTTGTCTCGATTCCTGAGTCAGGCCGCGCGGAGAAATTACATTGCCCTTCAGGCATTCATCGAACCGGCGGAAGAATCGAGCGCGCTGCTCTCCATGCTGAGCGCGGACCTGCGCGACCGGTATGGTCTGGCCGTGACGGCCGGGTATGGACCCCGCTACCTTCACTCCACGGGACAGCTCCACAAGGGCGATGGGGGGCATGGCCTCTTCATCCAGTTTACCGCCGATGATGAAAGGGACGCGGCGATTCCTGGAGATGACTTCAAACCCTCGGCGGTCACCTTCGGCATCCTGAAATCCGCCCAGGCCCTGGGCGACCGAAAGGCCCTCGAGAATTCCGGGCGGCGGGTGATCCGGTTTCATCTCGGAAAAGACACGGGGAAAGGATTGAAGCGACTGATCCGGTCGCTGAGATAAAGGATAAGGATTCGAGAGTTCAAAAAGAGAGAGGAGGAGAAGAGATGAGCACGGACACAGCCCAGTTGAAGAAGCAGGCGGCCGCCTTTGCCGTGGAATTCGTGGAATCAGGGATGGTGGTGGGCCTCGGCCACGGAAGCACGGCCATCATTGCCATCGGTCTCATCGCGAAGAAGATGGAGGCCGGTCTGCTGACAGACATCCTCGGAGTCCCCTGCTCCCTCCAGGCCGAAGAGGAGGCCCGAAAGTTCAACTTTCCCCTGGCAACGCTCGAAGACCGTCCCGTCATCGACATCACGATAGACGGCGCGGACGAAGTGGACCCCAAGCTGAACCTCATCAAGGGGGGAGGAGGCGCGCTGCTGAGGGAAAAGATCGTCGCCCAGGCAAGCCGACGGGAAGTCATCGTGGTGGACGAATCCAAATTCGTCAAGACCCTGGGAGAAAAGCGGCCCGTGCCGGTGGCGGTCATTCCCTTCGGTTGGCACTCCCAGATGGCCTATCTCAAATCGCTGGGCGCACGGGTCACGGCGCGGAGAAACAGCAACGGCAGCTTCTTCACGACGGATCAGGGCAACCTGATCCTGGACTGTCACTTCGGCCGCATAAAAGACTGCCGGCAGCTGGCCGGCCGGATCAAGGAAAGGGCGGGCATTGTGGAACACGGCCTGTTCCTGGACATGGCCACGGACGTTATCATTGCCGGAGAGAGCGGCGTGCGACATCTGAAACCGTGAAAAGAAGGAAGATGCGAAGTTGGGAAAATGAACGCTACGAACGCAAGGAACGCAATAGACGCCTGATGTCTAATGTCTAATGCCTAATGCCTAATGCCTGTTTTTTGGAAAGGAGGTATGGAAGAATGAAACGGTTGACGGTACTCATGACGGTGTTCATCCTTATCGGAACCCTTTGCGCGGGCGCCTGGGCGGGCGATACTCTTAGAGAAGTAAAAAAGAGGGGCGTGCTGCGGGTCGGCGTGAAAGATCTGACCCCGGGTTTTGGATTCGTGGACATGCAGACCGGTGAGATCAAGGGCTACGACGTGGATTTCGCGCAGGCGATAGCGAAGAAGCTCGGCGTCAAACTGGAGCTCTGGGTCGTCACCGACGCGGAGCGGATAGGATACCTCAAAGACGGCAAGGTGGACATCATCGCGGCCACTCTGACAAAAACCCCCGAAAGGGCGAAGGACATCGCTTTCAGCCACACCTATTTCGTGACCGGTCAGAAATTCCTGGTGAGGAAAGGAACCGTGAAGGGCCTCTATGATCTTGAACACAAAATCATCGGGACATCCATGGGCTCCACATCGATGCAAAACGCGAAGAAGGCCCTGCCCACCGCGTCGATTCTCACTTACGAAGACGCGTCCCAGGCTTTTTTCGCCCTGCGTCAGGGAGAGATCTTCGCCGTCACGACGGACGAGGCCATCTTGGCCGGCATGCTGGCCAGGGCCCCCGATCGGATGTGGTATGAAATCCCGGATATCCGGATCTCCAAAGAGCCATATGCTCTCGGCGTCCGCAAGGGCGACAGGGCCTTTCTCAACGTCGTGAACCGAACGCTCCTCGAGATGGAGAAAAGGGGAGAGGCAAAAAAGATTTTTGACAAATGGTTTGGCGCCAAAAGTGCCACACCCATGAAACGGACGTTCAAGATCACCGCTAAGAAATAAAAAGGGAAAGGCGCAAGCTATGATTCTCTATTATCATGCAGGCCTTGTTGTCTGAGGGTTTGTTCTCATGACCACAGGGGTGGTCATCGCGAGATATGGGAAACAAAAAAAGTGGTGGCTCAAGGCTCACAGGATTTTTGGAATTCTGGGGGCCTTCCAGGTGTGGGCGGGTTTTTTTGCCGCCACGGTCATGATTTCACGCCACGGCGGTGAACATTTCGATGTCCCTCATACCTGGCTGGGACTTCTGACCGCTCTGCTTGCCCTTGCCGCGCCGCTGACGGGACAGATGCATCTGACGCTGAGGAATAAAGCTCCCCGGCTGAGAATCGTTCATCACTGGACCGGCCGGCTGACCCTGGCGTTCCTGCTCCTCAACATGACGATCGGCCTTTTTCTGGCGAGGTGAATTTCAGGAATCCGGCACAAAATAAGCTTCTCAAAATGGGAAATTTGATATAGATAGTAGACATACAAATTCCGGCATGAGAGCAAAACAGGACCACCACAACGACAGAGAGGAGATGACAACCATGATGAAAAAGATCGCTTTAGCAGTTGCTGGCTTATTCCTTTGCTTCATATTTCTGCCGCTGGGCGTTCAGGCGCACGCGCCGAAGTCCGTGGATCTCGATTATGACCTGTCGAAACAGACGTTGACCGTGACCATTGAGCACTGGGCCCTGACGCCTACCGTCCACTTCATTGAAAAGGTGGAAATCAAGAAAAACGGGAAAATCGTCGAGAAGGCGGAATACAAGAGCCAGCCCGCTCAGGAAGAGTTCAGTTACACCTACACCATCCCGGCCGAAGTCGGGGACAAATTCGAAGTGACGGCCTTCTGCAGTGTTCACGGCTCTACAACATCCACGTTGAGAGTGAAACAGCCCAAGCCGCCCAAGGAAAAGGAAAATTGATGGAAACCGCCTCAAGGGCAGCCCGGCAGGAAGCGGATGACGCGAAAGAGGAAGCCGAGATGTTCCGTAATGTAAAAGAGGGAAAAGACCGCAATGCTTGAGGTGGACAAAACCGCGCTGTTGATTATCGATGTCCAGGACCGGCTCTACCGGGCCATGCATGAAAAAGAGGTTCTCGCCGAAAATATCGAAAAACTGATCAGGGGAGTCCGGGTCCTGGGAATTCCCGTGATCGCCACGGAGCAATATCCCCAGGGGATCGGGCCGACCATTCCAAAGATCGCCCCGCTCCTCGACGGCGTTCCCGTCATCAGCAAGCTCAGCTTCAGCTGCTGCGGCGACCCGGCCTTTCTTGGCGCCTTCACGGCCCTCAGCCGGAAACAGGTGCTTATCGCCGGGATTGAGTGCCATGTCTGTGTCTATCAAACAACGATGGATCTTCTTGACCGGGGACACGAGGTTCAGATCGTCGCGGACGGTGTCTCCTCCCGCACGGCATGGAGCCGGGATATCGGCCTGCAAAAGATGCGCGACGAAGGGGCAAAAATCACCAGCACGGAGATCGTCCTCTTCGAGCTCCTGAAGTCCGCGGGGGCGGCTCCATTCAGGGAGATCTCGCAGATCATCAAGTCGGAAGGCCGATGAAACCCATCTACCTGGATTACAACGCCACCACGCCCATCGATCCTGACGTCTACGAGGCCATGAGGCCTTTCCTCACCGATCACTTTGGAAATCCTTCCAGTTCCCATGCTTACGGCGTCGAAGCCAGAAAGGCCGTCGAAAAGGCCCGGGGCCAGGCGGCCGATCTTCTCGATTGCGATCCCGTCGAAATTATTTTCACCAGCGGCGGAACGGAATCCAACAACCATGCCATCCAAGGCGCCGCTTTCGCCAGGCGGAATGACGGGCGCCATATTATCACCTCCGCCGTCGAGCATCCGGCCGTCACAGAGGTCTGCCGGCATCTTGAGACCGTGGGATTCCGCGTGAGCACCATTCCCGTGGACGGGACGGGGCTGATCAACTTGAAAGCGCTCGAAAAGGTCCTGACGCCGGAGACGATCCTCATCACGGTCATGCACGCCAATAACGAGGTGGGAACGATTCAGCCCATTGAAGAGATCGCGAAGATGGCCGGGAAGCGCGGTATTCTTTTTCACACCGACGCCGCCCAGACGGCGGGGAAAATCCCCGCCTCCGTGAAGGAGCTCGGCGTGGACCTCCTGTCCGTGGCGGGACACAAGGTTTATGCCCCCAAGGGGATCGGAGCGCTTTACGTGCGAAGCGACGTGTCTCTTGAAAAATTCATGCACGGCGCAGGGCACGAGGGCGGAAGGCGCGCAGGAACGGAAAACGTCGCCGGGATCGCGGCCCTGGGAAAGGCCTGCGAACTGGCGAAGCGCAACCTCGGCGGGAACGCCCTGCACATGCAGCGGATGAGGGATCGTTTGCGCAACGGCCTCAAAGAAAAGATCGGGGGAATCCGATTCAACGGCCACCCGGAGAAATGCCTTCCCAATACGCTGAGTGTAAGCTTCAAGGACATGGACGCGGCTATTCTTCTTTACGAAATGAAAGGCGTGGCCGCTTCCGCCGGCGCCGCCTGCCACGGGGCATCCCTGGAAATCTCCCCGGTCCTCAAAGCCATGGACGTCCCCATGGAATACGCCCGGGGTACCATCCGCTTCTCCACGGGCAAGTCGACCGCGCCCGGCGAGATCGACCGCGCCGTCGAAATCACGGCTGAGGCGGTGAAGAAGCTCCGGGAAGGTATGCAAAGCGGCGGGTAAATCGTGAAAAACAGCATTCAACCCGGCAGTCTCCGTAAATGGAACGATTGACCTCTTTCCTGAAATGTTATTTCCCGGTTTTTATCCGTCTATACAACATTCCAATCTGAAATCTTGAATATTTCCTGCAATCCGATTTTCAAGATGTTTATAAGGCGTTGCATGTTTTAAGTCTTGATTGTGACTCAATAATCATGCATTAAAATTTGCCTTTGATATATAAAAGTGTTTATATGAAACTATCATTTATGAAGAGGGGTTTATTGATGCCCAAGATCGGGCAGGCTTTTTAATAAGTATTCGCAGATCTTCACAAGCTTAGACTTTCCTTTTGGGGGCACAGTGAAATTTCCTTTTTTAAGGTCCATCAAAATTCATTTGCTCATCCTGGTATTCATCTCTGCGCTGCCCGCGCTTGGAATCATTATCTATTCAGGCGTGGATCGTAAGAACTATGATATGGCGGGCGCAAGGGAGGATGCTCTGAGAGTCATGCGAAATCTGGCGCAGGACCATGAACACACCATGGCAAGCACCCGTCAATTTCTCATGACACTTGCCCAATTACCCGATGTGCAGAACCGGAACGCTCCCGCCTGCAACAAAATCTTCCGGGCATTGCATAAGGAAAACCCGCTTTATTCGACCATCCTGGCGGCCAATGCGGAAGGGATGGTATTTGCCAGCGCCGTGCCCGTTGCTCCCTTCAGCATAAGGAAAAGAAGCTACTTTCCGGAAATCTTACGGACGAAAGAATTCGCCGTGGGAGAGTATATGATCGGAGTTGCCTCAGGAATTTCGGTACTCCCATGCGCTTATCCGGTGCTTGATTCCAAAGGCCGGATCAAGGGTTTTGTTGTAGTCGGTCTCGACCTTGAAAGTTATGATCGAATGTTTAAAAAAACAAAATTGCCTGAGGGCTCCGCGCTTGCACTCTCTGACCACAAGCATATACGTCTGAATCGCTACCCGGATTCAATAAATTATATTGGAAAGCCTGATCTTCCCGGGATGATCAGGCATATGTCAGCTCGACCTGAAGAAGGAACGTTCACGGCTGTAGGGGGTGATGGGATCAGGCGCCTTTATGCTTATAAAAGATTTTATCTGAAAGATAGTGCAACACCATACCTTTTCATGCGTGTCGGTATCTCCGAGGAGAAGGCGCTCTCCGGTGCTAGAAAAAATTTGCTGATCAACGTGGCGCTCCTATGCTCTGTTCTCATCAGTATCATGGTGCTGGCCTGGTACCTGGGTAAATTTTTGATCGTGCAAAGGCTGAATAAACTGGTAGATGCCACAAAACGGTTGAGAAACGGCGATCTAACGATCCGTACCGGCCTGGACCATAGGGAAGATGAACTGGGCCAACTGACAGAAGCCTTTGATGAAATGGCGGGGGCATTAGAGCGCAAAGATTTAAACCGCATGATTGCTGAGGAAGCCCTGCGGGAGAGCGAGGCTAAATACCGGACATTGATCGAGACCACACGGGATCTCATCTACACCACCGATAGAAAGGGGTTCTTGACCTATCTGAACCCGACGCTTGAGAGAGCCATGGGCTATACACCTGACGAATTGAACGGAAAATCTTTTGCGAAGATTCTTGCACCGGAATTTGTTGATAAAGCGAAAGGTATTTTCAGAAGGGCCATGAATGGTGAGTCTATCCCTGTTTATGAAACGGATTTGATCCGAAAAGACGGAACGAGGATTTCCGTTGAGTTTAATGTATCAACGCTGTTCGATAAAGAGGGTAAACCCGCGGGGCGGTATGGCATCGGCCGCGACATCACCTACCGCAAGCAGGCAGAAAAAGCCCTGAAGGAAAGCGAGGATAAGTATCGGGGAATTTTCGAAAACGCCCTGGAGGGTATCTACCAGTCCACTCCCAAAGGCAGATTCATCTCCGCGAATCCGGCCTTTGCCCGGATGCTCGGATACGACTCACCCGAGGAATTGATAGGCAGCGTCACCGATATCGGTAAAGAGCTTTACGTGGACCCGGATCAGCGTGCCAGGGTTATCCATATCCTCGACGAGCATTGCGTTGTCCAAGCCTACGAGGTCCAGTTATACCGGAAGGATAAAAGCATCATATGGTTATCCCTGAACACCCGGGCGGTCAAAGATGAAAAAGGAAATCTTCTCTTCATCGAAGGCATGGCGGAAGACATCACCGAGCGCAAGCAAGCGGAGGAGAAAATCCTGAAAACCCTGAAACAGCTCCAGGATGCCAAGGACATGCTGGTTCAGTCCGAGAAGCTTGCGGCCATCGGCCGCCTGTCGGCGGGGGTGGGCCACGAAATCCTCAATCCCCTGAACATCATCTCCATGCGAATGCAGTTCCTGGAGATGACAGAAAAGCTTCCCGACAAAGTCAAGGAAGGCTTTGTCACGATGTTCAGGCAGATCGACCGGATCGTCAAGATCACGAAAGACCTGAGCCAGTTTTCCAGGATATCAAAGCATGACATGATAAAGAAGGATATAAACCAGCTGATCCAGCATATCAACGCCCTGGTGATGCCCCGGCTGAGAGTTGAGCAGGTCGCCCTGGAGACAGAGCTTCCGCCCGATCTGCCGCAAACCCTGATGGAACCCGACCGCATCGAACAGGTGGTCCTCAATATCATCAACAACGCCGTGGATGCCCTGGAGGGACGGGAAAACAAGGTCATCAAAATTATATCGGCGCTCACCCGGAGAGAGGGCATGGATTATCTGAGACTCACTATTTCCGACAATGGCATAGGGATTCCCGGGGAAAATATCGATAAACTCTTTGACCCCTTCTTCACGACGAAAGAGGCAGGCAAAGGCACGGGTCTTGGCCTTCATATTTGCTACACCATCATCCAGGAACACGGGGGACGGATCTGGGCGGAGAATAACGCGGAAGGCGGCGCATCCTTTATTATCGAGATTCCCATAGAAGAACAAGAGAGTGAACCATGACCAGAAAGATGCTCATCGTTGATGACGAGCCGGAAATCTGTGACATCATAAGGGATTTCTGAGGATTCAGGGGCTACGAGGTCCTCACGGCCCTGGACGGGCCAACGGCCATCCAACTGGTAAAAGAGTATCGGCCTGTGGTTGTTCTCCTGGACATCGTGATGCCCGGGATGTCGGGGATCGATGTGCTCAAGGAGATCAAGGCCTTTGACCCGGCCATTCACGTCATTATGCTTACGGGCATCCGGGATCGCAAGGTTGTGCGGCAGGCCATGGAACTCGGTGCCCATGACTACCTGACCAAGCCCTTCGACCTTGCTTACATGGACAAGATCGTGGAGAACCTGTTTACCTCGGGCACAAAGTGATATTTATCGCATCAATAATCTTTGAAACCTGACACCGTTTTTCTGATCGACGGAATCCTTCCTGTTATCCGCAAATCCACAACCTCGACGAAGCTGCGGGGCTTCAGCCGTAATCCTCTGCGTCCCATAGCATGTTTTGCAGTCAGTATTTCATTGACACACAAGGAGACCCATCATAAACTTCAACGTTAAGAAACGAGTTCCAATAAAGAAATAGATTAATGCAGCTTTGCCTGCCTGAAAGATCTTCCGCTTGAAAAAAAAGACGCTTTTTTATTTATTGCCTGTCATTCTCTTATTTATTTTCGCTGTTGCCGGTTGGCTTGCAACGGACTATCTCGGCAACAAAGCCCGGCGGGAAATCATCGGAGAAAGCCGGGCTTCAGCATTAACCCTGTCCATCTATGTATCCTCTACATTGAACGCCTTTGAAGGAGCCGTTCAATCCCTGGCCGGTTCTCCCTGGATTTATCCCGCACTTCTGTCTAAAGGGGTTCCGGACCCTTTCAAACGACACCGATTATCTAATACAGGAGTAACCCGATGAAAGATCAATCCAAAACAAAGCAGGTGCTGATCCAGGAACTGGTTTCTCTAAGCAAGAGAAACGCGGAGCTGGAGCAATCTGAAGCGGAGCGCAGGCAGGCGGAGGAGGCGCTGCGGGAGAGTGAGGAAAAATACCGGGCCATCATCGAAAATATGCAAGAAGGCTACCATGAAGTGGACATCAAGGGAAACTTTACCTTCTTCAACGAATCAATGCGCAAGATCATAGGTTATGAAAGAGAAGAACTGTTGGGGATGAATAACCGCCAATATGCGGATGAGGAAAATAACCGCAAAGTCTATCAAGTGTACAACCGGGTCTACCGAACCGGCGAACCGGTAAAGAACTTTGAGTGGCAGGTTATCCGGAAGGACGGTGATCGCAGAGATATCGATGTTTCCATATCGCTCATCAGAGATGCAGAGGGCCATCCGACCGGATTCCGGGGCATCGTGCGCGATATCACCGAGCGCAAGCGAAACGAGGAGAAGCTGCATGAATCGGAAGAGCAGTACCGTCTCCTTGTGGAGAACGCCAACGATGCCATTTTCATCGCCCAGGACGGCGTCATCAAGTTTCCAAACACCAAGACCATAGAGATCCTCGGATATGCAGCGGAGGAGCTGGCCCGCATTCCCTTCACTCAGCACATCCATCCGGAAGACCGGGACATGGTCGTTGAACGGCACAGGAAGCGATTGCAGGGGGAGCCTCTTCCCCCTGTATACTCTTTCAGAGTTCTCAATAGATCCGGCAAGGAACTTTGGTTTGAGATCAGTGCGGTCAGTATCGGCTGGGAGGGAAGGCTCGCGACCCTGAACTTCATGAGAAACATCACGGAACAAAAGCATCTTGAATCCCAGC
>Ga0268280_1001759_pt1 | contig 13794 bp, 10 predicted proteins | sample saktaG_9_FD_190139 | JGI IMG/M metagenome (GOLD analysis project Ga0268280, IMG submission 190139) | Saline water microbial communities from Sakinaw Lake, British Columbia, Canada - sak_2011_5_24_40m | ecosystem: Environmental > Aquatic > Non-marine Saline and Alkaline > Saline ...
GACTCCTCCCAAAGAAACACTTCCAGATGGAACTCCACCACTGTCCGTATTACACCATGATTCTTTTGCTGGTTCTGTAAATACCCCATCTTTATCAACATATTTAGGAGCTTCTGAAGCGAGATCTTCTAAGGATTGGTATGTTTTAGAATCTTCAGTTAACCAAGATGGAACAACCGTTAACGCTTCAGGTCCATATCCTTCTGCACTTAAATTTTTCCATTTACCCTCTTTTCCATTACAACCTTGGACATATCCGCCCCAAATAACAACTTGTCCAGGTTTATAGTTTCCAGAACACCATTTCTTACCATCATTTAAGGTTGCAATATCAAACGATTCATCTTTAGTTTCTTCAACTGCAACAAGTTCTGTATCCTCAATTATTTTTTCATCTTCTTTTTTAGGAATAACCTTTGGGGCAGAATTACAATGTTCGTTATTGATTGTAGCAGTACAACCATATGCACAAGATAAGTTACTACATTCTAGTTTAGTAACGTCTTTGGGCGAAGTTGCGACTACAATTGGTTCTTCTTTATCCTTTTTTAAGAATAATTGGATATACCACGGAACATCTCCTTTACTTTCATCAATAGGGTTTATTGAATTTGCTATTAAATTCATAATTGGATTAAACAAATCCACTCCTAAACCAATTAAGGTGTTTTTTGTTTTAGAATCACAAGAGACACTTGAAGTTGCACCAGAAAGTGGATTATAACAACTCTTTTTTCCATTTACACAATCTCCACAGGATAAACCAGCACCTGGATTAACTGTTGGTTTGGGTGTGGGAACTTTTGTTGGTATAACAGTTTCCTTACAAGAACTTGGTGGTGTACATCCTATTGTTCTATTTCCAGGACAGGTAGAAATGCCATTACAATTACATGGTGAACAACCTGAAGGAAGTTGTGACTCAGAAACTAAAGTTGGAGTAGGTTTGACTGTCGGAATAATATATAAATCACCAACTGTTTTTGGTTTAGTACAAGTTACTGAACTTGTTGCACCAGAAAGTGGATTATAACAACTCTTTTTTCCATTTACACAATCTCCACAGGATAAGCCAGCGCCTGGATTAACTGTTGGTTTTGGAGTAACTACAACAGATGTATTTGTACAAGTTACTGAACTTGTTGCACCAGAAAGTGGATTATAACAACTCTTTTTTCCATTTACACAATCTCCACAGGATAAGCCAGCACCTGGATTAACTGTTGGTTTTGGAGTAACTACAACAGATGTATTTGTACAAGTTACTGAACTTGTTGTATGAGAAACTGGGTTATAACAATTTTGTTTACCGTTTATGCAATCTCCACAGGATTGACCAGCTCCTGGATTAGTTGTTGAATCTGGTGTATTAATTGGAACTGTAGAATATTCAGGTAAACCTACATCTGCTCTTTTTCTTAAATCAAACGTAATATTACTTTTTGAAACCGCATAAACGCCAACCAACAAAGAAACAACTAAAAATCCAATACTAAATAAACTTAGAGGACTAATAAAACCTTTAAAAAACTTTCTATTCAGGTTTGAAATACGCAATCCCAAACCCAAGATATTTTTGGGCATTATCTAATCCTAAATTGTTTTCACACTACTCGTCAATAACGTTTTACATATAGTAAGAAATTGTACAAAAAGTATGAATATTAATTTATACTTAGTTATATAAATATATACTTTGATATATATCTAAAAATTCACTTGACATACGATGCTTTTTCTCTAGATAATGGAAGTAAGATAAATAAATGAATAACCTATTACCAATCAAAACTGTAATAACAAAAACTTTTAAACTTGTGTCTAAAAAAGAATATTTAAGTATGTTTTTTGCTATTGGAACAATACTCTCTTTAGTTACTTATTTATCAAATATGATTTTTAACTATTTTATCAATTTATCTATTAACCAGTTTCCACCTTTTCTAATAATAATTTCTTTAATTTTATGTACCTTTTTATATTTGTATTTTTTTGCTTTTGTACTTTCCTTTATTTATAACTTTTGTTTAGATATATCTGTCGAAACTACTCACAATATAAATTACTACATCACAAAATCTTATAATTCAGGCTTTTTGGTTCTTGGAAGTACGGTTATTTTCGGTCTAATTACATTTGCTGGAGTTATTTTGTTTCTTATCCCTGCAATTATTTGGGGAGTAAAATACTTCTTTACTCCAATGATTTCAGCACTTGAGGGCAAAAAAACTAAAGAGGCCTTAAAAGAAAGTAAAATATTAGTTAAAGGATATTTTTGGCAAATCCTTTTAAGGTTAATAGTCTTTTATATTGTATCTTCCTTCCCTGGGATAATACTCTCTTCGATTAACCCAAATCTAACTTTTATTCAAACATTCTTCCTTCCAATTACAAGTCTTTTTTATGTAGTTTTATTTAACAACTTGAGGTATAAAAATCAGATTAAGCAACAACCAATTCAACAACCTTTACAAAACACCCAAAGGATCTAAATAAACTCCATTTCTAATAACTTCAAAATGAAGATGTGTTCCAGTTGATCTTCCCGTTGATCCCATTTGTCCAATCACATTTCCTCTTGCTACGGTTTGACCTACAACGACTGAAACTCTAGACATATGAGCATATAAAGTTCTATACCCATTTCCATGATCAATTACTACTCTATTTCCATATCCTGATCCATCAGGCCAACCAGCAATAACGACAGTACCTGAATCCGCAGCAAGAATACTTGGAGCAGTTTTATTAGCAATATCAATTCCTTTATGGTACCAAGAAAACCTTTGAGTAATTGTTCCCCCTGCCGGCCAAACAAATGAACCCAATGCAGTTACACTTCCAGCATCAGGTGTAGTTTGTTTTACTCTTGCCAAAGGTTGCCATAATATTTGAGAAGGTTTAATTCCATCAGGAACGATAACAGTTTGACCTATTGCCAATTCAAATGTCTCATCATTAGCAAAAGAGTTAAAAGGAAAATCAACAAGTCCCTGTGCGTTAGTATCGTAATACTTCGCAATAGAATAAACTGTATCACCTTTTTTCACTTTATGAGCGACTCCTGTAATTGGAAGTATTTCTAAATCTTGTCCGACCTTAATTGAATCTTTACTTGCTAAATCGTTTTGCCAACGAATAGTGTCCGTCGAAACTCCAAATTTTTCTGCAATTGTAGAAACCGTATCCCCTTCCTGTACTTTATAGTCAATAATTCTATCCCTCATCTTATCCGAAATTAATGTATCAACTTCCATTTCGTCGGTTGACGCAGAAAGTACTGCTGATGGAGAATTTACTTCCCAAGGATTAACAGATCTTCCTGGAAATTCTTGTGCAACTACTGGCGCAATAACCATTCCTAATGCAACAAGTCCTGCCATCCCAGTATGCATAAAACGTCTGGCAAGTTTTCCTCTTTGCTTATATAAAGCTTCTACAAAAGCACCTTTTCCTTTTTCAAAATTAATAAAAGAAATATGAAGATTTTTTAATATGAAGTCTGATAGCTGAAGAAAAAATTCTTTTACTTCCTCTATAAAACCCAAATAGTCGCCAAATAAGTCTTCCATAGGTAGATTGAAAGATAACATATGAAAAGAACCGTTACAAATTTACGTCGTGTTAACTTTTTTTACTCGAGGAGTAATTACTGAAGATTTTTAATATTATCTAAAAATGTTTTATTGTCCTCTTCTTTTTTAAGTCTCTCCAAAAATGTTTCTGTTCTTTCGTCTTCTGAAATCATTTCAAGCATTCTTCTTAAGGTAAGAATCTTGTCTAAAGTATCTTTTCCATACAAAAGTTCTTCTTGTCTTGTTCCAGATGCTGAAACATCAATTGAAGGAAAAATTCTTTTGTCTGCAAGTTTTCTATTTAAATGAAGTTCCATATTTCCAGTTCCCTTAAATTCTTCATATATTAAATTATCCATTCTTGAATCTGTATCAACTAAACAAGTTCCAATGATAGTTAAACTTCCATCATTTTCAATTTTTCTGGCAGCTCCAAAGAATTTCTTTGCAGGAAAAAGGGCCATTGGATCAAATCCTCCAGTTAAAGTTCTTCCTGACGTTGGAAGAGCTAAATTATATGCTCTTGCCATTCTTGTAATAGAATCCAAAAGTATTACTACATCTTTTCCTTGTTCTACCAATCTTCTTGCTCTATCTAATGCCAATTCACCAACTCTTGTTTGATCTGGTGCTGGTTCATCAAAATTACTTGCTGCAACCTCTCCTAGTCCATTTGTAAGGTCTCTTACATGTCTCTGGATGTCAGTTACCTCTTCGGGACGCTCCCCAATTAAAACTGCCATTAAATGAACTTTTCTTTTCTTTCCTTTTCCGTCTTCGGGATAGTTTTTGGCAATTCCACCAATAATATCTTTTAATAACCAAGTTTTACCAGCTTTTGGAGGAGATACAATTAAACCTCTTTGCCCAAAACCAATAGGAGAAACTAAATCGATGACCCTAGTCGTTAAAGTGTCTTTGTCAGTAGAAAGTACTATTTGTTCGTTAGGATAGATTGCAACCAAGTCGTCATAGTTAACTCTATCTGCTGGAACTTTATCTACATCAATATCATTAATTTTCTCTACCTTTAAAAGTCCCCAATAACGTTCATTCTCTTTTGGTCTTCTTGCTTGTCCTCCAACTTTATCTCCAACCCTTAAATTAAATCTTCTTATTTGAGATGAAGAAATATAAACGTCTTTATCAGAAGCTTGATACTTGGGTCTTAAAAGACCTGAGCCTTCATTTGCAATATCCAATACTCCTTCAATGTAATCTGTAGGAAGGTCAGCATCTGGAATTCTCCATTCATTGTTTCCATTAGAAGGCCTTCTTGAATCATATCTTCTTTCTTCCCTAACTGGTTCTCCGACTAAATCTGTAATTGTCTTTTTTTCTTCCACGACAGGAACAGCCACAACTTCTTCTGGCTTATCAACTTTTACTGCTGTTTTTTTGGAAATAGGCATATAAATAAAACGAATAACTAAATAAACTTGAAACTCAAATTAAAAATCTCATTTTTGAAATTAAGAGGGCAAAAGATTCATTTCCCTAAAACGTGGACAGCTGTATTTTATCTTTAATGTCTCACCCTTGTCAACTAGCTTAAATCGAACCCTTCTTTTCAGCCTGACTAAAGGCTGAAATAGTAAATGCATCCAAAAACTCAAATTTAACTCCACCTACCTTAAAATTACCTTCTATGATTGCTTTTTCAATGTCTTCCTTATCCAAAAAAGCCAATCCTTTAATTGCCTCATAAGCCTCCTCTGATCTATGGTTTTTATTCTCTCCTTTAATCTCTACCAAATAATTGGCAGCTTTCTCTGACATTATTCCATCATCAGGTCGAATATATCCTATCAATTTAGGCTCCCCAATATTAGCTCCTGTTTCTTCTTTGATTTCATTTTTAATAAGTTTTTCAACAGAAGTTTTTGGTTCACTTTTACCTCGAGGAAATTCCAAAGACCAAGTTTTAGTGGGAACCCTATAAATCTTGACAAGAACAAACTTACCATTTGAAAGTTTAGGAATTATTACGGCACCACACAAACCCTGTTCAAGCATTCCCCAGTGAATAAAATAACTAAATGTCCCCAAATCCCCATTAGGTGGAAATTTAACCGGTTCTGTGATCCATACTCCCCAACCGTTAGGAATTATGTTAATCCTTGCCCATTTTTCTGCCTCAGAAACATCCTCAGTCATACCAATTTTAAGTATTCTCTCTGTACTTATTTTTTCAGCTTTAGAAAAAAGACTGATATCTGTTATTACTTCCATTTCCCCCTTTTTATAATCTCCACCCAATAAAAATTTATCTTTATATTCTTTAATGAAGTTTAAAAATTCTTTATATCTTCGAAAAGAATTATCCATAATTAATTTTAATTATACATATAAGACCCATTTAAAAATCTACTTATTAATTTGTGTTTTTTCTTTTTGAAGTTAAAACAAAAATAAAAGTTATTACAGCCAAAACCATTCCCCCCCACTCCAAATATTGAGGCCAAAAAACTATTGAAATAGTTTGACCTTCAGGAACTATCCAACCATTTGCCCAAGAATTTACTTTTACATGTTTCAAAGGTTTTGAATAAACGAAAGGTAAAAACTTTGCTATCATACTATCATGACTTCCTGATAGCATGAATGCATTCCATCCTTGATCGTATCCTTGTCCTAAAACTAATAACCCTTCATTTTCATAACTCACTATGTAATTACTTGTTCCAAATTTATTGATATTTTTAATTTCAAGTTTATTATTAAAAGTGTCTCCAATTTCAGAAACTAATTTTATTGATTTTAAAAAATCTGTATTTATTGGATAAAGCTCAATTTTTTCAATAACATTTTCTGAAATATTATTTCTAAAAGAGCGTGTTTCAAGATTTAAAGTATATCCTGAACCCACAATGTCTGAAGATGGTATAAAATAGAATTCATCAAAGATTCCTAATGGTAATAGTTCTTCAAGATCCATTCTTTGTGTACCCCAATTTTGTAAATAAAATTTAAGACTTCTTCCTTTTTTATTCTCTCCTTTTATCCTTAAAAAATAACCCTGTTTATAAGAAAGATCTGGATAACTCCCATAAGAATCGCAAGAGACACCCCCATTTGAAGATGTATATATTAATTTATTATCTTTAACATTTTTTGAAACAGATCCCTCTTTTAAGACGCTACAGTTTTTGGCGTCTTTCAAATCTTCAACAAAATAATGAGTTAGGTCAATAAGTTGATCTTTTTTAAAACCAACATTAATTTTCTTTTCATCATCTATGGAAATTGAAGAAAAATTTGAATCGATAATATCTGGAATATAAATATCTTTTTTACTTGTAAAGGATAGTTTTTTACTTGAAATAACAATTTCATTGTCTTTTATAGTAACCTCCGGCATTCTTCTTTTGTCAAAATTTACAAAAGGATAAGTATTACCTTCTATATCTAGCACATAATTTCCTTCTGTAAGATAAATAGGATCAAGTTTTGAATAAGTTAAATCAACATCTACCAATTTATAAGTTGTGGGAGAAAAAATGTATTGATCAGTTGATTGCTTTTCAATATTAAAAACGGATATATTTCCAAATCGTTTAACCTCTCTAATATCTTCAATTCCAGAAATAAAGTCTTCAGCATTTTTTGAAAAATAGTCTTTTCCCCAACCACCCGATTCAAAGATATTTCTATCAAGTAGTATCCAAGATATCTGATATTTATCCAAAATCTTTTGAAATAGTACTTGATCATGTTGATTAATAGCGTAATTTAATTCCCAATAATAAGTCTCACTATATGAATTCCACGGATCAAATGCTCTATGCATTATTGGATTTTTGATACCTTGCCAAATAATTCCACTTCCCCTATATCCCCAAGTATTAAATTCCCAATTCCAAAAAGAAGGTTGAGGAAGAAGTATTATTCTACCTTTGTTTTCATCATTAAAAAAGTTAAATACCTGAAAATATTCTTCAGGGATATTAACTTTCAATTGATTATAAAAAAAGTTACCTCTAAATATAGGTAAAGAAATGAAAAACAAAGAAGTAACTACTAAAATAGAGAACAATATAGTTAAAATTCCCTTTGCCAATTTCTTGAAAGAACTTAATCCCAAAGCTAAAAATACCCCAGAAACTAATACAAAAATAATAGAAAACTTGGTAAAAGAAAACCTAAAAATAACCTCGTAATATGGAATTGTTTTTATTAAAAAATTTCTAACTCCTTCTATATACGGAATCTTTGAACCTAAATTTATAAAAGAAAATATATAAATTCCTATAAATGGAAGGAATTCAAATCTTTTACTAAAAAGTGAATAGACTATTCCCCACAAAGTAAATCCAAATAAAGCATAGCCCAAAAACTCTACTGGTTGACTAAATAATTGGTTTCTCCAAGACTCTAGTTGATATTTAAATTCCCAATTACTATCCCAATCACCATAACTTAAACTAAATCCCCTAAAAAGAATTGTGTCTTTTAAGTTTCCAAATCCTTCGTTCATCAAAATTACTTCTGAATTTGAAAGAGTGTTTACCTTAGATGAAACGATTTCTTCAGGACTTGTTAAAGAAGAATAGATATAAGGCATTCCCCAAAAAGCATTTACTGCAAAAAGTATAAAAAAGGAAATAATAATTCTTTTAAAATTTCTCTTGAAATTCTTAAATAAATAATAAATAGATATAAAAATTAAAACTAATAAATAGACAATAAAAACTGTAGGAACGTGAGCTTGTGATAAAGCTAATAAATTAACAAGAAATAAAACTAATAAATCTTTTTTCTTTCCTGACTCCAAATAATTGATAAAAAACAAAATTAACCAAGGTAAAAAACCATAATGGATAGAAAATGCTTCCAAAGGTGTGTAAAACATCTGAATTGATGCAGGGTTTAAAAGATAAAAAATACCAACTGCAGGGGAAATAAATTGGCCAATTATCTGGTTACTTTTAATTAATTTTTTAATAAGAAAATAAGTACCTACTCCCCCCAAAAAGTGCATTAAAAGTGTAAAAACGTATCGAATTAAATTATTGGGTAAAAATAATGAAAGAATATAAACGTATAGAAGATGAACTAAATTGGCAGAGTGAGCCATTGCATCAGTAAAACCTAATCCTCTATATTCCTGCCACACTGCATTAATTTCTTTAAAAAAATTAGCTTTTATGTTAAGTTCTGGTTGGGTTGAATCCCATCCAGTAAGCCAAGTATTTGGCGTGTAATTAAACTTAAAAAGAATAACTTCAAATGCTAGAAGCAAAAAAACTGGCCAGTAGTTTTTCAAAAAACCTGCTATCTTTTTCATTAATTTTTATAAGGAAGGTATAAACGCTTTCTTAAGTCTAGCAAAAAGAGGATTGGAAGGAAAAGGCAAAAAATCAGATATTTTTTTAATTCCTCTTACAACTAAATAAATACTTAATATTGCTTTTTCAGGCAATAAAAGAACAATCACAGCTTGACCAAATAGTTTAATTACTGACTTGAAATTTGGTTTGTAACCAAATTCAATAACAGCTTTTGCTCTAATTTTAAGAGAGTTCAAAAATCTAGATTTTACAAAATTTAACGAATCGTTTTTTCCATGCACTCTATAAAAGATAAGTTTTTGTTTTAGGTTAGCAAATTTTAATCCAGATGTAATAAGCTTAAAAAAAGTAAGATAGTCGTTATTTGCATCATACATAATTTCATATAATTCTTTTCTTCCATTTAATGCACTTTTTCTAATCATTACAGTAGGATGAATTAAAGGATTAAAAACAAAGAATTCTTTTAAAATATTTTTATGTAAAGAAGGAACTATCTTTTCTCCAGTAATTTCTCCTTCTTTATTTATTACAAAAGCATTTGATCCAACTAAAGCATATTTAAGATGCTTAAGTAAAAAATTGACTTGTTTTTCAAGTCTTGTAGAGACTGCTATATCATCAGCATCCATTCTGGCAATAAATTCCCCTTTAGCTTTAACAAATCCTAAATTTGCACAAACATCCCCTCCTCTATTTAGGTTTTTCTTTAAATTAATAACCTTAATTTTTTCAGAAAATCTTTTTTTGTATGAAGAAATAATCTTTAAAGAATTATCAGTTGAAGCATCGTTAATAATAATTAACTCAAAGTTTTTGTAAGTTTGACCTAATATACTTTCAATTGCTTCCACTAAAAAATCACCGGCATTATATACCGGCATTATTACTGAAACTGATGGTTTTTTACTTATCATAAGATTTAACAAAACCTACAAATTCAATTTATAAGCTTTGTAAAACACACAAACGTTATAATCTAAAACCCAGAGGGTAGAAGAAAATAAGAGGTTTGTGTGAGTAAAGCATACAGCTATATAGGCAAATTCTATTGAAAAATTCAATAGTCTCCAATTTGCCATTGGCAATCTCCGGAGATGGAGATCTTTCCAGATCCCTTACGGGACTGGAGATTAAGTAGGGTTTACCCGACGATCAAAACGAACAACTACCAATCCAGTTTTGATAAGATCATCGATCTTAACTTGACCGAAAAAGGATGTATCCGTTAACCGACGGGAATTATCTCCTTGAATTTGACGATTGATCTCGTCTATATTACATCCAAGGCTGTACTCCCATCCACGACCGGCCCCCTTTTGAACTTCAATGCTTAAACCTTTCGGAATGAACACTGAAATTTCTTTCTTTTCCCAAACTTGGTTTGAACCACCCGGCCACCAAAGCTGAACATGAGTTCCACTACAAACAGTTTCGTTGCATGTCACTTCAAAATTCTCCCCCGATGATCCATTAGGTGCCCAAGGTCCTAAATCCGCCGCTGGTGGACAATCCTGTGAAGGCTGTTGCGCACTCTGAACGGGTGTAGGAATAGGAGTCGGTGCCACAATATCCTGCGGTATCTGCAACTCCGCAACAGATGTTGCAAGTTGAGAAATTAGTGGATCCCTAGTTGGTTCCACTTTCGTTTCCTGCTGCCCAAAAAAGCCGCAGGATGTGAGTAAACTCACAATTAAAACACTAACCACCAATAACTTTTTCATTTTTACCTCCAATTAATTTGGGTCATCCATGCCCACATTGGCTACAAATTATTAATAATAAAAATAAACGCTTAATTTATAACCACTGCGGGCACGATTACCCTCACTAGGAAGATAAAATGAATCTTTTCTGTATGCCTTGTTAAAGTGCCTCCTAAACGAACTATTCCTAGCAAGCTAAGATGCTCGTTTTCGGAAACTTATATCATTAAGGGCAGAGGAGAAAAATTAGGATTGGAGTTGGCTAATCGCTCTCCTCAACCCTCCAACTTATTCTAGGTTAGAAGAACCTTTTAACTTTTTTGAAAGATGAGCAAATACTCTTGAAAGTCCCAAAAGACCTGCTCCTAAAACTGCTGGATGAATTGAAATAGCTGTATCAACTACTTCATGGCTGGCACCACAAACTACACCCCCACCGTATACTTGGGTACAAATTTGTTCATCTTCTGCAAAAGCAGGTTTGATAGCAATAAAGCTTACCAAGACTGCGACTGAAACTAAGATTTTCTTTAACATATTCATTAAATAAATGAGTCTAGATTTATGTTCTCAAGACTATAGCGGCATTATAAAGTCCCAAAAACCATTTGTCAAGTCTTATAGGATATAATTGAAATTGAGGTTTTTGATCAGATTTCCAGTAATCTTCCATACTTAAAAATCCTCTCTGGAGAGTTTAAAGATTCACAAGTATATAAAACTAAATTAGCTGAATAGTCATCAATTTTGTCCCCTTTTGACTCTCTGTAGATCTCATAAAGATACTTTCTCTGTTTCCAAATAATTTCAACTGTATCCCCAACTTTAAGTTTTGGAAGAGAATAAAAAGAGTTCTTCAATCTATAAGGAATACTCCATGCCAAATATCCATACCTATGGGCTGCCAATATTGTCGGTTTTTTTCTATCTGCCGGCGTTCCAAAGTCAGGAGCTCTCCAAACACCTTTCTTTAAAGCATCTTCATGATTTTCGATAGTTGCTTCCCAAATCTGGGTATCTATTTTGGCTGTAGGAATTTTAAGTCTTGATTCCATCGGAAGTTTTTGATCATACCTTGGTTGGTATTCAATATTTTTAACTTCTGCTATCTTTTCATCTTTCCCAAGTTTTAGAGTCTCTGTAATCAAATTTGAAATTCGCTCAATTCCCCCTGATTTAATTTGGTACCAAACTGAAGGAGCAAAGGAAATAAAAAGAACAATCATTCCTAAAACAAAAAGATACTTCGAAAGTCTTAGAAGTACTTCTGAAAAATCAAACTTTTTCCTTCTTTTAGGCTCATTTACAGGTTCTGGCGAATAAGAATGATATATCTCAACTTCTGGCATATTTAAATTTCTTTAATTATTTTACCTTACTTAAAAGATTATTTCTTTTTCCCAATAAAAAATCGGCTCTATTAGGAATGGGTAGTAAGCCTGCCCAACGTACCACCCATCCCAGTTAGAGCCGATTATCCTATAAAAGACTATTGACAAACTATGTCAAAAAGATCTAGTCTAATTTTGATTTGTCTTGCACTTAAGTGTCATAGCTTACCTGTCCTCAAGACAAATTTATATAAAGAGCATTGCTATTCGTGGCGAGTTTATCTTAGGTTTACTTTAAGGTAAAAACCCAACGATGGTGATGCTCTTTTTTTGTACTTCTCTAATTTATAAAGGTTCTAGGCAAAAGTTTACTACCCAATTTTTTCTTTGTCAAACCCTATAGCATTTTAGTATCCCCTGACTTATATCCCTATAGTTATATTAGTTTTAATTCTTGCTTCAATATTCGTGTTATTTTCGTGTCAAAAAATAAATGTGGATAAGTTGAAGATAACTATAAAATGAATAAATTAATTAATGTATAATGACTTTTAATGGCAAGATTTCATTCTCAATATGTTTGTCAGCAATGTGGTTACTCTCAAGTAGGTTGGGCAGGAAAATGTCCGAATTGTGACACTTGGGGATCTCTTGTCGAAACTGTTACAGAATCCAAAAGCTCTTCAAAAACTACTTCCAGAGGTTCTTCTAAAGGTCATGCTAAAAGCATCACTTCATTAGCCTCAATTAGCCTTAGTAAAACTCCTCGAATATCAACAAAAATATCCGAACTTGATAGAGTTTTGGGTGGTGGACTAGTACCTGGGCAGGTAATTTTACTTGCAGGTGAACCTGGAATAGGAAAATCTACTCTTCTCCTGCAACTTGCTGATTCATTAGGTAATTTTATTTATGTTTCAGGCGAAGAATCGGCCCAGCAGATTAAAATTAGAGCCAAAAGACTTGGAATTAATAAAGACGTTAGCTTAATTGAGGAAACTAATCTTGAAAATATTATTGAAACAATTAGAGATACTTCAAAGCCAAAGGGTATAATTATAGATTCAATTCAAACAATGCAAACTAACGATTTATCTGGCCTAGCAGGTTCAGTTGGGCAGGTAAGAGAATGTAGTTTTAGGTATTTAAAATATGCAAAAGAAAATAATGTACCTATCTTTATTGTAGGACATGTAACAAAAGAAGGAACTGTTGCAGGTCCTGCGGTTCTCGCCCACATTGTAGATACAGTATTATGGTTTGAAGGAGATAAGACAACACCACTAAGACTTCTAAGAGCAGTTAAAAACCGTTTTGGGCCAACTGATGAAGTAGGAATTTTTGAAATGCAAGAAAAAGGATTAATTTCTTTAATTAATGCAGAAAAAATTTTTCTTTCAAAAACTAGAAAACAAATTGCTGGAAGCAGTGTTTCATCAATTATGCAAGGTTCAAGGCCAATTTTAGTTGAAATTGAGAGCCTAGTTGTGCCCACAAAAATGGCCTTTCCTAAGAAAATTGCGCAAGGAATTGACTCAAGAAGACTTGAGCTTTTACTTGCAGTACTTATAAGGCGCTGTTCCCTACCTTTGTATGAATATGATTGTTTCGTTAATGTTGCTGGAGGAATTAAGGTTATGGAACCCGCGAGTGATTTAGCTGTTTGTCTTTCAATTGCTTCCGCATTTTTAGATAAGCCACTTCCAAAAGGGTCAATTGCAATTGGAGAAATTGGTTTATCAGGTGAGATTAGAGAGGTAGTAGCCCAAGAAAAAAGAGTAAAGGAAGCTAAAAGACAAGGATTTAATATCCCCATTACAAATAAAGAAGTTAGATATCTAAGTGAAGCTATTAAAAAATATCTGAGGTAAACCTTTATTTATAGTTAATA
>Ga0268280_1001761_pt1 | contig 13791 bp, 11 predicted proteins | sample saktaG_9_FD_190139 | JGI IMG/M metagenome (GOLD analysis project Ga0268280, IMG submission 190139) | Saline water microbial communities from Sakinaw Lake, British Columbia, Canada - sak_2011_5_24_40m | ecosystem: Environmental > Aquatic > Non-marine Saline and Alkaline > Saline ...
CGGCGGCCAAATTTATAAGCCGCCCTTCTCCCAAAAGATTTATGCGGCGGCCATCCCCGAGAGTATATTCGTCCACGAACTCCCTGACATTCCTCTTCTTTTTAGATATCCTGGCAAGCGCCGGGATATCCAGCTCGACGTTAAAATGCCCGGAATTCGCTACTATAGCTCCGTCCTTCATCTTTTCGAAATGCTCTTTACGTATAACATTCACGTTTCCTGTGAGGGTTACAAAGACATCGCCCTTAAGGCACGCCTCTTTCATCGTCATAACATTATATCCGTCCATAACGGCCTCGAGCGCTTTAAGCGGATCGATCTCCGTAACTATCACATTGGCCCCCATGCCTCTGGCGCGCATCGCCACTCCGCGTCCGCACCAGCCATATCCACACACTACAAAATGCGCTCCGGAAAGAAGCACGTTGGTAGCCCTGACTATACCATCCACCGTGGACTGACCCGTACCATATCTGTTGTCAAACAGATGTTTCGTATCGGCGTCGTTAACGGCTATTATAGGATATAGAAGAAGTTTCTTCTTCTCCATGCTTCTCAGCCGTATGACTCCGGTCGTCGTCTCCTCGGTGCCGCCCAATATATCCTTTACGAGGTTCTTTCTTTTCTTATGGATCACGGATACGAGGTCCGCGCCGTCATCCATCGTGACATTTGGCCCCGGATCGAGAATCGCGTTTATGTGACTGTAGTAGACTTCGTTATTCTCGCCTTTTATCGCGAACGTCGGTATCCCAAAATCCTTGACCATAGAAGCCGCGACATCATCCTGGGTGCTTAGAGGGTTAGATGCGCACACATACACATCCGCGCCGCCTTCCTTTAATGTGATCGCGAGATTCGCGGTTTCCGTAGTCACGTGAAGGCAGCAGGCGACTTTCAGGCCTTTAAGCGGGCGCTCTTTTTTAAAGTGCTTTCTGACCAGCTCGAGCACCTTCATGTATTCGTTCGCCCACTCTATCCTGAGTTTACCCTTCTGAGCAAGTTTTATGTCTTTGACGTCGTATTTCATAGTCTCTCCATTGTTGACCTATGATTACTTTACGTGCTTCTTAAGCTCCGCCACCCGGTCGGTCTTCTCCCAGGTGAATCCTTCCTCGTTCCTGCCGAAGTGGCCATACGCGGCCGTCTTCCGGAACCTGTATCCGTCCGATTCTCTAAGCTTCAGCTCCGCTATGATGCCCTGAGGCGTAAGTTCAAAATTATCTTTTATTATTTTTACTATCTTCTCTTCCGATACTTTTCCGGTTCCGTAGGTGTTTACCATAAGCGATACCGGCTCCGGTGACCCTATGACATAAGCCAGCTGTATGAAGAGCTTATCCGCTATCCCGGCGGCTACCAGATTCTTCGCGATATATCTACCCATGTACGCGGCAGAACGATCGACCTTCGTGGGATCCTTGCCTGAGAATGCTCCGCCACCGTGAGATATGGTTCCGCCGTACGTATCGACTATTATCTTTCGGCCGGTCATGCCGGTATCGGACTGCGGTCCGCCTACCAGGAATATTCCCGTTTGGTTAATATAATATTTAGTGTCCTTATCGACCCACCCCTTCAATACGGGCTTGGCGACCTTCTCTATGATCTCGCGTCTTGCGTCTTCGCTCATTAGTTTCGTCTTCTTATCTACCACTTCCTCGGTATGTTGACTCGCCAAAACCACGGATGAGACACGAACGGGTTTATCATTCTTATACTCCACAGTGACCTGCGATTTTCCGTCGGGTCCCAGATATTTCAGGATGTTCTTCTTCCTGGCCTCCGCGAGCCTTCTGCAAAGTCCGTGGGCAAGCATTATCGGCAGCGGCATGAGTTCCGGCGTTTCACGGCACGCGTAACCCATCATCATACCCTGGTCGCCGGCGCCCCCCCTATCTACTCCAAGGGCTATATCCGGAGATTGTTTATGTATGGCGTTCAGAATAGCGCACGTATGATAATCGAAGCCGTATTTATGATGGCTGTATCCTATATCCTTAAGCACCTTGCGACAAAGCTCGTGGATATCGGCGTAAGCCGTGGTCGTGATCTCGCCGCCAATTATAAGAAGCCCCATCGTTACATACGTTTCGCACGCAACACGCCCGGAGGGGTCCTGCCTCAATACTTCATCCAGAACCGCATCCGAGATCTGATCGCAGACCTTATCGGGATGCCCCTCGGTCACGCTTTCAGAAGTGAATAGATAGTCATTCTTCATAACATCTTCCCTTTCTCTTTGTTTTTATATTCGGCATCGGCTCGCTTGTAAGATTCGATATTCCCTATATCGTGCCAATCTTCGCTGAACGGACAGCCGTAAACTTTTTTATTCTTAGAAAGCCACCCTATATAATAACCGGGCGCGTCTAACTTAGGCTCGGACTTTACATACTCCTTTATAAGGGCTATCTTCGCTTTCGGGAAGTAATATATCCCGGTGGATATCAGGCTTGACTTAGGCTCCGCCGGCTTCTCCTGGAAATTCACCACGAGTCCGGATCCGTCGATCTCCACAACCCCAAAATTCTTTGCCAGATCACGAGAGCCGATATCGTGCAAAGCTATCGATACGCCGTCTGCGCGCGCTTTGGCAAAATCAGTAAATTTATCGAGCGCGAAATCGAACAGGTTGTCGCCGGCTATGACCAGAAGATCCTCGCCGGATCCGACCTTGTCCGTAACCAGCTCCAGGTCTTTTATCGCTCCAAGCCGGTTGTCATTCGTCGTGGACCCGTCGTTCGTTAAAAATATCCTGTCTCTATATTTCGATCCGGCGCGCCATGCCGTAAATTGATCGAAAAATTTGGCATTCGCTACTACATGGATATCCTTCGCATTCTTCACGCCGGATATCTTTTCAAGAAGTCTGTCTAATATCTTTTTCCCGCCGACCTCAAGAAGCGGCTTAGGGGTCGTAAGAGTGTAGGGCTGGAGCCTAACCGCGTATCCCGCGGCGAGTATTATAATATTCATCCCGCCCTTTTGATAAAACATCGTTTAATATTATACAACGTTTTAAAAGCATTTTTTAAGCAGCATTTTTGCAAGATTACCGAATAATTTATCAAAAGGGCGGGATTCAAATTTTACCGAGCTCCGTTTTAAGATACATTACGCTCTCTACCGGACTGGGGTCGCGCTTATTCAATATCGCCAGGTAATAACTTACGAAGTCGCCGATGTATATAAGCGAAAATACCCTGGCTAAAAGACTCGAGCCGGAAGATTCAACTTCAAGTATCTTTCCTGCTTTCTTCTTTATTATAACCTTGGTTATATCCATGCGCTTAGAAATGCGCGGATGGTCCGCCTTGTCGCGCAATATTATCACAACGAAGTCCTTAAGCATCTTTTTCGGGTTTTCCCAGCCCACTATCTCATTATGATTCATCTCGGGGAATACGTGAGTCGAAGCAAGCGTTTTGGAATTCTCCGCTATCTGTCCTCTCCATCTGGTGATGACACAATCGATATGATCCTGTCCTCCGTATATTATCACGTACTTATTTTGAATATTTGCCGCTATGCGTTTAGCCGGGTTCTTCTTCTCTGCCACCGCGGCGCCTATAAGCTTTTCATTCATATCTCGAAGCGTCTTTATCGTCTCTTCCGCATCTTTAGATTTATCCCCTATAACGCCTATCTTCGACATCAGCGCCAGGAGCGGAAAGAAAGAATATCCGAGCGCGCATCTGGGCGGAAGCCCGGGAGGTATTATGACGCACGCGTTAGAATCGGATTTCGCCATCTTCGCGATCTCGCCGCCGGATGTCATCGCTATTATCCTCGCGCCTCTTGCCTTCGCGTCTTTGTAAGCGGAGATCGTCTCTTCGGTATTTCCGGAATAGCTGGCTACTACGACCAGCGACTGACGGCCCACGAAATTCGGCAGCGTGTAATTTCTGCATACAAATATAGGCGTCACGGATTCATCGGCGACATACGATCGCATTATATCCGCTCCGATCGCCGATCCTCCGAGCCCTGCGCATACTATGTTCGAATATCCGACCTTATACGACTCCGGAAGTGTGAACTTTTTTCCGATCCGGGCGGCCTCAGAGGCCTGCTCGGGAAACTCCGCTATCAACTTAAGCATATCTGAAACATCATATTTCTTTAATATCTTCATATCATCCAGATCGCCCATATCCTTATTCAACCTCCAGCGCCAGATCCGGCACTATCTCTTTTAACTTCTTCTTCGCATACTTCTCCACATCCTTACCGGTAGATAATAGCATGCTCTCCTGAGCTATCTCCTTGGCCTGTCTTAAAGTTACGGATCTTATTATCTTCTTCAATTCCGGGATAGCGATCGGGGAGGCGCTGAACTCATCCAGACCCAGCCCGAGAAGAACGAGCGTCATCGATATATCTCCGGCCATCTCTCCGCACATGCCCACCCATATCCCGGCATTGTGAGCATTCTCTATGACCATCTTTATAAGCCTTAATACGGCGGGATGGGCCGGTTCATAAAGATAGGCTATCTTCTCATTCACCCTGTCGACCGCCAGTGAATACTGTATAAGGTCGTTGGTGCCTATCGAGAAGAAATCCACTTCCTTGGCTAATATATCGCTTGTGATGGCCGCTGACGGGACTTCTATCATCGCCCCCACCTCTATATCTTCGTCAAACGACAGAGATTCTTTCTTCAGGTCCCTTTTCACTTCCTCAAGGATCGAGTTAGCCTGCTTTAACTCTTCCACGCCGGATATCATAGGGTACATGACCTTTATCTTGCCGTAGGCCGAAGCTCTGAGTATGGCGCGCAGCTGAGACTTGAATATATCCGGCCTGGCCAGACAGAATCGTATGGCCCTCCATCCCAGAAATGGATTCATTTGCTGGGGAACTTCCAGCTGGGAAAGGAACTTATCGCCGCCTATGTCGAGAGTCCTGATTATTACGGAATTCGGTTTAATGCGCTTTGCCACAGCCGAATAAGCTTTGAATTGTTCCTCTTCGGTAGGCACATCCTTCCTGTTCATATAAAAAAACTCTGTCCTGTAGAGCCCTATGCCGGAGGCTCCGTGCGCTATCACCGACGGGACATCCTCGGGAACCTCTATGTTGGCCGCCAGCTCCACCGCTTTGCCATCCAGCGTGACGCATGGAAGGTCCTTCATCTCCTGCAGATGCTTGTTTATACTGGCGAAACGTTCCTTATCGGTTTCATATTTTTTAAGGGTCTTCGCGGAAGGATTGAGCACCACTATCCCGTGAGTTCCGTCGATTATTATGACATCGTCGGTCTCAACCCTCTTTGTCAATATCTCGATACCCACCACAGCGGGTATCTCCAGAGATTTCGCCATGATGGCTGTGTGTGAAGTTCTGCCGCCTATGTCGGTCGCGAACGCCGTCACGTTTCTTTTGTGCATCGTGGCGGTGTCGGAGGGTGAAAGATCGTAGGCCACGACCACCACCTTTTCCTTAAGGTTCGTCAAAACATCTTCTTTGGCGCCTATGAGATTCCTTAATATTCTCCTGCCGACATCGTTTATATCGCTTATGCGCTCTTTAAGATATTCGTCGTCCATCTCGAGAAATACCTTTATATATCTGCGCATAACGTCCTGGAATATATATTCTATGGACAGTTTATCTTTCTTAAGGCGGGCTATTACCTCCTCTATGAGCATGCTGTCGTCTATTACCAGAAGGTGCGCGCTGAATATCTGCCCATGCTGATCGCCCATCTCCTCGGATATCTTCTTTTTTATTTCGCTTATCTCGGTCTTCGTCTGAACGAGCGAATCCTTAAAGCGTTTTATCTCGCTTGGGATCTGGTCATCCCTTACAGGACGGCGCGGTATCACGTACTGTTCCCGGCCGAAAAGGAACGCTTTCCCTATCGCTACCCCGGGAGACGCCGGTATCCCCCTTAATATCAATTCTTTCTTTTTTGTAGTCATTATATGGCCGTCTCCGTTATGTCGTCGCTATCGAGAAGATTCTGAAGCTCCCCCATAGCGTCGATGGCGTCTTCTCCGGAAATAGTTATCACTATCTTGGAACCCGCTCCGGCCTCGAGCATCATTATGCCCATGATCGATTTACCATTAACTTTTTGCCGGCCCTTCTGTATGGTTATATCACTGGTATATTTATTGGCCATCTGGACAAATAAAGCCGCGGGGCGCGCGTGCAGTCCCTGCTTATTCTTTATCGTTATGGATTTTTCTATTGTCATGAATGCTGCCTATTCTCTATTTTTTAAGGCTTCCGACCAGATCCACGATTATCTTCGCGAGCTTATCCGGATCGTGCCTTATATAACCCTTGGCGTTTACTATATGGGCCTCTACAACTTTACATTTAAGTTTCCTGATATTATCCGAATCCGCTATGACCGGATGCGATTCCTCCGTAATGTATTTTCTGGTCATCTCGTCGGGTATCCTGGCTGTATTCAGAATACAGTAATCCATTATGCCGGGAGCGGTATGCTCTATTATGGCCTTCAGATGATCGCTGGCTTTGAAATCGTCGGTCTCGCCCTTCTGGGTCATAACATTACATACATAAACTTTTATGGCCTTTGAGGAAGATATCTCCTGATACATCCTGCCCACGAGCAGATTCGGCATTATACTGGTATATAAACTCCCGGGGCCCATGATTATCGCGTCGGCCTTTTTTATAGCCTCTAAAGCCTCGGCCGTGGGCCTGCAATTAACCGGCTGCAGGCGTATGCGCTTTATCGGACTCTTGGATTTAGGTATCTGGCTCTCCCCCATAGTGTGAGAGCCGTCCATATGCTCCGCCACAAGATTCACTTTATCGATAGTCGAAGGAAGGACGCTTCCTCTTATGGCCAGTATCTTGCTCGACTCTTTTATGGCCTCATCGAAATCTCCCGTTACTTTAGACATCGCGGTGATAAAAAGATTTCCAAAACTGTGTCCGGCCAGCTCCGTGCCTTCCTCAAATCTGAACTGAAACAACTTGCCCATCAAAGGTTCGGCGTCGGCCAGAGCGACAAGACAGTTTCGTATGTCCCCGGGTGGTGGAACGTCAAATTCCTTCCTCAGTCTCCCGGATGAACCTCCGTCATCCGCCACCGTCACTATAGCCGTGATATTACTGGTGTAGCTCTTTAATCCGTGCAGAAGAGTTGAAAGCCCGGTGCCGCCTCCGATAACTACTATCTTCGAGCCCTTCTCGAGCACGCGCTTCTGATATACCTTGTCGACAAGCTCGCTCTCTCTTTCGGGAAGAAACACCGTCACAAACGACTTTATTATTCTCTTTATCCCGGTTACAACGGACAATATTCCTATTATAATGACGATGGACGCGAACATCTTATTCTTAGACTGCTGCTCGATGAGCATCATTACAAATCCCATCGATATCATAAGAACGCCGAAGACGGCCAATAGGATCCATCTCTTGACCCACATGCCGGGGTAGAGCCATTTAAACGCTTTTAGGATTTTCATTTTATCCGCTTTAGAGGGGCCTTTAGTATTTCTTGGAATCTTCTTCTTCAACTATCTTAAGGACTTCTTTTTCATCTTTCGATTTTCTGAGCATCTCGCGGAAATACTTATCCTTCAACATCCTGGATATGCGCGCAAGCGCCTTTAGATGCGGGCCGGCGGATTCTTCAGGGGCTATGAGAAGGAAGAATATGTAGGCAGGCTCTCCGTCCAGGGAGTCGAAATTCACCCCTTTTTGTGAAAGCCCAAATGCCGCTACGAGGCTCTTTACCGCGGAGGATTTCGCGTGAGGTATTCCTATGCCCTGACCGATGCCGGTGGATCCCAGCGATTCTCTGGTAAGAAGAGCTTTTATGAGCTCGTCCTTATTCTTAATATCACCGGCTTTTGCCAAAAGCTCGACCAGCTCCTTTATAACGCCTTCTTTGTCGGACGCCTTAAGGTTAGTCGTCATAGCCTTCTTGTTCAAGAACTCCATGATCTTCATTTCACAGCTCCTTTTTTTTATCAATTCAACCTACGAGGTTAACCGCCGTTAACCTCGTAGGTTAACATGGTTAATTTTCCTCCTCAGGATCAATTTTACTATCCGTAGATAGCAAGCAAAAATTGGAGCGGCGGAAGGGTCTACTTCGCCTTCAACCCGCCTACTACCTATGGCTTCGTAGAACCTACAGCAGTCCTGCAATTGCAAATCTCTCCGAAGCTCAAAGCTTCCGCCACAAAAATTAGCGGATCCGCCTTTAGGCGGAGAAAAGCTTTGAGCGAAGGAGGATTCTGCTTCGCATACACCAGCCAATAGAACTATTGCTTCGCAGCAATTTTCGATTCTTTCGTAATTCCTACGAAGCCATCTGTCTATCGACAGTTGTTGGCGAAGTAGAATGGAGCGGCGGAAGGGGTTCGAACCCTCGACATCGACCTTGGCAAGGTCGCATTCTACCACTGAATTACCGCCGCATGTGTCACTCAATCTATTCAAATAGCGTTTAGCGTATAGTAAGTCAAAAACTGACCTATCCGCTATACGCTATATTCTATACGCTAGAACTCCGTCTAACTGACTTGGTCTACTCCGCCATTTAATCCGTAAAACTCGGGTATGGCTTCGTAGAACCTTATATACTAATTCCTGCGAAGCCCTACCTCAGCTTCTTCGCATTGAAGGGCGAAGCAGAATGGTGCCCGCACCAAGAATCGAACTTGGAACCTTGACATTAAGAGTGTCCTGCTCTGCCAATTGAGCTATGCGGGCGCTGCTATTTAAGTCCTTAGCCCTGTATGCGAAATCTCGCCGAAGCATTCAGCCGCTTCCCGTTTTGAATGCGAAGGCGGATGAGCTATGCGGGCGTCGTAAAAATCTCGCTTCGATCAAGTCATTATCGAGATGGTAAATCTTGCTCGATTTTTACTCCTTAGGGGAAAACCCAATGGTTTTCCCCTAACGCTTATACTATTATGCAAAAGAGACGCTGTTCCCATTCCTTTGCAGTATTTCTATTCCCACAGGGGAAAACTATCTTTTCCCCTGTAACCCCTTTTTACGTGAGGATATGGACTTTTGTTTAGCAAAAAGCCTTAATCAGCTTCATTAAGGAAGCCGATTATACCAAAATACGCCTGTATAGGCAAGAAAATCCTTATTAAAATGCCTAAAAGAGGTTTATAGGGGGAGTTCCCACAGTTACCAGAGCTACCTCGGAATTTCACTTATTGGCGATACCTTTTTTCAATAAGCCTATAGAAAGATCGGTTATTCCATTTTTAGTAAAAATCCGATCGAAAGTAGCGCAATTATTGATTGCTATAATGATGACAATTAAAACAACAATTAAGACAGATATGTAAAATAAAAAGTTTTTAAGCACAGATCTCAAAAATAACAAAATATACCAGAGTCCCATGCCGCTCATTAGATAAAAGGGCACGAACAGCACACTGATATAACGAAGATTTATCATATGTTTTGGGATGATGACTATAACTGTAGAGCTTGAGATGAAAAACAGAAGTCCTAAAAAAACGTATCTTTTGTCTTTGATACCAGTTATTGGTTTATTAGAAAAAACGGAAAAGGCCAATATCGTCATCCCAAGCCCGCTTAATAAAGTGGTCACCGGACTTAATATAAAAAGAGATTGGAAGTAAGAGTACCATGGGCCAGATTGATATTCTAAATTATAACGGTTTGTAGCTATCGACCCCAGACTTTTATTTATCGCAGATATTACATTTTGCGCTCCTCCCGAAACGCTTGCCAGGGCAAAAAAACTAAGCACAGCAATAGCTGAGCTTATTATCGTTATGCCCAAGATTTTCAATATCGATTTTTCTTTAAATAAAGCCAATCCAATTAACCATATCACGCATAATGCGTATATTAAAATACCGGATTCCTTGATCAATATAGAATAACCTCCTACTATCCAGAAAAAAATATACCATATTTTACGTTTTTGGTTTTCTGATATTTCACAGCAGAAATATATAAGTAGTAATCCGGAGGTTCCGATGATGCCATCCTGCCATGCGCGCATTGCTATCGCAAGATCCATAGGAGATACGCTCATAAATAATAGCGCTACTAATGTGATCCATGGGTTGAAAAAGCGCAGCCCTAACAAAACGAGGATGAACAGCGAAATTATGCTAAAAGCGCTTGAAACATACGATAGTATCCTTATGTCCGTAGATCGGGCTGCTTTCATAACGGCCGAATTCAAATAAATATATCCAATTCTGATGGGAGAGGGATATATCCACGCTTTTTTTGTTGAGTTATACTCTTCTATATTGATCTTTGTGGCATGTATACCATTTTCATACACGGCCTTGGTATATTTTAGATAAATCAGCTCATCAAAACTTCTTTTGGGAGGGTTGAAATTGCTTAATCTCAAAGCCAACCCTGAAATAAATACAATAGAGAATAAAAAAATAATGATTATTATTTTTAAAGGACGGTCTAATTTTAGGATATCGACTGTAAGGTGGGAGTTTTTAGCTAAAATGGCCTGTTTTTTATTTATCATCTAGTTTCACCGTAATACAATATCTCATATGGATGTCAAAAAACTTTAGTTTTCCAATATTCTCATTTTGATACACTCTATCATCCGGCAGGGTGTACCTTTTTAGGGCGTCGGCGACTACACATGATCTTCTTTTTCGCCGATATCATAGGCATTTATTTTTTTTTGATACACATAGATCACCACGATGACCGCGGCAAATAAAATAATATTAAGGACAGGCAGGTATCTATCGACAAGCTCGCGCATATTGCTCCGGAAAAAATAGAACATCGTATTGAACAGGATCACAAGCAATCTAAATTCTATCGGCGAGAAACGCCCGAAGGAGATCGCGAGATCCGGCTCCTTATCTTTTACAATGCTGTAAAACAGAAAAAAATTGACCATGATGGAGCTCCACAGGAAAAACAGGATCAATATCTGGAATTTTGACTGCGGGATAAGGAACCAGAACCCAAAAACAACGGCCGACATAAAGAAATAGTCAAACAGGTGGTCGATATAAAAACCCCATCTGACAAAGCCCTCTTTCCTTAATCTGCCTATGGCTCCGTCGAGGACATCGAATGCCCATTGCGCCAGTATGAAAAAAGAGGCTGCAAATAGAAGGAAGGGTATTCTTCCGGCAAAATAATAGCTGGTCAAGATCAGCAGAGAGCTGCACAGGCTCAGAAAGGATAAAGACTTGGTTCCAAGAAAAGCGGGAGTTAACCTGCATAATTCAGCGGTAACCCACTTTTCCAGAGGCCACAGAAGCGAGTTATTGGAAAGCTTCATATCTTTCAACGATATCTCCGCATTAAGAGCGATAGCTATCAACTGTTTTCGCGAGTGGTACATGGTGCGGATGGAGGGATTTGAACCCCCAAGGGTTTCCCCATTAGCTCCTAAGGCTAACGTGTCTGCCAGTTCCACCACATCCGCAGTTTTAATACCCTACTTCGTCATTGCGAGGAGCATATATTTTTCGCGCTGTGCGACGAAGCAATCCCATTTTTAAAGAGGGATTGCTTCGGCCTGCTTCGCAGGCCTCGCAATGACAAACGAAAATAGCCCATGGCGCGCCCGGGGTGATTCGAACACCCAACTTACTGGTTCGAAGCCAGTTACTCTATCCAGTTGAGTTACGGGCGCTGTCATTTAAGTCAGGCGCCCAGTCTCGCCGAAGCATTCGGTTACGCTCTTTTGAATGCGAAGGCGGACGGGTACCACGATCTAACTCACTTATTCCAACCCTATCTCTTCTTCAACGGCAAAGTTTTCCTGAAAACTCCCATCCCCCACGAGCTCCGGCGCCTTGAACTGCCCGTCGTGCGCGCCGGCCGCCACACGTTTCGCCCTGTAGCGCTCAAACTCTCCGTGTTTTATAACTTTCAGGATAGGATCGCCCAATATCTGCGACTCTCTCGTAAAATCGTATTCCCTGTTCTGTTTTCTGAGCTCGGCCTCGAAAGACTTAAGGAACTCTAGCTTATCCTGCCGCGAAACCGGCGCTTCGGAAAACTCAGTCAGGAAAGAATATCTCGGAAAACCTTTTATCTCCGCGGCAACACAGAAGAACTTCACCGTAAGACTGCCGGCGCCTATCACTTTTACTATGGCTTCGCTTACCTGAGATTCATATAGTTTTTCGCCGGCCAACGATACGGCGCTCGTCCCTTTCTGGACAAATTCTATAACCGGCGTTTTATTTAAAAATCCGTTTACCTTAATAAGATCGTCAATATTATAGCGATAAAGCCCGCCGGCGGTAGTTACAACGATAAAATATTCCCTTCCTTCTTCCAATTGATCGCAGGTCAGCGCCCTCCTGTCGGGTTTTCCGGAATCCTCTTTCGGTATGAACTCGTAAAAATTTGTCGTTATGGCAAGCGCGCCGCCGGCGCCGGAATCGCTCATAGGGATCGAATTTCTGGCTTCCGTCGAAAGGCAGCCCATATCGCGTATCGGCACTCCCTTAAAATAGGACTCAAGCTCTTTTAAATACATCTTCATCGTGCCGCCCTTCCAGCACTCTATAAGCTCCATTTCAGGCCAAAGCTTGTCCGGTGAAAGCTCTCCATGATCGCGGACGATCCGTCTTAATTCATCCGCTCTTTTTTTATTAGGCTTTAGCCTACTCTCCAGCTTTTTCCTTATCGGGCAGTCTATGGACAGCCTTTTATTAAGCTGTCCCTTTTCGATATCCTGTATTATCAGATCCTGCAAACCTTTTATTTTCTGACAAAGCAGAACTATCGTATTTGGGTTTAGGGTAGCGACGGTAGTAATGTTATGTTCTATGGCTATGCGCAATATAGTATAGTACCTGGCGTCGTAATCCTTTATCTCAAAAACATCGTGCGGAAGCACATAGAGATTCTTTATAAAGAAAGGCAGCTCATTATATCCGTATCCGCTCTCCGCCCCGTATGGTATGCCGCATTCGGTATGGCCTTCAGTCTGAGGGCTGACTATAGCGAGGATCTTGCCTTTTAATACTCCGGGATGATCCCGCGCTATGTAGTAACTCCAGATATCGGTCAGAAGCGCCTTCTTCACCTCCGAATATCCGGTGCTCGGTATATATTTGGGCTCCGCGGTAGTGCCGCTCGTAGCGCCGAAAAATAATACCTTATCCTTGACCAATATATTCGTTTCTCCGGCGGTCATCCTGTTTATATCCGAACGAATATTTTCGTAGTCGACCAGAGGAACCGTAGCGCGGTATTGTTCTATCGATTTTATTTCGGAGAAATGGTATTTGCGGCCGTATTCGGTATCCTTATTGCGGGACATATATTCAAGAAGGATCGCCTTTTGCGCGGCCATGGGATCGAGCGTAGCGTTTTCGAAAGCTTTGGCCTTAGGGGCAAGGACCAACATCGCCATACGGGCTATGGACATATCAACCTTTCATGGGTTATCCACAGTGTAGCTGACGTTTAAACGTCAGCTACACTGTGGATAACTTTCGGATTACACTATCTTCTTTACGGCGCTTAATGCCGCGTCGTAGTTAGGCCCCATCCCGAGCTCCTTCACGTACTCCACATATACGACCTTATCGTCTTTGTCTATAACAAAGATGGCCCGGGCGAGAAGCCGCAATTCTTTTATGAGCACGCCATAAGCATTTCCGAAGCTGGCATCCCGGTGATCGGAGAGCGTCTTCACCTTATTTATATCAAACTCCTGACAGAACCTCTTCTGGGCAAATGGCAAATCCATGCTGATGAATATTATAGCGAGGTCCTTCGACAGTTTCGAGGCCTCGTCATTAAACCGCTTTATCTCGGTGTCGCAAACCGGAGTGT
>Ga0268280_1001762_pt1 | contig 13779 bp, 13 predicted proteins | sample saktaG_9_FD_190139 | JGI IMG/M metagenome (GOLD analysis project Ga0268280, IMG submission 190139) | Saline water microbial communities from Sakinaw Lake, British Columbia, Canada - sak_2011_5_24_40m | ecosystem: Environmental > Aquatic > Non-marine Saline and Alkaline > Saline ...
TAACGGCGCTATAAGACAGACCGTGGTCTTTAACCCGGAAAACAACACGACGGTCAGAAATTTTTATAACGCGGATGGCACCACGGAGAGGATCGAGAAATACGATTCAAACGGTAATAAATTTGAAACGAGCCTTTACGACGCCAGCGGGAATCTTCGGGAGGGTATAGACGGATGGGCCGCAAAGAGAACGCGGTTTATCGATGGAAAGATATTTCAGGAGACGACATACGGTCCGGATGGAAAACCGAAAGAGCGAAAGACGTTTGACGAATTCGGAAGGCTCATAGCCAGGCAGTTCCTTAGTGACGGGGATGGCGATCCGGAGGATATACTCAGGAAAGAGCCGGCATACGGTAAGCATGTCGCTATTTTCTACAATTCGAACGGGCAGGTGCAACAGGCCGCCAATGTCATAAACGAATGAAGCGAGGGTTATAATATGATGAAAAAGATATTCGTGATCTTAGCGATTGCTTCGTGCTTAAGCGCGGTAGACCTCCGCGCTGAAGGGCTTAGCACGCTTATTGAGATATCCAAGGATCAGGCCGATATTCAGAAGGAATACTCCGAAGAGACGCGGAATTATGAAAACCTGAAGCGCGGGGTGGACGGCGGATCTGTGGCCAAGGGGCAGGATAAGAGAACCGTAGGCGATAAATTCGGAGCTCCGGTAGTCGTAGTAGGGGAATACGGAACCGATAGGGAGAAGTGGATCTATAAGCCGGCATCCTCATCGTTCTTCAGCGGGCCAAGAATAAGCCTTTTCTTCACGAAAGACGGCTTACTGGATCAGATCTCGCTAGATAAGTAACTTTGGACAGCCGACGCAGCTATCCAAGGTTATTCACCTTGACTTTTCCGTCGCTGTTTATATAATAGTAATATTACGGCCTGCCGCCGCTTATTCCGTTAATTGAATCAAGAACAGGGAGTATAAAGATGGCAAACTTCGCCGCAAAAGACATCAGGAATATAGTGCTTTTAGGCCACTCCGGATCCGGAAAGACATCGCTTGTGGAAGCGCTTCTTTATGCAAGCGGAGCAATACCGAAGATGGGGAGTATTCGCGAAGGCAATACGGTATCCGATTATAATGAGGATGAGAGGGAAAAGAAGTGTTCGTTCGGCTCCTCGCTTATAAGTTTTAACTATTCAGGGAAAAAGATAAATATAATCGACACCCCGGGCTATATCGATTTTGCGGGCGAGATGATAGGGGCTTTGAGGGCGGCCGATGCGTGTATAGTTATTGTAAACGCGACAGCCGGTATTGAGATAGGGACCGAGAAGGCATATCGTCTGGCTAAAGAGAGCAACGTTCCGTGCATATTCTTTATAAATATGTTGGACAGGGATCACTCCGATTACGATAAATGCTTTGACGATATACAGAAGAAATTTCGCAAGCATTGCGTCGCGGTGGATGCGCCTGTAGGCGAAGCGGCCTCTTTTAAGGAAGTTATTAATATAGTTTCCGGAAGAAGTATGGATAAACTTTCGGAGGATGATAAGGTGCACGTCAAGACGTTGAGTGAACAGCTTGACGAAACCATAGCGGAGACGGACGACGCGCTATTGGAAAAATATCTGGATAAGGGAGAGCTTTCGCCCGAAGAATTGAGCGGAGCATTCAAAAAAGCTTTCATCGCCGGAGACGTCACGCCGATACTTTGCGGCTCCGCCACAAAGAGCATAGGCATAAAAGACCTATTGGAGATGATAGATAAATATATGCCTTCTCCCGCAGATAAGCCTAAAATAGATGCTGTGAGACCGGATAGCGGGGAGAAGATAACACTGGAGATGAGTCCTGACAGGCCTTTTTCTGCCCTTGTATTCAAGACATTATCCGATCCTTTTCTCGGCCAGATATCCATATTCAAGATATTTTCCGGAAAGCTTCAATCCGGCGGCGGTTTCTATAATGTAAATAAATCTTCCAGGGAGAAGATAGGGCAGATATTTACCCTTTCCGGCAAGACACAGATCCCTATGGAATCGGCTCAGGCAGGCGACATAGCCTGCGTCGCGAAATTGAAGGAGACCGGAACCGGCGATTCTATATGCGACGAGAAGAACCAGGTAAAATTGGATGATATACAGTTCCCCGATCCGGCCATAGCTTTTTCGCTTAAGCCAAAAACCCGTTCGGATGAAGACAAAATATCCAATGCTCTGCATAAGCTTATGGCGGAGGACCCGACATTTAAGATCACAAGCGATGAGCAGACCAAAGAGATGGTGGCTCATGGCATGGGCGATATGCACATCAGCATGATGATCAGCCGCATGAAGACCCGTTATGGCGTGCAGGCCGAGATCGGCACCCCTAAAGTCGCTTACAAAGAGACGATCGCCGGTAAGGGCGACGCTATGTACCGGCATAAGAAGCAGACCGGTGGAGCGGGTCAGTTCGCCGAGGTCTGGATGCGCGTAGAGCCGCTTCCTCGCGGTGCCGGATTTGAGTTTGTAAATGAGGTTGTAGGAGGGGCGATACCGCGGCCATTCATCGTGAGCTGCGAAAAGGGAGTGAGGATGGCGCTCGGATCCGGAACGCTGGCGGGATTCCCGGTCGTCGATGTGCGCGCCATCGTATATGACGGGAAGACGCACCCCGTCGATTCTAAGGATATAGCTTTTCAGACGGCGGCCAGGCACGCGTTCGGAGAGTCCATAACCAAGTCAAAACCCATGATACTCGAACCTATAATGGACGTGGATATTGTTGTCCCTGATGAGTATATGGGGGACATAGCCGGGAGTTTGAACTCAAGGCGCGGCAGAGTTATGGGGATGGAGCCCGGTGACGGGTCGCAGGTAATAAAGGCTAAGGTGCCGCTTGAAGAGATGTATAAATATGTCAATGAACTTAAATCGATAACCGGAGGAAGGGGCACGTACACTATGTCGTATTCTCACTATGAGATAGTTCCTTCGAATATCGCACAGGGGATAATAGAAAAAGCGAAGTTAACCAAAAAAGAGGAGCTGGAAGACTAATGAGCGGACATTCAAAATGGGCAACGATAAAGCATAAGAAAGCTGCGACCGACGCAAAGCGCGGGCAGATGTTTACCAAGCTTATAAAAGAAATAACCGTGGCCGCGAGAAACGGCGGCAATCCGGACACCAATCCGCGTCTTAGATCGGCGATAGACCGCGGCAAGGAAGCGAGTATGCCGGCGGACAATATAGATAGGGCGATAAAGAAGGGCACCGGCGGGCTTGAGGGAGTGAACTATGAGGATATAACGTTTGAAGGATATGGCCCGGGCGGAGTGGCTGTATTGGTGGAAGGATTATCCGATAACAGAAATCGCACGACCAGTGATGTCAGGACGCTATTTTCAAAGAACGGCGGCAACATGGCGGGCGCCGGTTCTGTGAGCTGGATGTTCGAAAAGAAGGGGTATATAGAAGTAAGCAAAAGCACCATCGATGAGGATAAATTAATGGGCATCGTTCTCGATGCCGGCGCGGAAGATCTAGTGGTGGAAGATGATAGTTACGGAGTGAAGACGTCTCCAACCGACTTCTATAAAGTCAAAAAGGCTCTCGATGATCATAAGATAGCTTATGAATCGGCCGAGGTTACTCGCATACCTAAATCAACGGTTAAAGTCACCGGTGACGACGCGAAAAAAATAATAAATATGGTTAACGCTATCGAAGAGCATGATGACGTTCAGAACGTCTATGCCAATTTCGACATACCGGATGATCTTTTGAAAGAATAATGCGGATACTCGGGATAGATCCGGGTTTGAACGCTACCGGCTACGGAATAATAGAAGAAAAAGGTTTTAAACTTATCGAAGCCGGCGTGATAAGGACCGGGTCCAACACCCCGATACAGGATCGCATAACAAAGATATTTGACGAAATAACTGGGATTATAAGGGATCATAAGCCGTCTGTGCTGGTCCTGGAGAAGATATATTCGCACTATAAGCACCCCACCACCGCAATATTGATGGCCCACGCCAGGGCTATGGCGTGCCTTATTTGCGGAAAACTCGATGTAAAGCTTATAAACTATCCCTCTACCAAGATCAAAAAGGCTATAACAGGAAATGGTCACGCGTCCAAACTCCAGGTGCAAAGAATGGTCCAGGCTATTCTTCGGCTTAAAGAGCCGCCGGAACCGGTTGATGTCAGCGATGCGCTGGCTATGGCGATAGCGTATTGCTATATCGATAAAAAGGGGATTACGCTGTGATATCTCATATATCCGGGAAGATAAGGAAGAAGAAAGACCTAAGCGTAGTAATAGACGTTAACGGGCTTTCTTACGAAGTTATGATCCCGCCTGCGGTCATGAAGGGAATAGAAAAATCGGAGAATCCTGACGGCACAGTCACTCTTATAACGTATCATTATTATCAGATGGATCAGTCGAAGGCAATACCTGTTCTGGTTGGATTTTTAAACGAGATAGAGAAAGAATTTTTCGAACAGTTCATCACAGTCTCCGGGGTCGGCCCTAAAGCCGCCTGCAGAGCGCTCTCGCTGCCTTTTTCTACAATTGCCGCCGCGATAGACAGGGCCGATATGTCGATGCTTAAGTCGCTTCCCGGAATAGGCGAGCAGAGGGCGCGCGAGATAATAGCGAAACTTCAGGGCAAGGTCGGAAAATTCGGCCTGATACAGGATCCTCAGTCCGGGTCGGGACCTCAAGTAAAGGGCGATATAAAAGATGAAGCCCTGGGTGTTCTTCTGCAGCTGCGCTACAAACGAAACGAAGCGCTTGACATGATAGATAAAGCCGTAAAGCATAATCCGGACGCGTCCAATTGCGAGGAAATATTGAATGAAGTCTATAAAGGATCAAAACGAGAATAGCGGCAGGGAAAAGATAGTCGCCGCGCAGGAGACCGAAGAAGATGTTATATTAAACATCTCCCTTCGTCCGTCAAAGCTTTTGGAATTTATCGGTCAGAAAGAGATGACCGATAATCTGAAGGTCTCACTTGAAGCCGCTAAAAAAAGAAAAGAACCTCTGGAGCATATCCTTCTTTCCGGACCTCCCGGGCTCGGGAAAACATCTCTGGCGCATATAATCGCAAACGAGATGGGTACCAGGATCACCACTACATCAGGCCCGGCAATAGGAAGGCCCGGCGATCTGGTAGGAGTGTTGACGAACCTCGAGGAAGGCGACATATTGTTCATAGACGAGATACACAGGCTCTCGAGCACCGTCGAAGAGTACATATATCCGGCCATGGAAAATTTTGAGATCGATGTGATAATGGACAAAGGGCCTTACGCAAAGACTTATAAGTTCAACCTTAAACCATTTACCCTCATAGGCGCCACCACGCGCTCGGGACTCTTGACAGCGCCTCTCCGCTCCAGGTTCGGGATATTCCACCATTTTGATTTTTACAATAACGATGATCTGGTGAAAATAATAGTTCGTTCGGCTCAAATACTCGACATACCGATAGAGAAGATCGCGGCGGAAAAGATAGCCGGCCGCTCACGTGGCTCACCGAGAGTCGCGAACAGGCTGGTAAGACGCGTAAGGGATTGGGTGCAGGTCAAGAGCGACGGCAAGATAACGGTCGATTCGGCCGAAACGGCATTAAAGAGCCACGGCATAGACGGTATGGGGCTGGACGGTATCGACAGAAAAGTCCTCGCTATAATGCAGGAATCTTTCGGCGGGGGGCCTGTAGGGATAGAGTCGATAGCCGCTACTTTGAACGAAGAGATGGATACCATAGTTGATATAGTCGAGCCCTTTCTTCTTAAGATAGGATTCTTAAAGAGAACTCCGCGTGGAAGGGAGATCACCGATAAGGCGCGCGAACACATGGGGTTTAAGCCCGTAAAAGCGCCCGAGAAAGAGTTGCTTTGAACGTTCTTCTTCATATCTGCTGCGCTCCCTGCGCCATATATCCGATAGAAAAATTAAGAGCTGACGGTCTGAAGGTCGCCGGATTTTTTTATAATCCCAACATCCACCCTTATTCGGAATATTTAAAAAGAAAATCGGAAGTGGAAAAGTATTCGAAGGATTCCGGGATGAATGTGATATGCGGCGACTACGATCTGGAGAAGTATTTTCAATATATCGTACATAATGAAGCCTCATCCGTCAGGTGTCCGGTATGCTGGTGGATACGACTGGAGAAGACCGCGAAATTTGCGAAGGAGAACGGTTTCGACGCCTTTACCACCACATTGCTCGCCAGCCCCTATCAGGACCAGGATGTTATAAAGAACATCGGAGAAGAGGTTGCCAGAAACGCCGGCATAAAATTCCATTTCGAGGATTTCAGGCCCGGATTTAAAGCCGCCGGCGAAAAGGCGAGAGAGCTGGGTATATACCGCCAGAATTATTGCGGATGCATATTTTCAGAGAAAGAGAGATTGGAAAATAAAGTACATAAGAGTACAAGAGCTCAAGTGCGTAAGTAAAATATGAAAATAACGAAATTAGTGGCTCTTTTCCTCATTATAGCCGCGGCGGGCATGGTCTGTAACCCGGCACTCTCCGAAACCGATAAATCGCAGATCTTAAGAGTGGCAATAGTCGATGACAAAAGTTCGGTAAGCATTTCGCTCAAAGGAAGGTATAAAATATCAGCGTTAAGTTCAGGCAAGACCGTTTTGGAAGGGCCATATTTAATCAAAACCGTGACGGCGGCGAATGGCGGCATAAAGATCGGTAATACCAGTACCGGCGCGCGCGGGATCAGGATTAAGACAGCGAGGGATGGGGATGTCTATGTCGATTCCAGGCGTTTCAGGGGCGATGTCGACGTAATTCGAAAAGACAATGGGAAGCTTCTCGTTATAAACAATATAAGCGTGGAGGATTACCTGTATGGCGTGCTGTATCACGAAGTATCGCACCGATGGCCGGCAGAGTGCCTTAAGGCGCAAGCTATAGTCTCGAGAACATTCGCTTTGTATCAGGCAAGACAGAATAAACAGCAGCCGTACGACCTCAGGTGCGACATATATTCCCAGGTTTACGGAGGCAAGGCTTCCGAGAAGTGGTCGACGACTAAGGCGGTTGATTCTACCAGGGGAAAGATCCTGACATACAAAGGCGATATCCTTCCGGCATATTTTCACGCTACATGCGGCGGGCATACAGAGGATGCGTCAAACCTTTGGAATATAGACCTGGCGCCGCTTAAGGGCGTGGAGTGTGGATATTGCGACCGATCTAAACACTATAAGTGGATAAATAAGATACCGCTGGCCAGGGTTGAGGCCAAGCTTAAAGAGGCTGGTTACGATATAGGCGGGATCGTTTCTGTGAGCGTGCTTTCAAAGAATGCTTCCGGGAGGGCCGATAAGATAGAGATAAAGGATGGAGCCGGAGTAACTGTTATCATCGCAGCGAAAGATTTCAGGCAGATGATGGGACCCAATGACGTGAGGTCTACGAAATTTGACGCTTCGGTACATGGCGCGGAGTTGGTATTAGACGGTTTCGGGTGGGGGCACGGCGTCGGTATGTGCCAGTGGGGGGCCTTCGGCATGTCAGAGAAAGGGAAGAAGGCTGAAGAGATACTGAAATTCTATTATCCCGGCACCGAGGTCACGACGATCGACAGATTCGCATTGTCATCCAGAGCGAAGCTAAGGACCTAACGAAAAATTTTATGAAGCTCTCTGATTTTGATTACAGTCTTCCTAAGGATCTGATCGCGCAGCATCCGACAGCCGCGCGGGAAAAGTGCCGGCTGATGGTGCTGGATCGCACTAAACGAACGATCGAACATAAGAAATTCGAGGATATCGTCGATTATCTGAATAAGGACGATCTTCTGGTCTTGAATGACACGAAGGTTATTCCGGCTCGACTCTATGGCAAGCGGAAAACGGGCGGCAAAGTTGAGCTCTTTGTTTTAGAGAAGAAGAATCCGATATGCGAGGCGCTCGTGAGGCCATCGGGTCGTCTAAAAGAAGGCGAACTGATAACGCTTGAATCCGGAGCTAAAGCCGAGGTTCTTGGCAGAGGGCAGCTCGGAAGATTTGTGAAGTTCGACTGCCCGATAGATGAGATACTGAAATCGGGCCACGTGCCGCTTCCGCCGTATTTGGGCAGGGAGGATGAAGAGTCGGATGTAGAGGATTACCAGACCGTGTATGCGGCCAAAGAGGGGGCCACGGCCAGTCCTACGGCGGGGCTTCATTTCACGAAAGAATTACTCGAAAGGGTAATGAGTAACGGGGTAAGGGTAGAGCATGTGACTCTCCATACCAGTTATGGGACATTCGCGCCTGTGAAGACTGAGGATGTCGAGAAGCACAAGATGCATGAAGAATGTTTTGAGCTTCCTAATGAGACTGCTACTGCGGTGAGCGAGACAAAGGATAATGGCGGGAAGGTTTTTGCGGTTGGCACTACGTCAGCGCGTACTCTTGAGCACTGCGCCAATGAGGGCTTATTAAAATATTTTACTAAGAGGGGTCAGACCCCTTTTGTAAAGGGATGCACAAGCTTGTTTGTTTATCCGGGGTTTGAGTTTAAGGTGGTCGATCGCTTGATAACAAACTTCCATCTGCCGAAGTCGACATTGATGCTGCTGGTGAGCGCTTTCGCGGGGCGCGAGTTCGTTCTGGAGGCATATCGCAAAGCAGTCGAAGAAAAGTATCGTTTCTTCAGCTATGGCGACAGCATGCTTATTGTATAAATTTTCGGATTGACGGCTTACGGCCCCTCTCGGGGCGGATGTTTCGCGGGGACGTGAAAATTTCCCAGCGAGAAATTTTCACTCGGAAAATCGCTCGCTCTCCCGCCGCGACAGTTTATAGGTAATGAGGCGCGAGTCAAAAAAATTATTTGAGGTGACTGGATAAAATCTGAGAAGTATCAAAATTTTACAACATTCGCTTCAGGCGCTCCACCACATTGGCGCCTGCGATAAGAGTTGAAGATATATAGAAGGAGCGTAGCTGGTGATTTTCTTATGTTGAAGACTATAGGCATTGGCCATCCGGACATGTGGGTTGAGCCGTATAAATTTTGCGCAGTACTTAACTATTACGCGGTTTTACTATGAAAATACTTATATAGTTACGGATACCATGCTAATCCTTGATGAGCAAAATTAGGCGAAACCCACTGTCCGGGTGGCCTAAATTGCCATTGAATCAGTAAAAGAAAATTACAAGCGGAGCGGGTAATGTTTAAACTATTGCATAAAGACAAGTCTTCGAAAGCCAGGACCGGTAGGCTCGAGACGGCGCATGGGGCGATCAATACGCCTGTCTTCATGCCGGTCGGAACTCAAGGGACCGTTAAGGCGCTGTCGAACGAGGAGCTTAAGACGTGCGGAGCTGAGATAATCCTCGGCAATGCCTACCACCTGTATCTGCGTCCCGGACTGGATGTTATAGGTAAAGCAGGTGGGTTACACAAGTTTATGGGGTGGGACAGACCCATACTTACGGATAGCGGCGGATATCAGGTTTTCAGTCTCGCTAAACTGCGTAAATTAACCGAGGATGGCGCTGAGTTTTCTTCTCACATAGACGGCTCGAGGCACATCCTTACCCCCGAGCGGGTTATCGATATTCAGGGCGTGATCGGCAGCGACATCATGATGGTCTTTGATGAATGCGTCCACTATCCCGCCGCGCGCGATTATGTCGAGCAGTCTCTCGCGCTGACTACGCGCTGGGCAATGCGTTCCAAGGAGCATTTTTCACGAACGATGAACGACGAGAGGCGCTCGACGAAAGGGCAACTTTTGTTCGGCATCGTCCAAGGCGGCACATATCCGGAACTTCGTAAAAAAGCCGCCCAAGATCTACTCTCGATAGGATTTGACGGCTATGCCATCGGAGGAGTTTCGGTAGGCGAGCCCGGGGAGCTCATACGCGAGATAACCGGATATACGGCGCCGCTTCTTCCGGAGGATAAACCGCGGTATCTTATGGGGGTAGGCCTGCCGCAGGATATGCTCGAAGCTATTGCCTCCGGCGTCGATATGTTCGACTGCGTCATACCGACTCGTAATGGACGCAACGGCCAGGCTTTCACATGGAACGGTGAACTTCAATTCAGAAATGCCGTTCATAAGGAAGATCAGAGTCCTATAGATGAGACTTGCGACTGCTATACCTGTAAAAACCATTCCAGGTCCTATTTACGGCACCTTTTTAATACAGAGGAGATAATGGGGTTAAGACTGGTATCATTGCATAATATACATTTTTATGTTAAACTTATGGAATTGTCGCGCCGGGCAATAGAGGAAAACCGGTTCGCGGAATTCAAAGATAGCTTCAATGACTCGTACAAACGAAAAGGAGAATGAAGATCATGAACGCGCCAGCAAGTCCGCTTATGAATTTAATGCCGATAGTGTTGATATTTATAGTATTTTATTTTCTTCTGATAAGGCCGCAGAAAAAAACGCAGGATGAACATAAGAAGATGATAGCGGGCTTAAAGAAGAACGACGAAGTAATAACCGCAGGCGGCATACACGGGACGATAATGAATGTCAAAGAGAATACGATCACGCTTAAGATCGATGACGAGGTTAAAGTGGAGGTTCAAAAAACAAGCGTTTCGTCGATGAAGCGCAAGGCGGGGGAATAAATGAATAAGAATTTACAATGGAAGCTCTTAGGGATAATAGCTCTAACGATAGTTACAATTTTAATGATAGTTCCGCCTTTTACGGTAAAAGATAAAGCCGGTCTGGTCCTTCAAAAAGGAAAGATAAATCTCGGGCTCGATCTTCAGGGGGGTATGCATGTCGTGTTGAAGGTGGACACGGCGAAACTTCCGATAGAAGGCAGGAAGGACGCTGTTGAGCGGGCTATGGAGATAATACGTAACCGCGTAGACCAATTTGGCGTCGGCGAAATGGCTATACAAAGACAGGGGAAGGACAATATCATCGTCCAGCTTCCCGGAGTTACGGACAGGGAGAGGGCGCTCGAGATCATAGGGAAGACCGCGCATCTCGAGTTCAAGATAGTTTCGGACAATATAGAGGACCTCAAGAAGGCAATAAATAATGAGCCGGTCGAAGGCTACGAACTTAAGTATCTGGAAGGCGAGAGAGCGGGGCGCGAGCCGTTATTGGTAGCTAAAGATGCCAGTTTGACGGGCGATCTTCTCGTTAACGCCAAGACCGAATTTAGTTCTAAAGGATTCGGCGAGCCTTATGTGTCTATCACGCTTAATTCCAAAGGTGCTCAGATATTCTCAAATGTAACCGCGACCAATGTGGGTAAGAGGCTCGCGATAGTTCTCGATGGTAAGGTAGTGTCGGCTCCCGTTATTCGCGAGGCGATACCTTCCGGGCAGGCGCAGATCTCAGGCAGTTTTACGGTAAACGACGCTAACGACCTTTCGGTTATACTGCGCGCAGGCGCTCTTCCGGCTCCGGTCATAGTGGAAGAGGAGAGGACTGTAGGGCCGCTTCTTGGGGCCGATTCTATAAAGAGCGGTATACGCGCTACGGTAATCGGAGCTCTGCTGGTTTTTCTATTTATGATAATGTATTACCGGCTCGCCGGGCTTGTAGCAAATTTCGCGCTGGCACTGAACCTTTTAATAATACTGGCGTGCCTTTCACTGTTTAAAGGGACGCTTACATTGCCGGGCATAGCCGGTCTTATCCTTACAATAGGTATGTCTGTGGATGCGAACGTTCTTATATACGAGAGAATACGCGAAGAGCTCAAACTCGGAAAAACTTTAAGGGCGGCCATCTCTTCGGGGTACCACAGGGCATTCTCGGCCATTATGGACTCTAACCTTACCACTATAGTAGCGGCCGCGCTTATATTCAAATTCGGCTCAGGCCCGATAAGAGGCTTCGCCGTTACCCTTACGATAGGTCTATTGGCCAACCTTTTTACGGCCGTAACATGCACCAGGGTCATATTTGAGGTGATGTGCGACCAGTTTGACCTGACAAAATTACGATTCATGCAGTTCTTCCACGAGACGCATATTGATTTCATAGGAAAGAGGAAGATATTCTATGCTGTGTCCGCTGTAGTAATAATAGTCGGGCTTACCGTGTTCTTCATGCGCGGAGAGAAGAACTACGGAGTAGATTTCTCTGGCGGGACGCTGCAGCAGTTCCTGTTCGAAAAAAATATAAAGACCGATGATGTCCGCTCGGCGCTTAAGGAGATAGGTTACGGTAACGCTTCGATACAGCAATACGGCAATCCCCGCGAGGTCATTATAAGAACTCAAGTCGATATGTCGAAAGATCTCAACGTGATATTTAAAAAGAAATTTCCGGAGAACGCGTTTCAGGTATTAAAGGTCGAGACGGTAGGGCCTGCGGTCGGTAAGAATCTGAGGCAGAATGCCATAATAAGCCTACTTCTTGGCATAGCCGGCATATTGATATATGTCATGTTCAGGTTTAATCTGAAGTATGGCATGGCCGGCGTCATGGCATTATTCCATGACGTATTTATAGCGGTAGGGGCGCTAGCGCTGGCCGGGAGGCAGTTTGATCTGACCATAGTCGCGGCCTTGTTAACCATAGCAGGTTATTCGATAAACGATACTATCGTTATATTCGACAGGATCCGCGAGAATTTAAGGTTGGTTAAAAAGGGAAGTTTTATAGAGATCGTTAACTTAAGCGTAAACCAGACTTTTTCCAGGACCATACTCACTACCAGCGTTACGATGCTCGTAGTTATTGCTCTGCTTGTCTTCGGAGGAGCGGTTCTGAATGACTTCGCGTTCTGTCTGTTCATTGGATTCATATCGGGAGTCTATTCAACGGTTTATATAGCCAGCCCGTTACTGATATCGTGGCAGAAAAAGATCGCGGTAAGAAGGTAAAATAAAGATATGTCAGCAGGTTCACCTAACGACGGATATAAAGAAGCCGAAAAAGGTTCAGTAGTCAGCATCTTCACAAATGGGCTTTTGTTTATATTCAAAATATTTGCCGGCGTAGTAGGTCATTCTAACGCCATGATAGCCGATGCCCTTGATACGCTCGGCGATACCATGACGTCGACCGGTATGCTGGTGGGTTACAAGATAGCCGCCAGGCCGCCGGACGCGGAGCATCCGTACGGGCACGGCAAAGCTGAGTCGATAATCGCCAAACTTCTGGCTATATTCCTTATTGCCCTCGGATTAAAAGTTGCGTATAATTCCGTGCATGTCCTGCTTGTGTCGCACCAATCGTATATTCCCGGGCGCATAGCTCTTATAGCGGCTATAGTATCTATTATCGTAAAACTCGTTCTCTTCCAGTACACAAGCCTTATAGGCAAGAAGACATCGTCTACCGCGATGACGCTTTATTCCTGGAATCTGGCAGCGGACGCGTTCTCGTCTTTAGTGGCTCTCATTGGTATCGCCGGCGCGCGATTTGGATATACGGCAATGGATCCCATAGCCGCGCTCATCCTGTCAATATTTGTAATAAAGACAGGGGTTCAGGGTTTTCATCGCGCGTATGATGAGCTCATGGATGGCGCTCCCGAAGACTCAGTGATAGATGGTATAAGGAATATAGCGAATGCTAATTTGAGCGTGAAGGCCGTGAAAGATGTGAAGGTCCGCAAGATGGGGCTCGATCTTATGGTGGATATGATAATAGAAGTTGAAAAATCTATTTCGGTCGAAAAAGGGCATGCGATAACGGATATTGTAAGAAAAGACATAATGAAAAAGATGCCATCAGCCAGGGAAGTCTTCATACACGTAGAGCCCTACCTTAAATGAGAAAGACCTGGAGGATAAAAGAGCCAAACCCTGCAGCGCAGGAAGAACTCGCCTCATCTCTAAAAATCTCAAAAGTC
>Ga0268280_1001765_pt1 | contig 13766 bp, 7 predicted proteins | sample saktaG_9_FD_190139 | JGI IMG/M metagenome (GOLD analysis project Ga0268280, IMG submission 190139) | Saline water microbial communities from Sakinaw Lake, British Columbia, Canada - sak_2011_5_24_40m | ecosystem: Environmental > Aquatic > Non-marine Saline and Alkaline > Saline ...
CAAAGGTTTCACTGTGTAATTTACCTTGGCACCATCTCCTAACCATGTCGGGAGCATGTCGGGAGCACTCTCTATCTATATGAATGGTATTTCAACATTTTCCCAGCATTCGGAAGTATTTTTACGGGTTAATTGAGGTTATCAGTCTTTATGTTGTATCTTAGTAAATTGAAAATAAATAATTTACAAATGGTCTGATTCAAAACAGCAAAGAAAATTCAAAGGCTAACAAAAACATGATTTGTGGTGGCACAGAAACTTAAAATTTATATCTCTGGCAGATGGTGGTTTATTCTGTTAACTATTATAATCACTGTAGTTATTGTTGTGATTGGTCTCATTTATTTCCACAGTCAGGTTGACCTCGTCAGGGAAAGGCAGAACATCGAGTTCAACACCATTGCCAAACTGAAGATTAACCAGCTTGTTCAATGGCAAAATGAGCGAAGGTCGGATGTAGTGGCTATTTCCCGCTCACCGTTATTGACGGGTGCCGTGGAGCGGTTACTTGTTGATAAAAATAATACTGAACTCAAAGAAGCTATCAGCAAGCAAATCTCGCTTTTTCAAAAAGAATTTGGGTATGAAGATATTCTTCTGACAACTTGTAAAGGTGAACTTCTTTTGTCAGCTGGACTCAAACCCGATCATTTTGATATGATCACGTCAGAAAAAATTGCTGAAGCGGTGGTCTCACAGAAGATCGCGTGGACTGATTTATATTATTGCAACGAAGGTGATAAAATCCATGATGATATCATTGCGCCTATTGTGAATGAGAATGATATGACCATAGCCATTCTGGTATTTCGTATTGATCCCAACAACTACTTGTATCCACTGATACAATCCTGGCCCACTCCAAGTAAAACATCCGAAACAATTCTGGTCAGGAAAGGTAATGACAGTGTTGTATTTCTGAATGAACTAAGATACCTAAACAACACAGCACTCAAATTTAAAATACCACTAACTGCAAAAGAAATACCAGCAGTTCAGGCAGTATTAGGGTATACTGGTTTCTTGGATGGAAAGGATTATCGCGGAGTTGATGTGGTGGCTAATATCCAGAAGGTGCCCAACGGGGATTGGTTTATGGTAGTAAAGATGGATAAGAGTGAAGTGTACGACAATTTGTATCGGGAAGCCAAATATATCATTATCTGGTTTTCTCTCATTCTTCTGCTGGTTATTACGGGATTGGCGTTTTTTTATAACTATCGTCAACGGTACATTTACAAAGGACTATGGAATGCTACAGAGGAACATTCAACCACTCTTCAAAGCATCGGCGACGCAGTGATAAGTACTGATAAGAAGGGGATAGTTCAATTTATGAACAAGGTTGCCGAACATTTAACGGGCTGGGGTATAAGTGAAGCAAAGGGGAAGAATCTATTGGAAGTATTCGAAATAATTAATGAAGAAACGCGCACACCAATTATAAGTGCAGCGGAGAAAGTCATACAGGCAAAAAAAACTATTGGACTTACCAACCACACGATATTGATTTCAAAAGATGGCAGAGAATTTTCCATTACCGAATGTGCTTCCCCAATTAAACGTAAGGATGGTGAAATAATCGGTGTCGTTTTAGTATTCAAAGACCAGACTGAAGCAAGGGAAGCCCAGATGAAGGTTAATGCTTCCGAAAGCAGGTATCGTAGACTATTTGAATCGGCGAAAGAAGGGATCATTATCCTTGATGCGGAAACCGGAATGATCAATGATGTAAATCCATTTTTGGTTGAGCTATTGGGGTATACAAAGGAGCAATTCATTGAAAAAGCAATTTGGGATATTGGGTTTTTTAAAGACATAATTGCAAATCAAGATAAATTTTCAGAATTACAGAAGCAGGATTATATCCGCTATGAAGATTTACCGCTTGAAACCGCTGACGGGAAACAAATCAGTGTTGAGTTCGTCAGCAATGTTTATTCAGTGAATTCTCATAAAGTAATCCAATGCAATATTCGTGATATCACGGAGCGCAAGCAGGTGGAAGAAGCGCTGCGAACCAGTGAAGCTTATTTATCCAATGCTGTAACGATAGCTAAACTGAGCTATTGGGAATATGATGTTATAAACGACCTATTCACTTTCAACGATCAGTTCTACGACATTTTTCATACAACGGCTGAAGAAGTTGGCGGCTACAAGATGTCATCTGAACAATATGCCAACCGGTTTGTACATCCGGATGACATATCACTAGTCAGTACCGAGACCCGAAAAGCGATTGAAACGACAGACCTCAATTTCAGTCGTCATTTGGAACACCGTATTATCTATCATGATGGTGAAATAGGATACATCTCAGTCCGGTTCTTTATAGTGAAAGATAGTCAGGGTCGTACAATCAAAACATACGGTGTCAATCAGGACATCACCGAACGCAAAAAACTGGAGAATGAATTTAAAGATTCAGAAATCAAATATCGTGGTCTTTTCGAAAACTCCAGCGAATTCCTGTTTACCCTTGATCTAAAAGGTAATTTCACTGATATGAACAACGCAGCAGAAGTTCTGACCGGCTATTCAAAATCTGAATTACTAAAGATGAACTTTAAAGATTACACTCCCAAAAAGGATCATAGAGAACTTTTCCGTACTCTCTCCAATATTTATAAAACAGGCAAGCCATTTCAAAATCTTCCTATTACAGCGATCATGAAAGACGGATCAATAAAATATTTTGAAACAAGTTTCACACTTTTGAAGAAAGGTAAGCAGAGCATTGGTTTTCAGGGCAGCTCAAAGGATATCACCGTGAATAAGCTGAGGGGAGATGCGTTGCAAGTGAGCGAAGCGCAATATAGAGATTTAGTTGAAAAGGGGAATATAGCTATTGCTGTTGATGATATTAATGGAAATCTTTTTTACTGCAATGACCAGTTTTTAAAATTATTTGGATATTCTGCTGAAGAAATTAAAAGCAAGACTCATGAAATATTGGTTTATCCTGACGATTTTGAGATGGTTGCCAAATACCATGAAAAGCGTATGCAAGGTAAAGAAGTCCCATCCAGATATGAGTTTAGGGGTATGCGGAAAGATGGATCAATAGTAAATATCGAGATTGATATTTCCGAAATCCTAACGAAAGATGGCGAATTTTCAGGTTCTCGGTCCTACTTTTGGGATATTACAAAACGCAAAAAAGCGGAACAGAATTTAATAACCGCCCTTGAAAAAGCCACGGAATCCGACCGGCTAAAATCCGCCTTTCTTGCCAATATGAGCCACGAAATCAGAACGCCAATGAATGGCATTCTGGGTTTTGCCCAACTGCTAAGAGAACCTGATTTAACGGGGGAAGAGCAGCAAAATTTTCTTGGAATTATAGAGAAGAGTGGTGCACGTATGCTTAACATCATCACCGATATTGTCAGTATCTCTAAAATAGAATCGGGACAAATGGAAATTTCCGTTTCGGAAACAAACGTGAATGAGCAAATCGAATTCATTCATAACTTCTTTAAACCAGAGGTTGAGCAAAAAGGAATGCAGCTTATTGCTAAAAACACCCTGCCATCAAAAGAAGCCATCATTAAATCAGACCGCGAGAAAATCTATGCCATACTGACCAACCTTGTTGGTAATGCCACAAAATTCAGCCACACAGGCTCCATTGAATTTGGGTATGAGAAAAAGGGGAAATACCTTGAATTTTTTATCAAAGATTCTGGTGTTGGCATAGCAGATGATAAAAAAGAGCTCATTTTTACACGGTTTAGGCAAGGTAGTGAATCATTGACCAGAAATTATGAAGGCACGGGGTTGGGCTTATCCATTTCCAAAGCCTATGTTGAAATGCTGGGAGGGAAAATCTGGGTGGAAAGCGAGTTAGGAAAGGGTTCAACATTTTATTTTACCATTCCATACAATGCTGCAAATGAGCCTGAGATCGTTACGAAAGAATCTGTTTCGAGGGAAGATGATGAGGGTGTAATTAAAAACCTGAAACTATTGATTGCCGAAGATGACGAATCATCGGAATTGTTTCTGTCCACGGCGCTCACAAAGTTTGACAAAGAATTGTTGATCGCAAGAACAGGAGTTGAAGCCGTTGAAATTTGCCGTACCAACCCCGATATTGATTTAGTTCTGATGGATATGAGAATGCCAGAAATGAACGGATATGAAGCCACACGTATAATCCGGGAATTTAATAAAGATGTGGTTATTATTGCCCAAACAGCCTATGGGCTTATAGGGGACAAACAAAAGGCAATAGAAGCGGGATGCACTGATTATATTTCAAAACCAATTGATGTCAAGTTATTGATAGAGATGATTCATAAGCATTTCAATAAATAAGGGAAGATATATGAATAAGTTGAAACAACTCACGCCCAATGAGATCGATTGTGAGCACATTTTTGATGTGTCGCCCGACCCTATCTGTATTATTGATAGTGAGCATAATCTTATCCGTGCCAACAAGGCATTTATCAAACGGGTAGGAATTTCATCTCAAAAAGTTATCGGAGCAAAGTGTTTTCAGTGCGTGCATCAGATGGATGAACCACCTTCTTTTTGCGTGCTGTCACAAATGCTTAAGGTGGGGAAGAAGGTTACAACCGATATGCCCATTGAATACCTGAACGGATGGTTTTCAGTCACCGCTGCGCCATTGCGGAATAATGAAGGCACAATTATTGGGGCAATTCATATCGCACGGGATATCACCGAACAAAAACGACTGGAAGAGACACTGCGGGAGAGCAGGAATAAGTATCAGGCAATTTTTGAATCTACCGGCACCGCAACATTGATTGTTGAAGAGGATACCACTATCATGATGGCAAACAATGAGTGTTATTCTGTTACAGGATATACGCCAAATGAACTTATTGGACAGAAATGGGTTCAATATGTTTCTCCTGAGAGTTTGCAGATCATGCTGAAGAATCACGAGCTGAGACGTCAAAATCACGATTTAGCTCCAAAAAAATATGATGTTACACTTGTCAATAAAATAGGAGAAAAACGGGATGCCCTTTTGGATATCAGTACCATACCCGGCACGAAACAAAGTGTCGTTTCCATTTTAGACATCACGGAGAGCAAACGGGCTGAGGAAGAAATCAAACGAACAAACGAAAAACTCCAGTTAGTCAATGCCGAAAAGGACAAATTCTTTTCCATTATTGCCCACGACCTACGCACTCCGTTTAACAGTTTTCTTGGCTTAACGCAAATAATGGCTGAGCAACTGCCAGCTATGACCTTGCAACAGACTCAAAAGATTGCCGTGAGTATGAGAAAAACGGCAACCAACCTATACGGCTTACTCGAAAACCTGTTGCAATGGTCGCGAATGCAGCAGGGGATAACTACCTTTGAGCCTCAGCTACTTTTATTAATGCCAAAAATATCTGAGAGTTTTGCGTTATATTTGGAAGCATTCAAAAGCAAGAGGATTGACATCAATTATGATATCTCGGAAGATGTAACGGTTTTTACCGATGGAAATATGTTTGATTCCATAGTTCGCAACCTGGTATCCAACGCCATAAAATTCACACCCCAGGAGGGAAAAATCACCATCACGGCAAAGTCGTTGGATGAGAATTGGGTTAAAATCTTTGTGAAGGATTCGGGCATCGGGATGAACCGGGAAATGGTAGAGAACCTGTTCCGGAAGGACATTAATACAAACCGCAAAGGCACCAATAGCGAACCGTCTTCAGGGTTGGGGTTAATCATCTGCAAGGAATTCATCGAAAAACACGGCGGTAAGTTATGGGCAGATAGCGAAGAGGGGAAGGGAAGCACCTTCTATTTTACATTACCTGCCAAAGCCATCAATTAATATTGTTTTTGGGGTCTCGCATAAAAAAAGGGCTGACTCAATCTGAGACAGCGCCTCCTTTTCACTAGCACAGTGTATATTTATGGATGTTAAAGGGACTCGCTGTATGGGGCCTCCATCGGAACAACCGGACTGAGTGAACTGCTTTGAGAGATCATATCGTCCAAAACCGGAACCTCTTCAAAAGAGGCCGTCATTGGAACGACAGGCATAAAATTCTTAAAATCCATTACCATGGCTGCATCATTTCCTGGGCTGTTTACAATAACTCCTTCTCCCGAGGCGATGGCAACACTCATGGTTAAACTTAATATTACTGCGAGTATGTACTGTTTTGTTTTCATTTTGTTTTTATTTTTATGGATCATATGACGCGTTTCAATTAATAGTATTACAAACATGCCATAAATTAATCTGCAGCAAAAGTACAACTAATTTAGATCAAATAAAAATAAAATCGTTGGAGGGAAGAAATTTCCTGTTGAAATGAGGTTAGAACCCGGTGAACATCGAAACCGGTTTCCCTTGAATCGTCAGGTAATGCTTCATAGCATCGGCGGTGAGGCAGGCATGAACCGGAAGAATCCCGATCAGGGAGCCAGGCTGAAGGGAACTGAACATAGCCGGATCAAGTCTCAGAATACCATGTTCCTGGGAGAGACCCAATACGATGCATCCAGGCACCGGTTCTGACCAGCCTTCATCCTCAAGGTTTACTACTAACCCGAATACCTCCTGCCCGTTGTAATTGATTTTTTCTTTGGAGAGGTGAATGGCTCCGGCATATACAATAGCTTCTTTACGGTCAGGATATATGTCAACAACCGGAGCAGCCAAACAAATTGTGATCTGATCAGAAGTGCATGAGCCTATCTCCATCTGCATCACATCGTTAAAGATGAAATTACCTGGTCGGATCTCATCAACTCCGGTGAAACTCTCCAGAAAATTACAGGCAGGAGTATCACCCACGCTGAGGATGCCCCGGGGCCCCTTATCCAACGAATCTCTGATCTGCTGAAGATCATTAACTCCATGATGGTAGATCTGCTCTATCTCTTCCTTGTTTCTGGCCTGATAACTCTCTCCGAAATGTGACAGGAATCCCATAAAATGAAGATTGCTGCTCTGACGGCATCCCCTGATGATCTTCTCAATGACTATGATATCCTTCTGCGTGAGACCTGAACGACCATACCCGGTATCGATCTCAATAAAGATCCCTATCCGGTTGCTTAACTTTTGCGTAAGGAGCTGAAGTGAATCGGTTGAGGTAACCAGTAGGTTGAGATTAATCTTTTCAGCCAGTTTGTCAATCTCATCAAGTTCCCGCATGTTAACAGGAAACGCAATGGTAATATCTTCCCAACCGGCTTCAGCGAAATAGGATGCCATTTCAACGGAGGAAACAGTAATGGCATTAACCCCCTCTTCCCTGAACCATTCTCCAATAATAACTGATTGGTGAGATTTAAAATGAGGACGGAAAAACACGTCGCTTCTCCTGGCTTTCTCAGCCATCTGGCGGATGTTTTCCCGGCATTTGCGCTCATCGAGCAGGAGAGTAGGGCGTTTGATGTTATCCAGAAGACTCATAAGTTCTCATTAAAATAATCCATAATCATCGTATTCAAATGCACCCGGTCCTTTCCCCTGACGTTATGCGGGTGGTTTGGGTAAAGAAAGAAACCCACTTGCTTGCCCTCCTCCACACATTTTTTCAGGAAGTTCAGGGAGTTTTGCGGGACGACTGTATTATCCTGGTATCCCTGGATGATCAGGATATCGCCGGTCAGGTCCTTTACATAATTCAGCAGGCAAGAGGTGTCATATCCTACAGGATTGGCTTCCGGGGTATCCATGTACCGCTCACCATACATCACTTCATAATATTTCCAGTCGACCACTGGTCCGCCGGCAACCACAACGGGAAACTGACCAGGATTTCGCAAGGCCATCGTTAGCGCCATGAAACCTCCATAGCTCCATCCGTTGATGCCAATACGGGTCGTATCAACCCAGGGTAGTGACTTCAGGAAGCTTACCCCGCACATCTGATCAGCCAACTCAGCCGTGCCTACCTGCCTGAAGATGGCATGTTCAAAGGCAGTGCCGCGATTGGCTGTGCCACGGTTGTCGAGGGTGAAAACCACATACCCCTGCTGGGCTATATAATTCAGGAAAAATCCACCACCACCCAGCCACGTGTCTGTCACCAGTTGTGAGTGAGGTCCTCCGTAAACATAGATGAAAACCGGGTACCGTTTTGTGGAGTCGAACCCAACCGGTTTGATCAGTCGGCAAAAGAGATCAACACCCTCAGCGTTGGGTATTGGAAATACTGTAGTTTCTCCCAATTCGTAGCCTTCCAGTGGATTCGGGCTTTGCTGGATCTCCCGGATCAGCTTACCCCTGTTGTCAAGTAAATCCGTCCGGGATGGAACGGTCAGAGAGGAATAAGTATCCAGGATATATTTTGCATCATCGGATAGCAGTACCCTATGGCTTCCGGGAGCCTTTGTGATCTCAGTCAATTCAAGGGTCTGAAGATCCACTTTGTAAAGGAAATCACCTAAAGGGCTGTTTTTTGTACACATGAAATAGGCAGTAACTCCTTTGGGGTCAAATCCGGTAAAATCTGTTACCACCCATTCGCCTTTGGTCAGCTGACGGATCAACTCGCCTTTGGTACTATATAAATATAGATGATTATACCCGTCGCGGTCACTCATCCAAACAAATCTTTCCGGATTATCGGGGAGAAAGAAGAGTTCGTGCTGTGGTTCCACATAACTCTCACTCGTCTCTTCAAAGAGTGTTTTTACAAAATTTCCGTCCGTTGCATTATACTGATTCAACCAGAGATGGTTCTGGTCCCTGTTGAGAACAGCCACGTAGATGAATTTCTGATCGGGACTCCAGGTGATGTTTGTGAGATATTGTTCCACTGGTTTGCCCGTATTCAGATAGATTGTAGATCCTGAAGCCGGATTGTAAACACCGACCGTTACCTCATGACTGGTCATTCCTGCCATTGGGTACTTTGTTGGGGCAACTTCAGCAATCCTGCTGTCGATATCCACCAGGGGGTAATCTGCCACCATCGACTCATCCATCCGGTAAAACGCCAGGAGATCTCCCTTCGGAGACCAGAAGAGTCCTTTGTTGATGCCAAATTCGTTCCTGTGAACAGAAGTTCCATATTCAAGGCCGATTTTCCCATCAGTTGTAACCTGCTTTTCCCCACCATCAATGGCAACAAAGATGTTGTGATCAATCGTATAAGCAACGTGAAATTGTTCAGGATCGATCTCCACATTTTCGCCTTTGGGATTGAATTTGTTTGCAACCTGCATCTTTTTTTCATCCAGCGAATAGCGAAAGATCTGCCCTTTCTGTACAAACCACAAACTACCGGGGGAGGAGAATGTAATAGCAGGAAACCGCCTCAACGAATCTGAATTTAACTCAGGAAGCTGTTTATTGAGAGCATCCAGATTGAGGATGGTATCCCGGGCCGACGATTTTACAGATTGCGATATCAGGCAGTTGCCATCAACAAACGAAAAGTGAGGAGAATCACCACACCATTGAAGCTGGCTTAACCGTTTGGGGGATAGTGCCCGGTTTAACCCGGTTGCATCTTCAATTGATAACAGCTTGGTTTGAGCATGGCTGCACAGTGAAACTAGGGCCATGGCCAGGAAGATCATGATTTTATTCATAAGAGTGTCGTGTTGATGGGTTTAACCATGGATTGCTTCAGAGATTGTGGGGACCAGCTTCAGGTCCTCTTCAATAGCGTTACCAACCACTACAAGGTCGGCTCCCGACTGGCAGGCTTTGGCGGCCTGAATGGGAGTACGGATCCCTCCACCAATTACCAGAGGAACGGAAATGTACTTTTTTACCTGCTTGATCATGCTCAGTGGGACTGGATTATTGGCTCCACTCCCTGCATCCATATAGATGAGTTTCAATCCGAGGAGTTCACCGGCAAGTGCGGTGCAAACGGCGATTTCACTTTTATCGGATGGGATGGGATCGGTATTGCTCATGTAGGCTACAGTCGTACGGTTCCCTCCGTCAATTAACATGTATCCTGTTGGGATGACCTCCAGCTTGCTGGCTTTCAGGTAGGGTGCTGCCACCACATGCTTACCGATAAGTAATTCAGGATTTCGGCCAGAGATGAGGGAGAGGAAGAGAATTCCATCAGCCTTTGCATTGATCTGAAAATGATTTCCCGGGAACAGGATAACCGGGATGTCACAATTTTCTTTGATATGGGTAAGAAAAAGATCCTGCTGGTCACGGGTGAGAAGGCTTCCTCCGAAGAAAAAATAGTCGACACCCGATTTACACGAGATCTTAATCAATCGTTTCAGCCGGTCGAGGGTGTATTTATCTGGATCAATCAATACGGCAAACCGCTTGTTGTTGTCCTTAATACTAGCATTCAGGGATGAATAGAGTTGCATAGGAATTGGGTTAAATGACGGCAGAAGCAATCTGCCTTATATTCTCAGAGATGCCGACGGTGAAGTAGTGAAGGACCGGGACGCCAAAAGAGATCAACTCCTTCGACTGGTTGATGGTCCAATCTATTCCTACCTGGAAGGCTTCGTCATTATTTTTACACTGCTGGATCTCTTTCACCAGATCTTCCGGGATATCAATGTTAAACACCTGCGGAAGGATGTTAATATCCTGTATAGTAGCCACTGGTTTCAGCCCCGGGATGATAGGGACAGTGATGCCGGCATCGCGGCATCTTTTTACATAGTCAAAATAGCTCTGGTTGTCGAAAAACATCTGGGTTATAATGTATTCGGCACCTGCATCAACCTTTTCCTTCAGATACTTAAGATCGTAAGCGAAGTTTGGAGATTCAAGATGTTTCTCAGGATACCCTGCAATACCTACACAGAAATCGGTGGCTGTCGTATTCCGAAGGCCTTCATCAAGGTATTTCCCTTTATTCATGCTGGTGATCTGTTTCACCAATCCCGAGGCATACGCATGTCCGTCGGGTTCGGGGATGAAGCTTCTGATTCCTTTCGGAGGATCTCCGCGAAGGGCCAACAGGTTGTTGATGCCGAGATAATGGAAGTCAATCAGGGCGTACTCGGTATCCTCTTTGGAAAAGCCTCCGCAGATGAGGTGAGGCACAACCTCCACCTCTGGATACCTATATTTAATTGCTGCGGATATGGCAACAGTGCCTGGTCGTTTCCGGATAGTTTTCTTCTCCAGAAGTCCGCTTGGATGCTTTTTGTATATGACCTCTTCCTGATGATAGGTTACATTGATGAATGAAGGCTTGAACTCGATCAGCGGGTCGATGGCTTTGTAGATGAGTTCGATGTTATGTCCCTTCAGCGGCGGCAACAGCTCAAACGAAAAGAGGGTTCTATCAGAATTTTTTATCTGGTCAATGACTCTCATAAGGTATAATTCAAAACAGGGTTCAACATTTTTTCGATGCGATCGATTGTACTCTTTTTCCTCCTGGAATAATCTGAAACCTGGTCTTTGTTGATCTTTCCCAGATTAAAATAATGGCTTTCAGGATGCGAGAAATAGTATCCGCAAACACTTGCTGCAGGATACATGGCAAAATTCTCGGTTAGTCGTACATCAATATTTTTATCTACTGCCAGGAGGTCAAAAAGTTGCTCTTTTTCGGAGTGGTCGGGACACGCGGGGTAGCCCGGCGCCGGACGGATACCCTGGTACCCTTCCCGCAGTATGGAAGGGATATCCAGTTCTTCATCTCTGCCATATCCCCAGAACTCTTTTCTTACCTGATGATGCAATTTCTCAGCAAACGCTTCGGCCAGGCGGTCGGCCAGAACTTTAATCATAATGGCCTGGTAATCATCCAGCTCCTGCTCATACTGTTGAACCCACTCTTTCACACCCAACCCGGCCGTCACAACAAATCCCCCAATGTAATCTGCCTGTCCTGTCTCTTTTGGAGCCACAAAATCGGCCAGGCATAAGTTCGGCTTCCCACTCTCCTTTTGCTCCTGGTTTCGAAGGAAGTGAAGGGTGGTAACAACCTCGGTCCGGGTACCATCTTTGTAGATCTCCACATCGTCGCCTATCGAGTTGCAGGGGTATATTCCAACGATTCCTTTCGCCAATAACATTTTCTTGCTGACGATATCATCCAGCATCTCAATAGCCTCATCGTAGAGCTTTCGAGCCTCTTTACCTTTTACAGGGTCTTCAAAGATGGCAGGATATTTCCCGTTTAACTTCCAGGCGTGGAAGAAAAAGGTCCAGTCAATATAATCGCGGATCTCGTGAAGGGGGAAATCATAGAATACCATATTCCCGGTCATCTGGGGTTTGGGTACATAATAGCTCCCCCAATCTATTTTAAGTCTATTCTTTCTGGCTTCAGAGAGGGTGATATTCAACTTTTTATGTTTCTTCTCATGCTGGTCACGCAACTCCTGGTAATGCTGCCTCACCGATCCGGTGTATGCATCCCTTTGGCTGGCTGAGAGGAGGCTCCGCATCACTCCCACTGCTTTGGAAGCATCTTTGACATGGATTACTGGAGAGTCAATAAAAGGATCAATTTTCACCGCAGTATGGATCTCCGATGTGGTAGCTCCTCCAATCAGAAGAGGAATTTTTATTCCTGTACGCTGCATTTCGTGTGCAACGTGAACCATCTCTTCCAGGGAAGGAGTGATCAGTCCGGAAAGGCCAATCACATCAACATTACGGGCAACGGCTTCCTGGAGTATCCTGTCGGAAGAAACCATCACGCCCAGGTCGAAGACCTCGAAGTTGTTGCAGCCCAGAACGACGCCAACAATATTTTTCCCAATATCGTGGACGTCCCCTTTAACTGTAGCCATCAGAATTTTCCCGGCACTGCGTGCAGCCATCTTGTCCTGTGACTTTTCGGCTTCCAAAACCGGCATCAGGCGGGCTACCGCTTTTTTCATCACCCGGGCGCTTTTCACCACCTGCGGAAGGAACATCTTTCCTGCACCAAACAGGTCACCAACGTGATTCATCCCATCCATCAGGGGTCCTTCAATGATATCTAGTGCCAGATTATAATGGACTAGCGCTTCATCAATATCCTGATCAATGAACTCAGTATTGCCTTTTATCAATGCATAAGCAAGCCGTTTTTCAAGTGGAAAGGTTCGCCACTCCTGCTCAAGAATCTCCCTCTTTTCCCCATCCTTATGTGCATCAGCATAGGCGGTTAAACGCTCTGTGGCATCTTTCCTCCGGTTCAGGATCACATCTTCAACCAGTTTTAATAAATCTTTGGGGATCTCATCATAGACCTGAAGATTTCCGGCGTTGACGATCCCCATATCAAGTCCCGCTTTGATTGCGTGGTACAAGAATGCAGAATGCATTGCTTCACGGATGAGATCATTCCCCCTGAACGAGAAGGAGAGATTGCTGATGCCTCCACTGACATGAGAAAAAGGAAGGTTCTCCTTGATCCATTTCACCGTGTGGAGAAAATCAACAGCATAGGTATTGTGTTCGTCGATTCCTGTAGCAACTGTGAGAATATTTGGGTCAAAGATAATGTCTTCGGGCAGTATGCCTACCTCTTTGGTAAGCATGTCATAAGCTCTTTTGGCAATCTCAATCCGCCGTTCGAAGGTAGTGGCTTGTCCCGCTTCATCGAAAGCCATTACCACCACTGCTGCTCCCATCTTTTTCAAAAAACGGGCATGTTCCCTGAATTCATCAGGCCCCTCTTTCAGACTGATCGAATTTACTACCGGCTTTCCCTGGATGCAGGTTAATGCGGAGGCGATCACCGGCCATCTGGAGGAGTCGACCATTACAGGAACCTTAGCAATATCGGGATCGGATGCCAGCATATGCAGGAAGATGGTCATCGCTTTTTCGGCATCCAACATTGCTTCATCCATGCTGATGTCTATGATTT
>Ga0268280_1001769_pt1 | contig 13754 bp, 13 predicted proteins | sample saktaG_9_FD_190139 | JGI IMG/M metagenome (GOLD analysis project Ga0268280, IMG submission 190139) | Saline water microbial communities from Sakinaw Lake, British Columbia, Canada - sak_2011_5_24_40m | ecosystem: Environmental > Aquatic > Non-marine Saline and Alkaline > Saline ...
ATAGAAGCTCTTGAAGCAGCGACGATTTATCCCGGAAGCCATTATGTGACGACGCGGGACAATATGAAACGGGCCGTTGACGGGATCCGGGAGGAGTTGAAGGAAAGGCTCGCGGAATTGAGATCCACGGGTAAACTCCTGGAGGCTCAGCGCCTGGATCAGCGGACGAAGTTCGATATTGAGATGATGGAAGAGATGGGTTACTGCCAGGGAATAGAAAATTATTCCCGTCACCTCACGGGAAGATCGGCCGGCCAGCCGCCGCCGACCCTCATGGATTACCTCTCTGAAAACGCCCTCGTGATCATTGACGAAAGCCACGCGACCGTCCCGCAGCTGCGGGGGATGTACCGGGGGGACCGGTCGCGCAAGGAGACCCTCGTGGAGCATGGATTCCGCCTTCCCTCGGCCCTGGACAACCGGCCTCTGACCTTTGAGGAGTTTGAGGCCTATCGGCGGCAGCGGCTGTACATCTCCGCGACGCCGGCGGAGCATGAGCTGAAAAAAGCGGAAGGCAGGGTGGTGGAACAGCTCATCCGTCCCACGGGCCTCATGGACCCGGAGATCACGGTCAAACCCGTGACCCGCCAGGTCGAGGATCTCCTGGGCGAGATCCGCAAGCGCGTTGAAAAGGGAGAGCGTGTCCTGGTCACGACCCTGACCAAGAGGATGGCCGAGAATCTCACCGGATACTACCGGGACCTGGGACTCAAGGTGATGTACCTCCATTCCGATATCGCAACCCTTGATCGCGTGAGCATCATCAGGGACCTGCGCCTCGGGACCTTCGACATCCTTGTGGGTGTCAACCTTCTCCGGGAAGGGCTGGACATTCCCGAGGTCTCTCTGGTCGCCATCCTCGACGCCGATAAGGAAGGTTTCCTGAGATCCGAACGGTCTCTCATTCAGACGAGCGGCCGGGCGGCCAGGAATGTGGCGGGCGAGGTGATCATGTACGCGGACCGGATCACCCGGGGCATCGAGATCTGTCTGCAGGAAACAAAGAGGCGCCGGGAAATCCAGCGGGAATATAACCGGAAACAGGGCATCACGCCGGAGACCATCCGGAAATCCATCAGCGATATCCTGACCTCGGTCTACGAAGCCGACTACTATACCGTTCCTGCGGTCTCGGAAAGAGAGGAGGTCTATCTCTCGGAACAGGAGTTCCGGGCCATGGTCGTGAAGCTGAAGGCCGAGATGAAGAAAGCCGCGGAGGAAATGGAGTTCGAGAAGGCCGCCGGGATCAGGGATAGGCTGAGGGCTTTGTCGGGACTGGAGCTGGAAATAGGAGGGGAATAAAGATGGAAGATGCGAGGATGCGAAGCTGAGAAGATGAGAGAAGAAAATTCTTCCGAACTGGAGATGAAATGGAAGGGTGCGCCGAAGGCGACGGGCGTTTACATGATGAAGGACGTTCACGGGAAAGTCCTCTATGTCGGGAAGGCGAAAAATTTGAGAACCCGTGTCCGATCCTACTTCGGCGGCAAAGACTCCCGCCCGGCCGTTCCTTTTCTGGTGCGCAGAATCCACGATGTCGAATTCATCGTAACGAACACGGAAAAGGAGGCTCTCATCCTGGAAAACAACCTGATCAAGGAGCATCGTCCTCGCTACAATGTTTATTTCAGGGACGACAAGGACTACATCCGCCTCCGCATCGACAGAAGAGAACCTTTTCCCCGTCTTCAGCTCGTCCGGCGTCCAAAGAAAGACGGAGCCGTCTATCTCGGTCCTTACGCGTCCAGCGCCTCGGTCAAAGAAACCCTCCAGCTCATTCAGCCGATTTTTCCTCTCCGGACCTGCGGGGACCTGGAATTCAAGAGCAGGAAGAGGCCCTGCGTGGAATATGAGATCAAGCGCTGCCTCGCTCCCTGCGTGGGACGGATCGGACATGAAGGCTACCACCGTCTCGTGAACGATGTCATCATGTTCCTGAAGGGAGGGGAAAGAGAGGTCGTCGCCGATCTCCGCCGGAGGATGGCCGGCGAAGCGGCGCACTACCGGTTCGAAGAGGCGGCGAGACTCCGGGACACGATCGCGGCCATCGAAACCACGCTGGAGAAGCAGAAAGCGGTCTCCATGTCGCGGCAGGATGAAGACATCTTCGGTATGTACAGGGAAGCAGGCCTGGTAAGGATATGCGCCATCTGCGTCCGCGGGGGAAGTATTGTGGGAAGGAAAAGCTTTCCTTCCGTGAGAAGCGGGATGGACCCGGCGGACATTTTTTCTTCCCTTCTCAAACAGCATTACGATGAGGACGTCTTTATACCGGCGGAGATCTTGATCCCGGTGAAGATCGAGGACAGGGCGGTCATGGAGGAGTGGCTGGCGGAGAAACGGGAAGGGCGGGTCAGGATTCTGACGCCGGAAAAAGGAGAAAAGAGAGCCCTTATCGAAATGGCCTGCAGCAACGCGAGACATCTCTTTGAGAGGGAAAAGACTTCCGATGACCGTCACGAGGGCGTCAAGGAGACCCTTCAGAGAGTGCTCCACCTGAAAAACAGGCCCGATCGGATCGAGTGCTTCGATATATCCACCGTGGGGGGCGAGCATGCTGTGGGTTCCATGGTCGCATTCAGCGGTGGCGTCCCGGATAAATCGGGGTACCGCCGCTTCAGAATCCGGACCGTCCGGGGCATGGACGATTACGGGATGATGTATGAAGTGCTGAAGCGGCGCTATAGCGACCGGGAGAATTTCCCGGACCTTATCATGGTGGATGGGGGCAAGGGGCAGCTTCACGTGGCCCTCACGGTTTTGAAAGAGTTGGGTATCGACGGGATCGATGCCCTTGGTTTCGCCAAGGAAGGCCGGGATTCAGGCAGGCGGCGGGGAGGAATTCAAAAAGAGGAAGACCGCGCGTACATTCCGGGCAGGAAAGATCCTCTCTATCTGTCGCGATATCCGGGAGCCCTCCATTTCCTTCAGCGGATAAGGGATGAGGCTCACCGCTTTGCCGTGACGTATCACCGGCGGGTGAAAGAGAAAAGAGATTTTCAATCTCTTCTCGACGAGATCAGAGGGATAGGCGAATCGAGAAAAAGAGCGCTCCTGACGGCCTTCGGCGATGTGGAGCAGATCAAGGAAGCGTCCGTTGAGGATCTGCAGAAGGTGAAGGGCATCACGCCGGCCCTGGCGCAGCGCATCCGCGAATCGTTGAATAGTCCCTCTCCCTTAGGGGGACAGAGTGAAGGTACGGTGCGTGTGGAGAGAACATGATGTTATATTATAACGTGATTCCCTCGCCCTTTGGGGATATCGGTCTTCTCTGGAAATGGAAGAGCGGTGTTCCGTCCGTCGCGCGCATTCTGCTCCCCCGCGGAGGCGGCGGCCATGAAGACTTCAGCCGCGAACATGGGTTCGATCTCCTCCGGAAGTCCGTTCCCGTGATCGAACAAATAAGCGCAAAGATAAGCCTTTACCTTGAAGGAAAGACGGTCGCCTTTTCTCTATCCCTTGTGGATCTGGATTCCTGCTATGAGTTTCAGAAGAAGGTTTTACTTGCGGAAGCAGGTATTCCCCGCGGGAGGGTCAGCTCTTACGGTGCACTGGCTCCGCGTGTCGGCTCCCCTCGCGCGGCGAGGGCGGTGGGGACGGCGCTGGCGCGAAATCCTTTTCCGATCATCATTCCCTGTCACCGGACCGTGCGGTCGGATGGCAGCCTTGGCGGCTTCGCAGGCGGATGGGGAATGAAGCGGGCCTTTCTTGAGATGGAAGGGGTCCGCTTCGACTCGAAAGGCAGAGTAAAGAAAGAGTTTTTCTTCTAATACAATTCAGATCCTTTTCTCTCTCGTCACGGCCATATTGTCCCGGTGCATGACTTCGTCATAGTGCTTGTAACCGAGGACCTGTTCGATCTTGGAAGTCTTCAGCCCCTGGATCTTCCGGATCTCCTCGGCGCTGTAATTGACGAGCCCCTTCGCGATGATCCGGCCTTCCGTATCCAGACAGAGAACGGGGTCTCCCACGCTGAACTCTCCCTCCACCTTCACGATCCCGGAAGGCAGCAGGCTTTTGCCGCGATGCACGATGGCGCTGGTTGCGCCGTCGTCGAGATGGATCTTTCCCCTTGACCTCAGGGTGTAGGCGATCCAGTATTCCCGGCTGTTCAGGCGGTCGGCGACGGGCAGGAAAAGGGTCCCTGTTTCCCTGCCGGAAAAGATGTCGTGAAGAATTCCCTTTTTCTTTCCGCGGGCGATGATGTAAGGGATGCCGCAAGCCGTCACTTTCTTCGCCGCCAGGACTTTGCTCCTCATCCCTCCCATTCCCACGGGATCGGCCTCCGCTGTGGCGACCGTCTCGATGTCCGCCGTTATTTCCTTCACAAGGCGGATGAGCTTCGCCCGCGTCTGGTCCTTCGGGTTTCTGTCGTAAAGTCCCTCCGTGTTTGTCAGGTTGATCAGGAGATCGGCCTCTATGATGTTCGCCATCATCGCCGCGAGGTGATCGTTGTCGCCGAACTTGATCTCATCGACGGCGACCGTGTCGTTTTCATTGATGACGGGAATGACGCCCCACTCCATGAGCTGCGAGAGGGTGTTGCGGACATTGATGTATCTTTTTCTGTCCGTGAGGTCGCTCATGGTGAGGAGAATCTGCGCTACGTTGAGACCATGCTTTCCGAAGGCGTTGGAGTAGACACGCATGAGACGGCTCTGGCCGATGGCGGCGGCGGCCTGTTTTTCCGGCATGCTCTTGAGTTTTCCGGTGATCCCCATTCGGTGTTTCCCGGAGGCGATGGCGCCGGAGGTGACGATGACGGTGCGGCAGCCCTTTCGGGTGAGGTCCGCGATATCGTCAACCAGTTGATCGATGATGACCAGATCAAGTCCCTCTTTGCCCGTGAGGACTCCGGTGCCTACCTTGATGAGGACGTTCTTGACCCCGGACAGGATTTCTTTTCTTTTCTGTGACATGGATGACCGTTCCTTTCTTATTGCGGTTCCCGCAGCGTTTTAAGGATCGCCTTCAGGAGCGCCTCTATTCCTTCTCCCGTGGCGGCCGAGATGGGGAAGACTTTTATTCCCTCTTTGTTGAAGCGGTCCATTTCCGTTTTCATTTTCTCCCGCGTTGCGGGAAGATCGATCTTGTTGAGAGCCACGAGCTGTGTCTTGCCGAGCAGGGTCTTTTTGAAACGGCCCAGTTCCGCGTTGATCGTTTCATAGTTCTTCCAGGCGTTCCCGCTTCCCTCCTCCGAGATATCCAGGATATGGACCAGCACGGCTGTTCGCTCAATATGGCGCAAAAACCTCTGCCCGAGTCCCAGTCCCTTGTGGGCGCCTTCGATCAGCCCGGGGATATCGGCGATGACGAAGGGTTCCGCGTTCCTGAATTTCACCACACCCAGGTTGGGAGTCAGGGTCGTGAAGGGGTAATCGGCGATCTTGGGCCTGGCGGCGGAGATCCTGGAGATCAGGGTGGACTTCCCCACGTTGGGGAACCCGATGATCCCCACGTCGGCCAGAAGCTTCAACTCAAGCTTTATCCAGCGCTCATCTCCCTCGATCCCTTCCTGGGCGAAACGGGGCGCCTGATGTGTGGCGGTTGCGAAAAAGGCGTTTCCTTTTCCCCCGATTCCTCCCTTGGCGACGATGCAGCTCTCGCCGTCCTTTGTGAGATCTCCCAGGACATCACCCGTTTCGGCATCGGTGATGACGGTTCCCACGGGGACGCTGATGACCACGTCCGATGAATCCTTGCCCTTCTTGTTGCTGCCGCTCCCATGGCCTCCCCTTTTGGCCTCGTGACGGGGATTGAATTTGAGATCAAGGAGTGTCCGCTTGCTGCCGGATGCCGTGATGATCACGTCCCCGCCTTTTCCGCCGTCCCCGCCGTCCGGACCGCCTTTGGGGACGTACTTTTCCCTCCGGAAGCTGACGCATCCCCGGCCGCCGCCGCCCGCCTTCACGTAAATCTTCGCTTCGTCAATGAATTTCATTTAAACACAGTTTCCAGTTTCAAGTTTCTAGTTGCCGTTGAAACCATCCTCACTCATCAGGAGAAGAAGCCGCAATCTTTTATGGCTGTAGATTAATTGATTTGTAGTGGGATTACAAGGAATGAGCGCGGGTTACCCCCGCGGGGGACGATGAGGCTCGATGATGACCTTGAGGGATTCTCCGGCGGAAGCGACGAGTTGGAAGCCCAAGCCGGTCTCCTCGAGGCTCAGCCGATGCGTGATCATCTGCGCCACGGGGACACGCCCGGTGCGAATGAGTTCGATGGCCTCCACGGCATCCAAGGGGGCGTTCCCGTAGGAAGGCATGAGCTTGATCTCGTTTCTCCAGAAATCATTGACCGGAACAGGAAGATGGATGTGGGGCTCCGTGGGCGCGAAGCAGAGAACGGTGCCTCCCCGGTCCACCGATTGCAGCGCCTGCATGAAGACGGGCAGCGCGCCGGTGCATACAACGACGAGATCGGCAAGCCTGCCCCCGTTGACCTCACGAACACGCTGAGGAATATCTTCGCCGGCGTGAAACGCGGCATCGGCACCGAACTCCATGGCTTTTCCGATGCGGTATTCGTGGATGTCCGTTGCCATGATCCGTCCCGCGCCAAGAGCCCGGGCAAGAAGGAGGTGGAGAAGGCCGGAGATCCCGCTTCCCAGGATAAGGACGCTCTGTCCCGGCTGGAGAGCGGCGATCCTCTGCCCCCGAATGACGCAGGCCAGAGGCTCGATGAGAGTTCCCTGTTCAAAGGAAACCTCGCCGGGAAGGATGAAGACCCCGCGGTCCACATTCAGAGACGGGACGCGGATGTATTCGGCAAAGCCTCCCGGATCGTAATTCGTCGTGTGGAGGGTCTCGCAGGCCGTGTGATAGCCCCTGAGGCAGTATGGACAGGTGTTGCAGGGGATATGATGGGAAACGAAGACACGGTCGCCGGTTTTGAAACCTTTCACCCTGTCTCCGATACCCGCGACTTCACCTGCGATCTCATGCCCCAGAACAAGGGGAGCCTTCTGGATGCGGTACCATTCCATGACATCGCTTCCGCAAATTCCGCTTGCCAGAACCTTGACCAGGAGTTCGTCGGGATCTATTCGCGGTACGGGGATTTCCTGAACCCGTACATCGCGGTTATGATAATACATGGCGACTCGCATGGTGCTTCCCGAAGGAATTTATCCGGACTTCTTCACGCTGTTGAAAATTTTGTGGGCCTCCTTCACGGTGGCCTCCTCGTGAATCACGGCGTACAGCGCCCTCATCATGGCTGCGGGGTGAGGATTCTGCCAGACATTTCGTCCCAGGTTCACCCCTACGGCGCCTCTTTGCATCCCGTCATGGACAAATTGCAGGACCTCAAGCGCTGTTTCGCATTTGGGTCCTCCCGCCATGACGACAGGGACGGGACAACCCTCCACGACCTTGTCGAAGTTTTTGCACCAGTATGTTTTCACGACCCGGGCGCCGAATTCGGCGGCGATCCGGCAGCTCAGGGCAAGATAGCGGACCTCCTGCTTCTGGAGTTCCTTGCCCACCGCTGTCACGGCCATGACCGGGATGCCGAAGTCTTCACAGGAATTGACAAGTTCCGCGAGATTCATGAGCGACTCATACTCATAGTCGCTTCCCACGAAGATGGAAACGCCGACAGCCGCGGCATTCAGGCGCAGTATTTCCTCGATGGAGGTCGTGATGCCCTCATTCGCCAGGTCTTCTCCAATCACACTGGATCCGCCTGAAACTCGCAGGATGATAGGCTTGCTCCCCACCGGGCTCACGGCGGAGCGCAGGACTCCCCTCGTCACAAAAAGGGCGTCGCACCATGGAAGAAGAGGCGCGATGGTCTCTCCCGGTCTTTCCAGGCAGCTTGTGGGCCCCTGAAAATACCCATGATCGATGGGCAGGAAGAAACAATGGCCGTCTTCCCTGAAGAGCTGCGACATTCGATTTCTCATTCCCCAGTCCATCTCATGAACCTCCTCCCTGAGCTCTTCTCCCGTTTGTTCATCACTTCCCTTTGTAGGTCCGGTTGAGTTCCTTGATGACCTTGTCCGTCAAAGAGTTTTCCTTTGATGCGTAAACAGCGGAGGACTCTTCAAGGATCAGGGCGTATTTTTCCTTTTCAGCGATTTCCCGGATCACTTTTACGACTTCAGGAATAATCTTGCTCGACAGGAACTGGTCTTTCATCTGCAGTTCTTCGTTGGAGTCTTTGACCAGCCGTTCGTATTCCTTGAATTCAACCTGGTAGTGCATTTCCTTTTCCTGGAGGGCCTGGGGTGTCAGAATAGAACGCTGTTTTTCAAGGTTATCCTTGGTTTTTTTCAACTCGGTTTCTTTCTTCTGGATGGCAGCGCGTTTTTCCTCGACGCTCTTCTTGAACTCAGCCTCCATCGCCTTCCCGGCGTCCGAGCGGACGAGGACTTCTCTCATGTTGACGAACCCTATTTTATCCGCAGCCAGGGCCAGGGAACCTGACAGAATAAAAAGAGTTATGACCATCAGACCTGAGAAAAGAAAAAAAGTTTTCTTCATAATACGATCTCCTTTTCTATAATGATGTATTTGGTTTCCAGAGGAACTGTTTTGAGATATATAGCTGATTATGCCTTGAAAATGAAAGATAAATATTGCAACGAGAGTGCTCAAAAGGCATTTCAACCATTACCGCTTACAATATCAGGAAAGCCGGCATTTGGCAAATCTTTGGAAAGTCATGGCAGCAAAGGGTTGTCATGCTTAAAAAAATGATTTTCTATGCTTTCATCATCCTTTTGATCCTGGCGGCTATACTGGCCTATCCCGTGCTGAAAGTCAGGTGGTTTGCCCCTGCCATCTCGCCTTCCCGGCCCGATTCAGGCCTCCATGGGGATGCAAGCCGGTTATATGAGCACGTCCACCATCTCAGCGTCCGGATCGGTTCCAGAAGCTTTTATGAGTACGGCAGGATCGAAGAGGCAAAAAAATACCTCCGCTCGACCCTTGAGGGAATGGGTTATCAGCCGGAGCTGCAGGAATATGAATACGACGGCAGGATATTCAGCAATATCATTGTATCCATCGGCGGGATCAGAAAGTCCGGCGAGACCGTCATCATCGGCGCACATTACGATACGGTTCAGGGCACGCCGGGTGCCGATGACAACGCCAGTGCCGTTGCCATTCTTCTGGAGATCTGCCGGAGCCTGAAAAAGGATGTCCCATCAAGGACGCTGAAGCTGATCTTTTTCGTTCTCGAGGAGCCTCCCCTATATAACACGAAGGCCATGGGGAGCTTTATTTATGCCGGAGCGGCCAAGCGGAGGGGTGAGGACATCCAGGCCATGCTCTCTCTTGAAATGCTGGGATATTTCAGCGATAAAAAAGGTGGTCAGAGCTTTCCCCTTCCCTTGATGAACCTGATTTATTCGACCACCCCGAATTTCATAGCCGTGGTGGGTGACAGGAGATCGAGGGGCCTGGTGAAAAGGATAAAAAGCTCAATGGAAAAAAGTTCAGATATCCCCGTTGAAACGCTGTCCACAAGTTCGTATGTGCCCGGCGTGGCCCTCTCCGACCACAACTCATTCTGGAAGATGGGGTATCCGGCCGTCATGATCACGGATACGGCCTTTTACCGGAATCCCCATTATCATGGTTCCCGGGATACCATCGACACCTTGAATTTTCAGAAGATGACAGGTGTGCTGAAGGGATTGGTCCAGACCGCCCGGGATCTGGCGGAATAGAAAAGGGTTCGAGGGGTCTAGGATTCAAGGGTTCAAGTGAAAAACAATCAAGATTTGCTCCAAAATGATAAAAAAAGTGCTCGTGAGGACATTTTAAAAATGCATTTATAGGACACGACACCGGCGATCATCCATCGGATGTCGGCTTTTGGGGGCGGGAGATTTCAGGGTGTTGTTTTCTGGACGAAACTGCCGGGGTATTGGTCCTTTATTTTCTTATCCGTCAGATGCCTGAGGGCTTTCTCCCTTGTGGCGAAGTGCCCCACGAAGATCCGGTACATGACGCCCTGATCTTTTACGGTCACCTTTGCCATGTGAGCGTCAAACCCGCCTCGCTTTAATTGATCCACGATCGTCCGGGCCTTCTCTCCGTCACGGATGGCCGTGATCTGGACGGCATAGGGTTTCTTTTCCGTCTCCGCCTGAGCAGGAGGTAAAGCCTTTCTCGCTTCAGCGGGCGGCGCAGCCGGTCTCACCGGTTCAGCCTTTTCCATTTTTTGAGCGGCCGTTGTCTCCGCGGCGGGGGGTGAAGCGGGGGTGACGGGAGCCTTTTCGGGCGCAGCCGTTCCGGCTTTCTTCGGCATCGCTTTCACGTCCGCAATTTTCCTGGCCTGAGGAATGGGCATGGTGTTCCATTGACCGCCGTCCAGATAGGAAACCTGGCCCGTGATCCTGTTTGTCCTGATGGAATAGATCCTGTCACCGGATTTCATGCTGTCATGATCGTAAGCCGTCGGCCAGATGAATATCCCGAACAGGACGGCGGCAGCCGCCGCGAGAAGGATGGCTTTGATCTTTTTTGTGAAAAGAACTCTTATCTTATTCTCTGATAAAGGAATCCGGGGCTCGGACGCATCGAGCGGCATTTCTCCGGGCAGATCCCGGAGGTCGTTGTTCATGAAGTCAACGATTTTTTCGTAGGCGGTGCTTATTTCCGCCAGCTTTGCCTCAGCCCTTTTCCTCCAGTCTGGATTATCGGCGAAGCGGTCGACGTCCCAGGCGCTGGAAAGATATTCATAGGCCTGCCGGACCTCCTCCGCGGATGCGGTCGGTTTAATCTTAAGCGTTTTGTAATGGCGTTGAATCTCCTTCGTCATGTCACCGCGCTTCTCGATTTTGGACGTTTCTCTTTCCACATTTTAAAAAATTTCTCATTGAACGGATTCACGCTGAGACACGTTCCCATAAATGTCCGGGCAAGTCAAGGAGGCTCAGGCTGCGTAAACGGTGGGGTCCTTGATTCCGGCTTCGCGGAAGCCCTTTTTTCTCAGGAGGCAGCTGTCGCATCCGCCGCAGGCCTTCCCGTCCGGTGAGGGGTCATAGCAGCTGTGGGTGAGGCCGTAATCCACGCCGAGGGCCGTCCCCCGGCGTATAATCTCCGCCTTGGTCAGTCCGATCAGGGGCGTCTGGATGGTGATCCGGAGCTTGCCCTCCACGGCGGCCTTGATGGCCAGGTTTGCCATGTTCTCGAAAGCCCGTATGTACTCAGGCCGACAGTCGGGATAGCCGGAGTAGTCCAGGGCGTTGACACCGATGAAAATGTCCGGGGCCTCAAGCACCTCCGCCCAGGCAAGGCCGTAGGAAAGAAAGATGGTGTTCCGTGCCGGCACGTATGTGACGGGAATGCCGCTCCCGATCTCTGCGTCGCTCCGGGCTTTGGGGACGGGGATATCGGCTGTCAGGGCCGAGCCGCCGATCCTGCCCATATCCAGCTTGATCACGAGATGTTCACGAGCCCCGAAAATTCCGGCGATCCTGCGGGCGGCATCGAGTTCCAGGACATGGCGCTGGCCGTAATCGAAGCTCAGACTGTAGAGGTCATGGCCTTCTTCGCGGGCGATGACCATGGCCGTCGTGGAATCGATTCCCCCGCTTGAAAGAATCACGGCCTTTTTCTTCATGATCGCCCTCGCTATACTCCCCGCCTTTCGGCGGGCCAGAGGATCTTATGGATCTGCAGCTGCAGCCTCACGGGCAGGCGGTCTTCCAGGATCCACCCGGCAAGCATCTGAGGTTCCATCCGGCCGTGGAGCGGCGAGAAGTGAATGATATTTTTGCCTGCCGTTTTCCGGAAGATGAGAGGGAGTTTTTCGCGGGCGTAATCGTAATCTCCCCGGTCGCCGATGACGAACTTGATCTCGTCGAGTTCCGTGAGATGTTCCACGTTCCCGAAACAGTTGTTCTCCGCCTCTCCGCTGGAGGGGCATTTGATGTCGAGGATCTTCACACAGCGCGGGTCTATCGGACTCACGTCCAGGCTGCCGTTCGTTTCCAGGAGGACGCGGAAGCCTTTCTCCAGGAGGCGCCGGATCAGTTCGGGGGTCTCTTCCTGAAGGAGGGGCTCTCCTCCGGTGACTTCCACCAGGGGGCAGCGGTAGCTTTCCACCCTGTCCAGGATGTCCGCCAGTTCCATGATCTCGCCTTCCTCGTAGGCATAAGGGGTGTCGCACCAGGAGCAGCGGAGGTTGCACCCCGTGAGACGGACGAAGACACATGGATGACCGGCATGGGAGGATTCACCCTGAATGCTGTGAAAGATCTCGTTCACCTTGAGGGGCAATCAGTCCTCCCAGTAGTATACCCCGGCTCCCGGCGTTTCGGAGACCTTGACCTTTGAGACCTTCACCGCACCCGAATTGAGCAGGGCACCCAGTTCCCGGTAGATGAACCGTGCGACGTTCTCCGAGGTGGGGTTCAGTTCCCTGAATACGCTCAGGTCATTCAGATGGCGGTGGTCGAGTTTTTCCACAACGTGGCCGAGAGATTTTTTCACATCCCGGAAGTCGATTCCGATTCCGATCTCGTTCAGCCTGGGGCACCGGACGAAGACCTCGACCGTCCAGTTGTGGCCGTGGACGCGTTCACAGTTCCCCTCATACCCCCTCAGGCAATGGGCCGCGGAAAAGTCCGCCTTCACGTGAATTTCATATGTTTCAGCCATGGCTTCTCCGCTTCCGGTTTCCGGATTTCGGCATTCCTTTTTTTATCATTTCCCTGCCTTTGTCGAAGGCCCTCAAGTTGATATCCAGCGCATCTCTGGGGATGAACCCGGAAATCACCGCCTTGAAATCGGAGCGGCGGATGGGGAGGGGGGTGAAGCCGGACAGCGCTCCAAGCATGATGATATTGCTGAGAATGGGATTGCCCATTTTCAGGGCTTCCTCCGTCGCATCGATAAAACGTGCCCTTGGGACGAGAGCCTGAACTTTGGAGCGGATCTCATCGACAGGGGGGTAAAAAACATCCCCCGCGATGACGCTCACGGGATAAACAGGCCTCGTGTTGCTCAGGATGTTCACGTCTTCGTTTCCATAATCCTTGAGGACCCGCACCGCCTCGGCCGGCTCGAGGGAAACGATCATGTGCGCCCTGCCTTTGGGTATCTGCGGACTCCACACTCCGTCTTTCGCGATCCTCAGGTGGCTCATGACGGAACCGCCCCGCTGGGTGGCTCCAAAGGTTTCTCCGATTGTGACCGCATAACCCTGCCTCACGAGCATGTTCCCCAGCACCCGGGAAGCGAGGACATTTCCCTGCCCGCCGACACCCGTGATGATGATATTGAATGGATCCGCTGTCATTTGACCTTCCGTCATCTCAATCCCTTGCCTCCCTCTTCGTGATGGCTCCCGAGGGGCATATGCCGGCGCAGACGCCGCATCCCGTGCAGATCACCTCGTCAATCCGTGCCGTCTTTTTTTCCCCGTCCCAGAGGAGACCCGGGCAGCGGAATATCCGGGTGCAGAGGCGGTTGCAGCCGCAGTTTTCACCGATACAAACGGATTCATCGACCTTCACCTCGAACAGTTTTTTCCCCTTCTTTTCTGGGCTCAGGCCGCAGGCCTGGCGCAGAATGAGGACCCGGGCGCCGCCGGCCTCCTCCATCATGAGGTTCAGTGTTCTCTGCGTCTCTTCCAGGTCAAAGGGATCACGGATCTCCACCCGGGCGCCGAGCGCTCTGCATATCTCCGCCATATCGATAACCACGGCCTCCTCTCCCATGGCGCTCACGGCAAGGCCTGGATGGGGCTGAAATCCCGTCATGGCCGTTCCTCGGTTATCCAGGATAATG
>Ga0268280_1001770_pt1 | contig 13753 bp, 8 predicted proteins | sample saktaG_9_FD_190139 | JGI IMG/M metagenome (GOLD analysis project Ga0268280, IMG submission 190139) | Saline water microbial communities from Sakinaw Lake, British Columbia, Canada - sak_2011_5_24_40m | ecosystem: Environmental > Aquatic > Non-marine Saline and Alkaline > Saline ...
GAGAGTTTTGAGGTGTATCTGAAGAAAGGATCCGGGCAAGCTTTCCTGACCAAAAGACTACTGCCCAGAAGAGGTGAGGCGAAGTAGAATGGCCCTCGTAACCGCTACGAAGCACCTTGTTGTGTACATGTTGATTGCGAAGTAGGGTCGTCCCCGCCAAATAAAAACAATAACTGGTTAAATACCAGTGCTTTAGCCGTAACAAGTTGAAACACGACTGGTTACGGCTATTCTATTTATATTGTATATTTTTAAAATTAGCGGTATTCTTGGAAGCGGTAACACAAAAACTGCACAGTGATTACGAAGGATTCACATGAAAGAAGATGCTTTTATTTCCACTGCTCGAGAATTTATCGAATTCATAAACCAACAAGTCGGCATGTATACCGACGCATGTTCTGGCTTTGCAGGAAATAAGACTATTGTTGAGCGACAAGTTATGCGTATTTCACGAGCAGTCGGCTCTAGAATTAATAAAATGGGCAATGAAATAATTATGAGAGCGAGTCTAGAGGATCCCTCGCAACCCGATGTAATTCATCAACGGATAATAAAGGCGTCTGACTACATTGCGGAAAACTCTAAGGATGGATCTCATGAACAGCAGCATGCACGATCAATCATTGTTTTTTTGTACACATATTGGGAAGATGAAATACGCCCAAGATTAGCAAAGGCCAAGGGAATAGAAAGAAATCAGCTTATATCGGATATTATGGGAGATTTAAGAATTATCAGACAGGCTATTTTGCATACCAAATCGATGTTATGCGTGGAAGATCACAAAAAGCTCAAAATATTAAGTGACCTATTTCCCTCAGATTCACTTTTACTTATTTCATATGATAAAATGCACAAAATATTTGTTTTAGCGAAACAAGAGATAGGTAGACTAATGCTCGAGCACATGGGACAAGAAAACGGACCAGTCCGACCGGAAAACATACAAGACATTGCAATACAAACTACGGGGTCGGACCCGCTAACATCTTGTACAATAAATTTCATTACGGGAGGAGGGATAAGTGATTCTAACAGAAAGACATAAGAACAACATCACCCCACAATTACATGGTGCTTGACAGATCGCAATTTTGTGCTATGCTTAATGCACAGTTTAGAAGTCGTCCCGAGTTGTGAAGGAATAAATCCCGGACTTTAAAAAAGTAAAACCTTCGAGGGTTGGAATTTGACCTCCGAGGGTTTTTTATTTACATGACGGATGCGGTCTGGAGTTTTAGATCGATAACATATTAATAGCCTTATAGACGTGATTGGGTAGCTAGATGTGTGCTTTGATTTGCATGAGTTTCAGTCCTGTGTTTCAAGGGGGAACCTGGACTTTAAAAAAGTAAAACCTTCGCTGGCCATATTGTGGCTGGCGGAGGTTTTTTATTTAGGGAGGGAGTAACGAATGGTTAAGAGGTATCTGATTGTTTTAATGGTCGGAATGATCGTGTACTTGGGTTATGAGACAAGCATCTTATCAGAGAGGATACAGAAGATAGAGGATAAGACCGGAGGTACGAGTAGTATAGCCGAGACCGTGAAGAAAGTGCGGCAATCAGTGGTTCGTGTAGTAGGCGGAGAGTCAGAGGGGTCAGGGTTTGCATTTCAGAAAGATGGCCTTATCTTGACCAACTTTCATGTGATCGAATCCGAGCCGGATCCGAAAATCATATTTCCGGATGGCACTTTCGAAACAGCTCAGGTTATCATGGCCGATAAAGATGCGGATCTTGCAGTTATTAAGATCAGCAAAGCCCTTCCGGTGCTTAAACTGGCGTATCTTGACGAGATGAGCCCTGCGGAGGATGTCTTTTCCATGGGATATCCGCTTGGGGGTAGTCTGCCCGGCGAGGCGTCCGTTAGCCGGGGATCATTTTCAAGACTCGTTAAAGACAGGGAGAGCGGTGTCCAATATATCAACACAGATATGACCTTTGTCTCCGGGGTAAGCGGCGGTCCAATGGTGAATATCTATGGAGAAGTAGTTGGTATTAATAAAGCGGGGCTGGGAGGAATGAGCGTAGCTATCTCCTCAGATTCCATAATAGAGAGATACCAATATATGTTTGCTTCAGGAGACCCTCTCAAAGATGTGAAAAAGACAGTTTTTCAACCTAATAAAAACGCACTTGAAGCCGTAAAGGCTTTTTACAATTACCTCAAAGCTCGGAAGATGGAAAAGGCTTTTGAGCTCCTGTCAGATAATTTTCTTATGGGAGGCACCTTTGAGCAGTGGACATGGGGATACCGGCCGCTTCTTGATACAACTATTGTCCTTATCAAGCCTGATAAAAAAATTAAAGATAGGATAAACGTTAAGCTATCCACCAAAGATCTGGTTGATAATGAGATCGTCTATAAGTGTTTCGAGGGGTATTGGGATGTCAGGCAAGTAGATGGGAAGTGGCTGCTTTGGAAGCCGAGGATCAGAGAAGTAATGAATCCGGATGAGAATTGGGCTATAGATCAGGATATGAAAAAACAATTTGAAGAATTGGTAAAAGCTCACGATGATTATGAAAAATACTTACCTGAAATGTATAAAATATCACAGGAACCGGGGAATGACCAGTTAAGCTTGCAAGAACTTTATAATAAGGCTAAGGAGATTGCGAGCGGTCCGCAAAGTGCCATTTCACAAAGCTGGCCTGGATAGTGATGAAAAAACTAAAAAACAACTACAAAAAATAAGCTATATACTGGGTCACCTTGCCATTTGCGTTGACAATTCTAACATAAGTATTAGAATGTATGGCAAGGAGGCACACATATGCATATGGAATATTCTCTTGAGCATAAGAACATATCGCTTGCTATATCAGCAGCAAATGCAGGAAAATTTAGGTTTAAGAAAAGAAATACTAGATATGATTTTGGGGAAAGTTTTTCCACAAGGGAGTGTTGTTTTGATGAGAAAACATATTTAGAATGGCAAATAGGCTACGATGTCCCTGTTAAAGATGTCAGAGACGGAAACGCGGAAACAAATTTAAATACGAAGTCTTTTGTGGGCAGCAACGGTAAACAAAAATATCCATACGAGCTCTCAGAAATATTTTTTAGTGCAATGCAATTAGGTCTTATTGACAAAGAGGAGACCAAACATCTACTTAAGGAAATAAGTGAATATAAGAATTTTATTGATAAAAAAGTTATTAGCGTAGAACGTCATTCAAAGCTTGCTATTAATGGGATCAATTTTGAAGAAACCAGCATCAAATTACCCACACTTTTTATGGTAGAGACCCCTGATGGGGCTCAGATTGAGATATCAATTCAGAAGCAGCAGTATGCTACCGGTGTTCAGCCGATGATCTATTTGTCCATACCTTTCAAATCCTTTATGGATCATGCTTATCTTTTAGGAAAATCCTCTGTCGTTGGAGATAATCTTACGTACATTATTGATAAAAGCAATATACAAAACATCATAAATTTGATGAAGGTTTTTGGTATGGCTTCCAAGCGTCATAATCATGATATTGTTCAAATTATTCAGACATTGCTTGAAATAATTTAAGGACGATTATGCAAGTAAACATAGCAGAACATCTACCTAAACATAAAAAAATACAACTTGGAAGTTACTACACCCCAGAGAAGCTGGTAGAGCGTGTTTATAATTTTATTCAATCGTATATAGCAGAGAATAAAAAAAGAGTCATAATTTTTGATAGTGCCGCCGGGTGCGGAGCATTCCTAGTTAATATTAATGGAAATGATTACAGGATGTCAGAACAAGATACAGAAGCATACGAATTCTTAAAACAAAAATTTGATACTAATAAAGTATTCCATGCAAATTCGTTAATGGAGGTAAGCAGAGATAAATACTTGATACCAGATACAGCATTTTTAATAATGGTGGGCAATCCTCCTTATAACGATACGACCTCAGAGTTTAAAAGTGGGCTGAAAGGAAAAAACATATGTGATGAGGACTTGTTTGATAGAGATTTAGGGATCTCCTTTTTGAAATCATATAATAAGTTAAATGCCGATATCGTATGCATATTGCACCCCTTGTCCTATTTAGTAAAAGAGGCAAATTTTAATCGGTTGCGTGACTTTAAAAATAACTATAAATTGATAAAGGGGGAGGTATTTTCAAGTGCACTATTTTCCGGAACAGGAGTTGGCAAGTTTCCAATAGTGATTTCTCTTTATCAAAGAAGCCCTGAGGGGATGACATTTGATTATATTAGAAACTTTAAATTTAATATATTAGACAAAGACAGGAGATTTGTTTTGTCTGGCTATAAAACAATAGATGGATTTATTAACAAATATCCCCCAGGCAAGAATGACACGAAGGAATCTCCTATCGGATTATATTATTACACTCTTCGTGATTTTAATTCCCTAAAGAAAAACACCTCGTTTTTTACTGAACAACATTACAATGCCATTGTTGTAACATTAGATAATTTCTATCAATATGCTTATCTCTATTCGCTAAAAAGTCTATTTAATCCAGAAGACCAGTGGTTATATGGAAATTTATCACCACTTGTTGACATTGACGATTTAGAGCACAACAAGAAGCTCTACGTTTCATATGCTATCAAAACTAGTCGTGTTTTTGGGGGGCCGAGAAGGTCGATTGCTGAGAGAATCGTCGAGTTCTATAAAATTAATTCCGATGACATCGGAGATATTAACGAAATAGAGAATAAAATCAAATATAAGTTAAATAGATTGGTTTAGTGTAGGATCGGATTTTTAAAATAATGGACATGACCCGCTTGAAATTATTAGGGACTAATTCAAATAAAGAAACTCGCACATATTGCAAAAAATGCAAACAATATACTCATCATGAGCTATCCAGAAATTCTAAAAATAATATAAAAAAATTAGATTGTTTATATTGTAAGTCCTTGAAAAAGAAAAAACAATATGGCGTTGCAAAGACAAAACCCAAAGGTGGGTGGAGCAAGCCAAACTCTATATTATAATTTTAACATTCCTATTAGCACGAAAGATGCTTAATGAATAATCGTAAGCCGCTTATCTATGTTATTGATGATAACGTTTCTATATGCAGGGCTCTGGCCTTATTATTAAAAGCACATGGGTTTAAAGTTGAAACGTTTACTCGTGCTCGTGCCTTTCTGGAATATAAGCATCCCAAACTGCCTTCATGCCTGATCTTGGATATACAGCTGCCGGATATCAATGGGCTTACCCTTCAGGATACAATGGCACGGCAGGGCATTGCCATTCCCATCATCTTTATCACCGGACACGGCGATATCCCAATGAGCGTAAAAGGTATCAAGGCAGGAGCCATTGATTTTCTTCCCAAACCCTTCACAAAGAAGAAGCTGCTTAGCGCTATTACGCTTGCCATATCAAAAAGCATAGCTCAACTTAAAGAACAAACCGAAATAGCAAAAATAAAACGTCGTATCGGGACCTTGTCTCCGCGAGAGCTGGAAGTTTTTCGATTCGTAGCAAAGGGTATGTTGAGTAAACAAATTGCCTTCAAGCGGGGAACTCACCTTACAACGATAAAGGTTCACCGTATGCGGGTCATGCAGAAAATGCAAGCTAAAACGGTGACTGAACTCATAGGCTTCGCCCAAAAAGCAGGTATTACGTAGTTGGTGCAAAACATATTCAACATATCCAAGATATCCAAATTATATAGAACGGCACACTTTCGACACAATTCGATTTTCAGTTTTTGTAACCCATTGATATATCAATAGATAACATTTCCGGTATTTCTTCCCCGTCGTCCCCGCCATTCTACTTCGCATTCAAAAGAGTGCGAAGGAATGCTTCGTAGCAATTTCAGTGAGTTGTTTATGGTATCATGAGGCTTCGTAGCAATTGCTATGGAGCCTTGTTTGTTTTATAATACTGGCATGCATATCGTCTATATCCTCAAGAGCCATAAAGATCCTGCTAAGTGTTATGTAGGAATAACCGAAGATCTAGAAAAGCGTCTGGAAGAGCATAATAGCGGCTTGTCGTATTACAGCAAGCGATATGCGCCTTGGTACGTTGAAACGTTCATTACTTTCAGAGACAGGAAGCTGGCGGAGAGTTTTGAGGTGTATCTGAAGAAAGGATCCGGGCAAGCTTTCCTGACCAAAAGACTACTGCCCAGAAGAGGTGAGGCGAAGTAGAATGGCCCTCGTAACCGCTACGAAGCACCTTGTTGTGTACGTGTTGATTGCGAAGTAGGGTCGTCCCCGCCATATGAATACGAAAGACATACAAGATATATCTAAAGCTGAACTTCTTGTATGTTTTTTGTATTTTAGCATATCTTACGTATTTGATAGCACAAAAACGACACACTCTGTTAGTCCCCACCACCGCAATATTTCAAAACGTTAAAGGAATACAAAATTTTATAGTTCAAAATATTGCTATATTTCTTAAATGTCTTGAATCTTAATGGCACGCTTCTAACACATAGCATGAATAGGTCACCATGTAATCCTGCCGATAGTTGCTTAATTACCAATCAATTACTAATATCTACTAAATTAGTAATTCACTTGACTTATGCTATTTCCTAGTGTATACTTTGAACTACTAATGAATTACTAATATCTACTAGATTAGTAATTTTATAACCATTTAAAGGATAGATAGTTATGAAAATACCGGAAAATCCGCCAGAATCAGGCAAGCTGTCAGAACCTGAGATAAAGCAACTATTAAACCCTGATCCTGTCTCGGTTAATGCGCTTTCCTCAATAGCTAAAAAAGCTAATGAAGAATATTTGTACTGGGACACATTCAAATATCTCGAGATTCCGTCAGATATTTCAAAAGAGCTCGCTTGGGTGTATCTAAAACTTACCAGAAATTCTCAAATCCGAAATACGCCTCTAAAAGATATTAAGAACAGCCCTTTTGGATATTGGCTACCGGATAGTGTGCTAAAGATCTTACATGAGATAGATCAAAATGCCGGCGGCCAGATTCTTGTTGATGATCCGCGTATTCGGCTGAAAGAAAAGGAACGTTACCTTGTAAGTTCTATCATGGAGGAAGCGATAGCCTCTAGCCAGTTAGAGGGCGCGGCTACTACAAGAAAAAAAGCGAAAGAAATGCTCAAGCTGGGTAAAAAACCTACAACTACCGCCGAGCAGATGATCCTCAATAACTATATGACCATAAAAAGCATAAAAAAATATATTGATAAACCGTTGTCAAGAGAGCTGATAATTGAAATACAGGCTTCTATAACAAAGGACACGCTTGAGGATAAAACTGCTGTGGGCCGGTTCAAAAAAGAAGGTGAGGAAAATGAAGTTGTAGATAGGGCTGATGGGACAGTCTTATTCCAGCCGCCACCCATCTCCGAGATAGAAGGACGGATTAAAACTCTATGCGATTATGCCAACGAAAAGCATAGCGAAGCATTCGTGCACCCTGTTGTTAAGGCGATAGCGCTGCATTTTGGGCTTGCATATATACATCCATTTGTCGATGGTAACGGTAGAACCGCCCGAGCGCTTTTTTATTGGTATATGCTGAAAAATAAATACTGGTTATTTGAATATTTATCCATTTCCCGCATATTGATAAGAGCTCCTGGGCAATATAAGCGCGCATATTTGTATTCCGAGAGAGATGGACAGGATCTGACATATTTTCTGATGTTTAACCTAAGAGCCGTTAATTTAGCGATTAGAGGCCTTCATACTTATTTAACTAAGCAGCAGCAAGAGCTTGCGGAGACGACTTTATTAATAAGAAAGTACCCGGATCTAAACCACAGGCAGCACGATCTGCTATTTCATGCGTTTTCAGATCCGGCTGCGATTTATACAATAAAGTTCCAGAAAAATGTCCATAATATTTCATATGAAACAGCGCGCGCAGATCTCCTGGAACTCGAAAAGAAAGATTTTTTAACAAGGATTCAAAGAAAAGGTAAAGAATTTGCCTTTGTTCCGTCTAAAGATATAAGCAAAAAACTGAAAGGACTCGTAAAATAAATCAAACCAAAGGAGCCGGATGAGAACCGCTATGGGAAAAAACACACTCTCTTTTCTATTGGCCTTATTTATTCTAACGCTCGCTTGCGATTCCCGGGCTGGGAGCCGAGAAGCCGCTACTGAAGATAACGCCGACACGATATATCTCAAAAACGGCGGATATGTCAGCGGGATCATATCCAAAGAAAGTGAAACTGGAATCGAGATGCAGACAGCCGACGGAAGCGTCGTGATAGGCCGCCCCGATATAAAAAATATACACCATGCGCCATCGGGCGCTGCAAACAAATTAAGGGACGGGTGGGGAAAAAACCGAACAAATCTTGAGGCGGATAGAGAAAATTCGGAAAAAGAGCGTAAAGAACGATTTAAGATATATGAAAAATGGGTAAATGACCAGGCCCGTAAAAAGAAATCCGAAACCCGGGAAGAAGGCCAGGTTTCAATAAAACGCGATCCGGAATCACAAAGCGTGCTTGCCGACACTGTTTTGAATGGCGACATTAAAGCCCTGCTCATAGTAGATACAGGGGCTTCGATCATCGTATTGTCGAAAAAAATCGGAGATAAAATGGAGCTCGATTTGGTTACCGATAAAGGTGATTTTATGCAGCTGCATCTGGCCGGAGGGCAGACTGTCAAAGCTAAAGGAATAATCCTAAAAAGCGTCAATATTGATGGGGTGGAAGAAAAAAATGTGCCCGCCGCGGTGCTTGTGGATGATAAGGGCGGAGTTGGTTTCAAAGACGGACTGCTCGGGAGATCGTTCCTTAGCCGGTTCAATATGAAGATAGACCTTCAAAAAATGAAGATGTCTCTGCAGAAATTACCTACCCAGAGTCAATAGCTATCTAAACAGCAGACGGCGTAATAGCCCGCCCGGAGTTTACTTTTTCGGGCGGGTTTTTTTATCGAAATTAACCGCGTCAAGCCGACGCATCTCATCGCGGTTAAGTATGAAAAAGGTTGCTATCTTTCTATTGACTTAACAAAAATCCATGGTATAATTATAAAACATATGTATCTATCTAAAAGCCGGAATACAACATTATATAAATCTATAGCGCTTGTCATGACGTGTCTTATTCTGATCAATGACATAGCCTGGGCGGATCCTTCCCTCTCAGCTAAACCCTCGCAAAACGCCACTCTCGCCGCAGAGTCCAGATTCAAACCCTTCTTCGAAAAACACGGACTGGAGTTTCAGAATCTCAATACCGTTATCTCCACTGCTGTCAAACTCAGAAATCTTTTCAGGGCCGGAGAGGTTCGGGAGAGCCATATCGTCACCCTAAACGATGAGCTGCGCAAAAAATTGCGTGATGACTCGATAGAGATCCATACGGCCATTGGGGCCGGCAGCTTAATGAGCGGCAAGCGGTATTCGACAGCCATCTTCGACTTTAAAAAAGAAAACAAAAAAGTAGGGGTGTTATTTCTCAGGGATCCGATAGACAGCGCCAATCTTACCAAAGAAGACTTAAGAGAGTTAAAAAAGTTTGGCGTTAAGACCGATGAGGATATCGATTACCTCTTAAAAATGCCCGGCATTGACACCGACGCGGATATCAACAGCATCAATAATCCGCAGCTTGAAGGAATATGGTTTGTAAGTCCTAATAAAGCCATCCCGATCAAGCATGATACCGAGGAGTTGCCCGGAAGTTTAGCCCACCCCGAAAAAATGAGCGCCTCGTTAAAAACACCGCAAGTGGAAGCCGCCCATGAAAAACCGGCAAAACCGACCGTGATTACTAAATTACCTATAAAGCGATTGGCGGCATTCACTAAGAACGGATTAAAAATAGCCGGCGTCCAGATAAAAGCCGGAAAATTCCAGGAAAACACCGCAAGAATGGCCGAAATAATCAGGCAGCTGGCGGATGCGGGACCGGACAGACCGGACTTAATCGTATTTCCGGAAGATATGGATGAAGATGCATCATTACTGTCATCTCTTTATATAGAGGAGGTTCGGGGAAAAATCATCAAAGCGCTTGTCGATTCGACGGGTATCGCCATAGCTTTCTCCGGAAGTCGGATGCGTATTAATAACAAAATGTTTGTCAGCGTTATTTCGCCGGACGAGAAAGAACCGGCCGTCTTTACAAAATATAAAGAGGATGAAGAAAACCGCCGGGTCCGGATCAAAGGCCGGGATATAGCGTTTTTGATATGTATAGAATGCGGCGGTGTTTTAAAAACGCGAAGCGATGAGCGCCATCAATACCTAAAGAATGCGGATGCTGTGGTCGTCATCGCTGACACCACACCTAGTAGTGCCAGAAATTGGACCGAAGGAATATCCTCATATCTTGACGAAAAACCGGTCATTTTCGTTAATCTCGCCAGAGATGATTTTGCTGGGCAAGACTCGTCATTATTCGTATCATCGGCCAGTCCCATAGCCGGAATCCCATCGGAAAAAGAAGAGATCGCGGTAGTCGACATCGGGGAGATCGGTAACGTCCCCCAAAAGGACACCCTGCCCTTAGAGGAAGTTGAGATAGCGGAAAGAATGCCGCCTGCGCTAAAAAGACTGCGTGAAGGCGGCCTAAGCGCATTTGATATTTACACCGACATGCCCGCCTTGGATATTATGCTCACCGATGAGCTTCGCGGCGTTTCCGATAATTCGGAGCACGGCAAAAAGAAATATTTTATCCAGATATTTGAATCTATCGGGGGAACATTCCGGCGCGAAGTAACTGAAAAGATCCAACTTCTTTCGGATGAAATCACTAGCACATTGAAAAATATGACCTTACAGAGGGGTGATGTGTATAAGTACGTAGAGCGCTTAGGCGATATTTTAAAAGATCTTAAGACAGAAAGAATCGAGATAACACAAATACTGCGTGATTATGAGATCTTTTGCAACAGCGATGTCAGCAAAAAAGAGACGGCAATCTTTAACTCTATCCTTAATGATTTCGACGAAGTGATCAGGAAACTGCAAATTTGTTTAAACGAGATCGGGGACGTCCCCCAAAGGAACACCCTCAATTACGCTGATAGTTCGGCGGCAGGGGCGCAAATGAGTGCCTCAACTACAGCGGCCACCCCTTCCGCAGCGGTTAGCCCGAAAGACGCGCCTGATATCGCGGAAAACGATAATCTTTACAAGACTCCGGAAGAAATCGACGAGATCGCCAAAACAAAAGATACGAAAGCGGCTAAAAAATGGCTTAGCTTAAGAAGCTCGGGGTACGATGTCTCAAAGAGTAAGGATCCGGCGCTTTCGTGGAAAAATAGATTTTTGATACCTGTACCGCAAGTGGCGCTAATGGGCTTGATTCTAACTCCCATTGATATCTTCGCCTATCTCTTCACCGTCAAATTCATCCCCGTTAAATACGCTGCTTCATATCTTTTACCGGTCAACCCGACGCTTGTATTTCTATGCCCCTTGATAGCTGTGGCGGTAGTTGCAGTGTTTTCTTTTGTTTTTAACGAGCTTGTGCAAAATAGGCCCGCTTTCGCCTCGCTATTCTGGCCTAAGGATTTCAGGGCGGCTCTGGACGGGTCTTCGTACGCGGGAGAAGTTACGGAAAAGCTCCGTAAACTTGGCATCAATGATAATTGGGATAATCCGGCATATAAGAAAAGTTACTTAGTAAGCAAGAGCGGGACAATGGAAGTGGCTCCTTCAACGGCGTATATCGCATTGGCTCAGAAGGTTGTCAGGAACTTTTTAGGCGAAGAGACCAACGATGGGATAAAAGGCGCAAATAATATGCTCGCCACATTATTGTTCGGGAAGAAAAGCGCTAAACGATTCCGCAATGAACACGGGAATAGCGTGGAAGCCTTGTACAAGGGTGATCTGGACAGGGATGGCATCATCTATCTCCTCGAGACCATCAGAGATGACTATGTCAATCCGCTTTCAAGAAAAGCCATATCATATTTAAACGATACCATCGCATCTATTCCGGAAGGGTCCAAGATCTCCGGCCAGGTCGATGTTCGCATCTGGCAAAGAGACCCCTGGCATGACCTTTCCGATAATGAAACTCTTAATGCATGTGTTTGGCTGGGGGGCGCCATAGAAGAGGCGGCGATGGAGTATATCAGGAACAAGTCGCTGACGATGCTAGATTTTTATTCGGCCGATAAACATCTCGGAAGAGTAACGCTTTGTGCCTCAAAATATACAGCGGGGCAAAAGGAAGAGCCGGTCCTTGTAGTGGAGTGCATGGGCGGAACGGACAGCTTGGACAGGTCTACGATCAAGCTCGCTATCGAAGATTACGCGAGGGCATGCGGTTTTCCCAGCGTGATCTATAACAGACATGCCGTAAATAACATGCCCGATAAATTTATCAAATACCTGGATAAGCAGGACCTAGTTGCGGTAACGCTGCCGGTATCGTTTGTCGATACATCCAGGAGAACATATCTTGAGCTTTTCGTAAAAACATTCCCGGTAAAGCATCTTATCGCGGCCTGGACAGCACCCGCAGGACTGATAGACGGTTATTGCGTGCAGACCGTCCCGGACGGACCCGCGCCGGTCACTTCCGGCATCAAAGCGTACCGGTGGGCCGAGCTGAAGAAGCCTGGTCTCATAAGCGCTATCTTTGCCCTGATATTGTCGGCTATGGGCATAGCAGTCATCCATCGGTCCTCGGATATAAACATCTACCGCCCGTTCCTGGAAGGCCGGGGCGAGTATATTATGCAGCAAAGAGTTTTGAAAGAATTGCAAAATGCCGGAACGAAAGAATCCGTCTCATTTATGGCGGATGAATATAAAAATGTAAGCGACTTTCTAACCAAAAGCGAGATCATAAAGTCGGTCATCGAATATTCGAGAAGATCGCAGGACATGAGCTTTTTGCCGTTCCTGCTCCGAGTGATGAAAGACAATCCGCGTGGCAGCCATATGATATCGAACGAACTGGTAAGGATAAAAAACGGCTCGCCGCTCTGGTGGTCAAAGGCCGAATATCTCGCCATGAAATATCTGGAACTTTATGAAGAGGCGCCGCAGGTCGAGTATCTGTCTCCTATCGAAAGATTATTAAGAAATAACGATAATGCGTTTTCAAAGCCATTTTTATGGAAGCTGTATCTAACGCTGGTAGAAGGCAGCCATAACGGTCTTCCCTTTCCGATCCGGGAGGATTCGATATGGCCGAATTTTAAAATGACGATAGAGAGCCGCCTTAAGGCCTTGCCGAGGACCGTAGAAGATGTTGCCGTCCTTTCCGATAAGTACGTAAAATTAAGTGGCACGAAAGATCCGGACAATGCAAATTCCATCAAAAACCTCATGATCGAATGGAAAGGCTCTCCCCTGCCGACCGGCTTCGTGCTGCAGGTGATCGATGATGAATGGACGGCTTATACCAATACATTTGCAGGCGATTTTATACGCGACTTGAGTAAAAAAGATAGTCGATTGCTCAGCGCATGCGAAAACGACGAAGTAGACACTATCATAAGAAAATTCATAATATTGAAAGATCGCCCAATCACCGGGCACAAATATCTCGCCGCGCCGGAAAGGGTCATCGCCGACATATTGCGTAGCAGTAGTGGTAAGGTGTCTATCGGGCTGTTGGAAGAGTTATCCCGGTACGAAGATTTCTCTACAAGCACCGCCGCTGAAAGAGAGATAAAAGCCCGCGCAGAAAAAGCGCCCGCCATGCTCGAGGGATCTTCCGCCACAAAAACCGGCGGAGCAGCTCTTACAGGATCGTCCGCAGGGCTGCTGTTTTTCTATCCGTGGAATATACCAACCCTCTCTACCCTATCGCAACCCACTG
>Ga0268280_1001773_pt1 | contig 13739 bp, 24 predicted proteins | sample saktaG_9_FD_190139 | JGI IMG/M metagenome (GOLD analysis project Ga0268280, IMG submission 190139) | Saline water microbial communities from Sakinaw Lake, British Columbia, Canada - sak_2011_5_24_40m | ecosystem: Environmental > Aquatic > Non-marine Saline and Alkaline > Saline ...
TGTATCCGGTGACTACTTCTCGCATCCCATTACTTGTTTTTTCCCACATGACTAATCCTTTCGATTGCCAGCATCATACCAAATGGATAAACCAATGCAACAACTTTCTTAATCTTTCTTCCACGACCTCCCCTCCCCAAAAAACTCTTACTCGGTGAGGAGAAGAAATGTTTACATTTCTTTTCCGAAACCGGATTAGGTCAGATACGAATTTCATGAGGATCTGACTATATGGATGCTCCGTAGGAGCATACATACGCACTTCAAACACAGTGTGTTCTAACTGCTATATATATACGCACTTCAAACACACTATTTTGGCTTACTATACACAGCGTGTATATTAGGTAATATACACGCTGTTATAGTTTTACATAAGTTACACGAATAGAGCATGTTGTACCAAATTAGCACAGCAATATACACAGCTGTGTATATCAGGTAATATACACACAAAAGTACTTCAATCTTAAATGAGACATAATGGGACATTTGAGACACTTAATGAGACACTTTTTAGGTGTTTCAGTTTTTAGTCACTTTTGCCCATTGTCAGGACGTACGCTTCGGCCCTTTGTCTGGCCGAAGCTTGCATCATATTTACCGTGTCCTTGTCGTCTACACCGTGCACTGCTAATGACAGATTAGACATCCATGTCATTGACAATTCTGAATCCATCGCGGCTTCCAATCCATGCATGGCATTCAGGTTTTCTGAGAAGTCAGGTATATACGAGTGCCATATATTATCTGGTGCAAACCATCTAATACGCTTATCGCACCATATGAACCCACAACCGCACGGACCCTGCTTCCAACCGCAGGCCTTCGCAACCAGTTCGTTAAGCTGGTTGTTGGATAATAGTCTCAAGCTCTCTATGGTCATCTCGGGTCTCCCAGTAGGCTACGTGTTATCTCGTAGTGCGTGGCATTTATCCGTTGATTATAACTGCAGAGCAAGGCCTCACCGTAGTTGCGGATAAGCCGCGCCAGTGTGTGGATCTTGGCACTATAGTATATATCAAGTTTGAAGTTATACCATGTCCCTATCGCCACGTCGAGATTACCTTGATTGTATTTGTTGATCTTCACGAAACCTAGAGCTATCAGCACTGCCGGACTTACCCGGTTCAACACTTTCTTACTTATAAGTTTCAACGTGTCCTCCGCTTCATACGCTTCAGTTTACCTTCCAGTTTCTTGATCACCGGTGTGCACGCATCTGCAATAAGCATGGCACTATACGCACGGGTGTGCATACCGCCAACGGCATTATCGCGCCATGCCACGAATGGGGAACCCATCTCCAAGCAGCCGTACGGCCACAAGGAATTAAGGAAGCAATCATTCACGGCACACGTCGGCACCGTTTCAGGTTTAGTATCGCTTTCATAGCCGTGGCCTGACACCTCACAATAGCCGTGGCCTGACACCTCACAGGCGTAGCATGCATGTAGCGGCTGTTTGTCTTCTGGGATCTTATGGGCTACAAAATAATCTACCTTGTCTGCAGCAGGATGTGCTGACAGCCACTCCCACATACGCCGGCATCGTTTCACGTTCAGTAATATCTGTTTTGTTGTCAAACTAATCCTTTCTAATTAACGGGGGCTGAACTGCTCGATTCACACGCCTCAGCATCTGCCTCTTCAGGCGTTAACACAAACTTACACTTGCCCTTCACAAACGTACCACACACGAACACAGTCTGAAACCGCTTGTTTACAAACCGCGGTGAAACTAACAATCTGAAATGTCCTACTCTGAAATGTGCCGTCGGACTGTCGTGTGTCCCGCCTGCATCCAGTTTTATCTTGTCTGCAATAGTGATTGTCTTAATCACCTTATGCTGATGATGCGCTGGGTGCTTTAACCACGAGGGTATACCGTCAATTATTGCATCCGGAAAACAGGACATATACAAACCTAACCCTGCGAGTAATTTAACGTACCACGTATCCTCTGATATTATAGTCTCACGTACGTTATTAGTAAGCGTATCAACACTAAACCCGTCAGCCCCATGCAATTTTTCAAGCTGATATGTTTTAGTTTGTCGATTGTTAAACGGCGTCTGTAATAGCCGGTAAGGTACACCTATGCCATGCATCTGTACCAGCAGTCTTAAGTACCACTCATTTGACTTTAGACTTTGTTCAAATCTGAATAGGACCGTATTTAGTTTGGTACTAGTAGGAAAATGTAATACAGCCACGTTGTTATCAAGTTTCTGATGCCACAATTCTCCGTATTCATTTGCCAATGTTGGTGTACAGCTGATTAACCAATTGCAGAACTCCATGTCTGGTAGGTAATAGTGTATTGCACGTCCTGTTTCTACAGCATGCTCGCAAAATAACGTTTCTATTCTGCACATATTTCCGGCATCAACCCGTCCATATGTTTTATATTGCCGCGATACCTCTCCCATTTGTTTGCCATACTCTATCTCAATTGGCATATTGGCTGCTTTGAGTTGTTTCAAATACTGGTAAGTTACGGTCGTGTACGTCTGTTTCACATATCCCCCTGTATCTCGTGCATGTTATTCTTAACATGTTACTCCTTGTTTGTTTCGTTACTGTTCTACTTACCCGCTATCAATTCTGCCCGCCGCGCCTTCACGTGCCGAGCATACACTGAATCATCCTGATACTTTGGATCCTCACTCAGACGCAGCAATACTGCGTCACACTGAGCAAGTGTATACCGGTTCACCTTTTTGCGGCCAATCAGATTCTCCTGCTTTGTTCCTGCTTTTGTCATTATAACTCCTTGTTTAACAGTTTCTGAACTCGTGACTGAATCTCTATTAACTCGATTGAACGATACATCTCCTGATCATATTTTGCAGAGCCTATTACCAGATCAGTACGTGCAGCATCTACTTCACGTCGACGTGATTTGATGGCCTGCAGAACCTCGATAAAGGCCACTTCTCGTGTTTCCTTGATCAGTGTCTGTAACGTCGCTTCTACATTTTTCAGATTACTCATACTTCCTCCTTGGGCATGGCTACCCAATGCTTTTCCCATACGATGTCCAACTTACAGTGATCACACACTTTATCACCAGTGCAACAGTTATTTTCTTTTGTACTTATGTAAGGTGGCATCAAGTTGCTGCCACACTGCGGGCACTTTCGGGCCTCATACATTTTTTGTGCTGCGTTCATCTTATAGACCGTGAAACACTGCCCTTTAGGGCAGGGAGGTAAGGCCTCTCCTTTTCTTTAATTTATTGAAATGAAAAGGGCGCAGCAGGATAACCTACTGCGCCACATGGTAACGGGAGAGGGAGTTGCACCCCCGACCTTCTGGTTATGAGCCAGACGTGCTACTGCTGCACTATCCCGTAATTAAATGGTGGAGCCGAGGGGGTAACGCTCCCCCTGTCGATAATAGATCAGTTGTAGTATCTACGTGTGTTTCCTGTTTTATACTCAGGCAAGTAAGGGCGGCTGTATAGCCCGCCATCCACCAGGCCGGTGATTGCATGCACCGGTCAAACATTCCAGCCAGAATAACCGCCGACTGATGCGGGATCTCGGTCAATAAGTTCGATCGCCAGGCTAACCGAAAGACGCCCAGGTCTCTATGCCGCAATTAAGCAGCCTTTTGCATAGGTTCGACACCTATTGTGCATCGAAGGGTTTGACGCGGCCCACGATACATTCCGCGACACGCAACTACAATATACACTACTACCTCGAATCTATACGGCCCCATAAAAAAGCTATCAAACTAGTTGCCTTTAAGCAACTGTTTATATCTGCATTTCAACCGGTTCACGTATGCACGTTCGTGGTGATACGTGTATCTACCGGTTGGTCCATACCGCCAGAGTAGACCAACATCCGTCAAGGTATACTTAGACGGCAGAAAGGCCCGCAGGTAAATACGGGCCATCTCAAAACTTGTATGCTTGTCGAACCGATCGGATAACTTGTACTTCTTGTATCCGACTATACGGTTTACCTGTTCGACCACAGACGGCTTCATGCCTAGATGACCGCAGTCGGCCCACGGATGTGTACGGCGCATGAACTGCTCCTGACCACACGACGACTCCACAAACCAAATGGCTAAAATAGCCAGTGCTAAGTTCATCGTGCCGCCATGATCTTGTTCAGGAGTTTGTCGTATGGGAGCCATGCAATAGCAGCTGCCTGTTTGTTTGCGTTATCATGCAGCATGCAATGCTTTCCGTTAACGTCCACTGGTTCCAGCTTCTGACAATTAAGCGGACGCTTATCCGCTTCCAGACTGCAACCTGCACCAGTCAAAAATGTACAGCGGCCGCCCCACGAGTAGTCCACTAATATCCCTTCACGGCCAACAACCGCCGGCCTAACGTAATACGCGTGGTCAATCTGTTCATCATGTTCTTCTGTCCGTGGATCCCCTTCCCAGCAATCGATAGTATACAAGCCGCGCATCAATGCTGACTCCAACGCCGTTGTATCAGGCAATCCGAAATCTGATGGGAAGTTGGCGCCTGGAAGAGCCTTACAGCACTTGCCTCCACACTCTTTGCATATGTTTGGTTTGTCGTACATATTAGTTCCCTACACTGTGTTCACGTTCTTTCTGCGCTTCTTTTGCTTCGCGTATCTCTTTGCACGCCTTGTAACCAGTCTTACGACTGACCGCAGCCAGATGCATTAAAGAACGTACATGTGTCACCAAGTCCATTTCACACGTGTGACACACCTGTAAACCCTCTGAGCCAATTACATATAGCGGTAGATGCCGTACGTCCTCTACAGACGCACATATAGTGCACTGACCGCATACTGGTTCTGCTGTAGCAAATGTTTTCAAATCGCCTCCGCTATTCCGTAATGACGCGTCCGTAATGTCCCAGTAACTGATACCGATTTTGACTTTAATGCCTTTCTTATACGCTGCATAATCGCTGCTATCGACAGACTGGGAGATAGCACTATATCGTAGGCATACTCGACCCAACCGTCATCAATTGAGATAACGATGGTACCTACCTGTTTGCCGTTAGGCTTTACCGACATGGCCTGCGACTTGCTTTTTGAACGTTTCTTCATGCTTTTCTGGCTCCTCTCTCGCAAACTTCCACTTCATACCACACCCACAAGGGCACGGATCGTAAACATTTTCCGGAATTGCATCTATCCACACGTCCACCATATCAGTGGACACTTCTTTGTTAATTGTATCCACTAGACTCCTTTTCGGAACGCGTTCCGATATGTTGGGGGCAGACAGCTGCCCCCACGCGTAAACTTATTCCCAGAGGGCACCGCCGCAACGCCGTCCGACCTCTTTGAACTGTGACGGAAACCGTCTCAGGGGATTTGTGAATCGGCCAAACGCCCCAGGTGTACCAGATGTACCGCGGTGGAGTCTCATCTTAACTGGAGCCTTGACTACGGCTGACTGTTCCCGCGCTGGTGTCTCCTTCACGTCTTTCGTCATTCTCTTGCCGCCACCGAACATACGTTTCACCGCATTAGAAATATTACCGAACATGTTAACCTCCTAGATTTGTGCTTGAAAATCAAACACGGTTTTACCAAACGACCCCTTCAATGACTGCATCTCGAAACTGAACACTACTGGATGGAAGAACGCAGGCACATTACAGTCAACTAATTGCCCGCGCACACGCACCGGCAGTATTAAGTCTCGCACACGTTCCGACACCATCGCTATCTTCATACTGTCTGCTATTTGTTGTTCCATACTGTCAAAGCCTATATGCAGGTCAGTAGATTTACCATAGCTAAAGTAAAAGAAATATGGAGGATAGCTAGTAATCGTGTAGTCAGCTTGCTTTCCGCAACTGCTACACACTCCAACTTGTCCACGCTCCTTTACAGGAACCTTTGTACCGGCTGCATAACAGTCGGGACATATTCTACGGCCGATAGCCGCGTTCTTCACTTCAACGAGTCTACTGGGACCACCTAACTCCAAGTGGTCATCTACTATTCCGGCCTTGAATATGGCCATCACTAACTTGGGAACACCGCGTTCGGCTGTTTGCCAGAACATAACGGCTGCGCGTACGTGATCTACATGTACCTCCGTTTTACCGGTACACCTGTCATCGTACAATTTGACTACCCCTACCCTGTATACAGGATTCGCCCTAACTACCATAACACTGTCCTATCTCCTTGTTTGTTCATCGTGGTTAAGTGCGCTATAGCGCATGGACTGTAAACTGATTAATGGCTAAGAAGAAGCCCGTAATCTGATGATTACGAGCTCCTTACATAGTAATATGCCCCTTTTTACCCCTGTTTTTAAGGTAGCCAGACTACCCCTTTTGGGGGGTGTCTTTACCGATATCCAGCATGGCAATACCCTCCCTAACCACGGTAGGGTCAGGAGTACCCCTAAAAAGGGGTACAGGGGGATATTCTGATATAACGTGCGTATTCACCTGGTACCGGTTCCCCGAGGGCAGGAAGAGGCCTATAATGGCCTTCTTGTCCGGATCTGAAGGTGAGTACTCAGACCGATCTACCGCCATGGGGTCCGGAATGAGGACTTCGACGTGCTTTATAGTCCAGTAGGTCTGGGTCTCCTTCTGGCGGATGGTCTGTGAGTTCATGAATTTTACCAGTTTGTCATAACCGGTAGGGCCCATATGGATACCCTCCAGTATGTTACCCCATATACCTAGTCCAGTAGCCATGGTCAGGATAGGTTTCTTGAACTCCATAACCAACCGTGGCCCGTCATACGCGTCTCCGCCCTTTATCAGGGTGTCTCGGAATTGCTGTATCACGTCAAAGGGGATCCCGCAGTTTACGTAAACCGGTCCCAGAGAGAAGAAGCGGAAGTCATCCAGTTCAGATAGGCGTTTGTAGCTGCCTACCTTATCCTTCTCCCCCGGCTTCTTCGTGATATCCATGGTATCAAGCACCTGCCCCTTTTCGGCATTGTACTTGATAGCCTTCTCACCAAAGTCAACTAGCCGTAGCCAGTCCTGTAGCATTAACTGTTTGTCTTGATTGTCCACTCTAATTTCCCTTCTTTGAGTAGTCGCTCGAGCAGCCATAACTGTGCCTCACAGCTGACTTGCATCAGGGCGACTATACCGTTATTGACCATGTTCACGCCTTTGCGCTCGATTAACTCCGCTACATCATTGCCACCTGAGTTGGTGAAGTAGTCCGAGAAGTCGTGAGCTATACGTTTCTGATGTGCTGTTAGTTTCAACTTAACCATTCCTTCCTTTTGTGTTCCCACTCTATTGTGGGACTCATTGTATTAGGCTTTGCATTCTCTACTGCTGTGGCATATGCTTTAACACCGAGTTCGAACGCATGTTTGATGGCAGACAGTACATCAGGCGTCATTTGCGCTTTTGGCAGATCCCATATATTGTAACAACCCATGTCAGGTGTATCTACCCACAGACTAATACGACTCTCGCGCGGTGCTGTAAAAAAATGCGTTTTCTTAAGCATCAAAACCCCATTCTTTCTTTTTATCTGCATTTTGTCCTTGTTGTTATTCGCGTTCGAGGATATCTTCGACGTATTGGAGGATACGTGTCAGATGGAACCCGCGTACCTATGAGTTTCGTAAAGACTGGTTGCCAACTGAGTTCTTCCAGCCCACAATCGTGGAAATTATATTCCTCGTCGCTATCCTCGATGATGTCACCAGCACTTAGAAGGAGATAAGTAGCCATTAGAACCCCATCCTTTTCGCTATCTGGTAGACAGCGTAGGCCTGTTTGACTACTTCAGTCTGAGCTATCTCAGGCGGAAGTTCCAATGTCATATCCGCTTCTGCATTAATCGGCTGTTTGAGACTTACCCAGTAAGTAATGAACTGTTGCAATGACAGATCACTGTCATGCTTCGCACCACTACAGGAATACAGGTTGATCAACTGTGGTTCAGCTGATACATTCCATACCCACGGGGGTACTGTGATCTTGTCAGCTGCATACCATGCCGCCTGCCGCAGTATTTCCAGCGTATTAAACCCGAAGATGCGCGTTGGATTGAGCAGTTCGAGTTTAGCCAGTATGTCTTGTGGCGTCCCAACTGTTACTTCTCCGGCATCCGTGATAATAGCCATCTGCACAGGATACCCCGCAGCCAGATGTACAGGCGCCTCTTCGGCCTGCTTGGTACGGAGTTCTTCCTTCTTCTGGTCATACGTTTCCTGTTTCCAATTACCCGGCTTCTTAGGATCCCCGAGGATATCCTTCCAATTGCTCTTCGCTGCCTGCACTGCTCCAATAAATACGTTCATTATATCTCCTTTTTCGGTTCTTCTTTGCCTATATCTACTGTTATATTATCAACTGCCTTCTTGACAGCTGCCTCATGTTCTTTACGCGCCTTGACATGATTCTTCACCTTATTCTTGATGAACGGCTGGAGGGCATCCAAGTTGTTCATCATTGCGTGTTCATCAAACGGACGCGGTCTGCCGTCTGCACCAAGCATACTCTGCTTGATCGACATGAGCACAAACTTCTTCACGTCTTCCGATACCTTCGGAAACTCAATGAAGATGTAAGCCTGAGCCCATGCGTACAGCTGGTTACCCATCATAATGGCTTGAGCATACCGCTGCAGATCCTTGTCATCCATGAATCGCTCGATATCCAGTTTAAGCTGGGCTACCCGCAGATCCTCCACGTTTTGATCTACGACTGCTGCATCTGGAACCTCTGGAACCTCTGGTGCACCTGCACCGCCTTCCACGACTTGTAATGCAGGCCCCTCGACCGGTAACTCTTTCACTATATTCGTTGCCTCTTTGGCGCCGTCGGGCACCAGCAAACCGCCTTCTTCTACGTGCATATATTAATCCTTCTAGTTAATTGTTTTTATTTTTCCACGTTGTGCTGCATACTCGCATATTGCAGCATACAGGTTGGGTGACAGTGTCTTTTTATTACCTGGTATATCCCACGCTATTTTGATACCCCACATCTCAGCTTCACGTCTACTAACTCCTTTACACTCCCCGGTGTCATATGCGTTCCAAAATTCATTCTGCATTATTGGAAATAATACAGTTGATTCAGGCTCGGTCTTAGTCTTTATCACTCTACTATTAAAATGAAGGACTATAAAACAAAGGGCGCCGAACGTATCGCGTAGACGCATATAACGATACTGATGCTTAAAGGATTTATGCGTACCGCCACTAAGATCATAGCGCGCCTGACTGCATACTTTTGCATCAAACACTGCTTCTATACCGCCAAACTCTCGTAAACAGCAATTAAAGTCTGGTAACGACGGTTGTGCGACCCACTCACCCTTAATAAACACAGCGATAGTCCCGCAGCGAGCCATAGTATACGTCTTTGCTACGGGGGCTTCGAACTCGTGCGCTCGCCAGATGAGTATACTTTCAAATTCTTTGCCTGTTAATGTCACCGCGTGCCCTTTCGTTGTTTGTTTTTACCTAATGTCATACGTCGTTTGATCCTTGCTACCTGCACCGGTGTCAATGTAATACCCACCGTGGCTGTCCGTACGTAGGCCGCAGCAGCTTCAAGCCTATCGGCTGACTCATCTTACAGGCCGTGAAACCCTGCCCTTTAGGGCGGGGAGGTAAGGCCTTTCCTTTTCTTTAATTTTGTTGTTGCATTCCTTGTTTACATATACTATATTGTTCTTGTGAACATGAGCTATACATTTAGGTGTTACCCGAGTAGACCACAGCAACGGGAGTTGCAGCGGGTCTTCGGATCTGTTCGTCACGCCTATAACTGGGCATTACGTCTACGCTCTGATTCATATAAAGCTGGCAAGACAATCAATTACAACGCCAGCAGTGCTGCATGGACTACACACCGCAATGACCCGCAGTTTGACTGGTTACTTGACACCTCGTGCGTACCACAGCAACAAGCACTCCGGCAACTGCAGACAGCCTACAAGAACTTCTTTAATAAGACAACAGGATATCCTGCATTTAAGAAGAAGCACGGTAAGCAGTCAGCTGAATATACTTTAAGTGCATTCAAATGGAATGCACAACATCGGAACCTAAGTTTGTCTGGTCTTGGAAGACTTGACATTCACTGGTCTAGACCGTTTCAAAGTAAACCCACCACAGTTACGATAACCAAGGACTGTGCGGGGCGTTACTTTGTGACATTGTGTTTAGATGAGCATGTGAATGCCTTGTTAAAGACTGGACAAGCCGTAGGTATAGACCTCGGAGTCAATCGACTAGCCACGCTGTCAACAGGAGAACGTGTGTCTAATCCAAAGTTCTTGGTTCAAAACTTGAACAAGTTACAATGGATGCAGCACGTACTTTCTCGCCGGCATAAAGGCAGTCGAAGATACGGTAGGCAACAGCTTAAGATAGCGCGTCTGCAGGCTCAAATAGCCGACAGTCGTAAGGACTACTTAAATAAGTTGACTACTGATCTGGTTAGCCGCTTTGATACTCTGTGTATCGAAGATTTGAACGTACGCGGGATGATAGCCAATCACTGTATTGCACGCGCAGTCAGTGACGTAGGCATGTCAGCCTTTCGCACAATGCTAACCTATAAATGCCTGTGGTACGGCAAGGACTTGAAGTTAGTAGACCGCTACTTTCCATCAAGTAAACGTTGCCATGCCTGTGGCTATATCTCCGAGAAGTTGCCTCTCAATATCCGGCAGTGGACTTGTCCTGAATGCGGCAAGACCCATGATCGGGATGAGAATGCAGCATATAATATTTTGACCGCGGGACACGCGGTTCCAGCACGTGGAGGGGTTGTAAAACCTACGCAGAGAAAGCTCTGTAAAGGTAGATCCCGTCGAGACGTGAACCAACCTGCTCTTGCGTAGATCCTAACTACGTTATCCAGGAATCCCCGCCGTTTACGGCGGGGAGGATGTCAATGCAATACTCCCTCTGAGGCTAATACCTCATTTATTAATTCATGCAGTATCATATCCGTCAGCCACGCATCGAAGCCGGCGTTGTGCGCTTCTTTAGACACATCTAGTTTTAACTTATCAGTTAGACCCCAATAATTAACGGCGAACCGCTCCAAAGAATAGAAGACGCCCTTAGCCCGTACATTAGCTGCACGCATATAAAATGTCTTACATGACTCGTGCGGTAGTTGTATTAAGTTCAGTTGCGCTGCTTTGATTAATATACCCGTGTCAATCAAGCGCTCGTGTGGCAGGTCGCACTTAATTCCGTAATTTTTAAAGTGCCAGTCCAGCCAAACTAAATCAAAGCGCGTAAAATTTTGACCACACAAAAACCAGCCTGCATTTACATACGTGCTAATTACATCGGCTACATGCTGCAATACTGTCTTGGGGTCCTTACCGTTATGCGTTACCTCATCAATGAATTCCTGTTCTGCCTTGTAATACTGGCCAGCCTGCACACGTTCGTCAGGTGTCTGCGCACTGTCCGACATGTCCTGTTGACACGCCATACGTCGGTTGATCTCAAAAGTAGCCTTCTTAAGTGTCTCGGGAGGATATGCTAAATAGAACACTTCTCCGCGTTCACTTTGAGCCGCGCCGTTGATCATTGCGCGTAGACCCACTTGCCATATAAAATTATCGTAAGGAGTTAACCCCGTCGTTTCCAAATCCAGCACGAGTCGATTTGGAGGAACCTTCATCTCCTTACTTTCCAGTGCCCGCTGCAGGTTATGCCGCAGTGTGGGTATATTAAGTATTCTTGGTGGTAGCATCGGCCCTTTCTTCAACCACTTCCATCAACTCTTTGATACCAATTGCCTTCTCGCCTGGATGTAATGCCTCACGTATTGTCTGGAAGTACACTTGGTTCATTACAGACAGTAACGCAATACTGAAGATGGCCAAACTGTCATAAGGCAGTCCTGCCAAACCTGCCTTCTCGGCTGCTTCTTTAAACGTGGTTACGGTGGCATCGTCTGCTGCTATCTTAACCAGTTTGGCCATAGCCACGGCTACCTTACCCAGCTCCTCTTCTGCATGCTCTTTCCATGCCTGATCAGGTGCAGTTTCCAGCTGTTCAATCCTCTGCTCCCCCAAGAGTATTGCCTTGCGAACCAGCAAGGGATAGCAGTGTGGGATAGCAGCCATCGGGTTTACAGATATACGATCATTAAGCCCAGTCGGATCGATCATTCTAGCTTGGATCATAAATATTCCTTTCTACTCTATCATGTCTGTTGTTATACCGCGGTGTTCCATCTGTTCATAGATGTCCTTCCTGACTTCTTCTAACGCCACAGCTATATCTTCAGGCGGCTCACCGTACTTTAGTTTCTTGCGTATGTTCTGCAGTACATCCCATATAACCAGCAAGGCATCAGGCCCCTTTATCATGGCGATAGCCTCCTGCGTGTCTACCGGTTCGATCGTGATCTTACACTGCTTCGCCGCCACTTCCTGCAGTTCCTTTGCTGTTTTGACTATCACTGCCCTTGACTTCTTCATTCACGCCTCCATATCTCGACTTCCACGCGTTATACTGACACATCAAACAAGGTTGCTGTGGATGCCGCGTATTAACCCATCCACTATGACCATTCTTACACTGCTGCAGCACGCAGTTAAACTGGTGCGTGCCTTGAGCACAGACCGAATAACCTGTGGGGCAAAAAGAACAAGGTACCGTTGACTGTTTCGGACATACCTTCCGATAGTCCTTGCGTTTTTTAATGCGCAATGCATTACGACTGGCCAGCGATGCCTTCTCTTTGTACCGTTCAATCTCCAGCTTCTCACCCTTCTTCAGGTGTACCAGCACGTACAATCTCACAAAGTCGTGCGGATGTAAAGCACGTCTGTCACGCTTCTTTATAGCCCCTATCCGGATACTTAACCGGCGCAAGGCTGGATCCGTAAAGAATGAACTTACATATTTGGATGCAGCCACACCTGTCAGGATCTCAAACACCAACATGGTCCCGTGTATGTGCTGCCGTGGAGTCACGTAGTGGTGATTATCTCTGATAATAGCAAGAACCCATTCAGGTTGTAACTGATACATCCATTCAGTTACTGCTCCCCCAGCTTTCAATCTGTCGATATTGCCGGCTACAATAGTTACTAACTTCTCGAACAGTTTCTCATCCAGTTGTTTGCCCAGAGCATGTGCTGCCAGTGTCTTGTAGACTGCAGCACCTACTGCCTTGTCATCACCCAGATCGAGGCCATCTATTGTAGTAACGGGTTTGTATAGTAGATCGGATATACTGGCTGTTAGCTGCTGCAGCGAGTTACCCACCAGTGTACTGTTCAGGTGGGGTGTCAGTATAGCCTTGATCTTCTTACGCCAACCAACTACCCCACCCAGACTCAGGGGCGGGATTACTTCTTTTTCTGTATCCATGCTCCCTTTCACATTTCGGAACGCGTTCGACTATTTGGTTACTATCTTGACTCTGTCATCCTTCTCTGGATGCGTTTTCATGAACAGGGCAAGAGCTAAACAGTGCCATGCAGCCGCAATTACATGTTTCGTTCGCGTCTCTGGATCCATGTCTTCTCCACCCCAGAACTGATTAAGATGGCGCATAGCGGCATCGTAAGACAGTGACCAAGCGTAACCCAACTCAAAATTTCGCTCGGAATATTTACGACACCCCTTGCCGTAGTGTTCTGCTAATTCCCATAACGGTTCGACAGGTAGCAACGAAAAGCGTGCCAGCTTCTGTCCTTTTTGTCCGCCGGTTGTTGGGTCTGTCGTTCGTGTTTCTTCAGTTGTATGCATAAGTTCTCCAGGTGAACAATTTAGCTGCCAATTGGCGAT
>Ga0268280_1001775_pt1 | contig 13727 bp, 13 predicted proteins | sample saktaG_9_FD_190139 | JGI IMG/M metagenome (GOLD analysis project Ga0268280, IMG submission 190139) | Saline water microbial communities from Sakinaw Lake, British Columbia, Canada - sak_2011_5_24_40m | ecosystem: Environmental > Aquatic > Non-marine Saline and Alkaline > Saline ...
AATTTTATTTACAAAGTCATGAAAATTTAAGAAAAATATGGTAAAATAAAACAATATTTATCACATTATCGCGTAGGATAACTTATGCCTAAAGAAATTGTTATTTCAAAAGATGCTTTAAAAGAGCTATATTTATATAAGAAATTATCTTCTCCTCAAATAGCTGAAATTTATAATTGTACTTCATGCTGTATTCGCCATAAACTCCATAAATTTAAAATTTTGGTACGTAACATATCCGAAGCAATACTAATTGACAGAGGGATCAATGTTTCTGAAAAAGAATTAAAGAAGTTATATCTTGAAAACAGACTATCAACTCTTAAAATCGCCAAAATTTATCATTGTAATGACGAAGCGATTCGATGGAGATTACACAAATTTCATATTCCAATTAGACCAAAGTCTGAGGCAAATAGGATTTATCCAGTTTATGATTTTGATGGAAATTTAGAAGAAAAAAGTTATCTAATTGGGTTTAGAATTGGTGATCTCTATGCAGGCATGATAAGAAAGAATGGACGAACGATTCAAGTTAGATGTAGTTCTACTAAATGGCAACAAATTAACCTAATTAAAGATTTATTTTCTTCTTACGGTCATGTTAGGATTAATAAACGGGATAAAAGAGGTGCTATTAAAATTCGTTGTCATCTTAATATGACCTTTGATTTTCTTTTAAATAAAAAAGACGGAATCCAGGAGTGGATATATAAAGATGACAAATGTTTTATAGCATTCCTTACAGGTTATTTTGATGCTGAGGGGCATATGAGTGTACGAAAAGATAATACAGCTGTGTGGCAGATATCTTCGTATGATAAAAACATTCTGCACCAAATTTATAGAAAATTAAATATTCTTAATATCAAATGTCTGGTACCTAGACTCTCAAGAGAAAAAGGATACGAGGATGATTTTGGTGTCCGAAATGGAGATACATGGATAATTGGAGTTTTTAGGAAAAGTTCATTATTACGTTTACTTGGTTTTATGGGGGAATATTTGAAACATCCTAAAAACATAAAAGCTAGGAAAACGGTGATTAAGAACATCAATAAACGGAATAAAAAATTTGGTAATTTAAGAATGGGTCAATAATATGAAAAAATACTATCTTTCTTCGGCAATTCCGTATGTGAACTATAAACCTCATTGCGGGTTTGCTTTAGAAATTATTCAGGCAGATGTTGTTGCTCGTTATCATCGGGTTTTGGGTGATGATGTTTTCTTTTTAACTGGGACTGATGAAAATAGTTTAAAAAATGTCCGAGTTGCTGAGAAAGAAAGAATCCCCGTAAAAGAATTAGTTGATAGAAATTCTAAAAGATTTTATGAATTGAAAAATATTCTAAATCTTTCTTTTGATGACTTTATAAGAACCACTGAAGAAAGACATATTAAGGGAACTCAGAAATTATGGAAAAAATGTCAGAAAGATATTTATAAGAAAAAATATCAAGGGCTTTATTGTGTTGGGTGTGAAGCATTTTTGAAAGAGGACGAATTGGTAAATGGACTTTGTCCAGAACATAAAACAAAACCCGAATTAATTGAAGAAGAGAACTATTTTTTCCGTCTTTCGGAGTATCAAACAGAATTGAAAAAAATAATTGAAACGAACCAAGTAAAAATAATTCCTCAAACCCGAAAAAATGAAGTTTTAAGTTTCATTAATCATGGGTTAGAAGACATTTGTGTTTCTCGTTCGGCAGAGAGGGCTCATAATTGGGGGATTGATGTCCCTGAGGATCCATCTCAAAAAATTTGGGTTTGGTTTGATGCTCTCAGTAACTATATCAATGCCTTGGGTTATGCAAAAAATAGCAAAAAATTTCAAGAGTTTTGGCAAAAAAATGAAAACAAATTACATATTATTGGAAAAGGAGTTTTAAGATTTCATAGTGTATATTGGATTGCGATAATTCTTTCAGCAAAATTGGCATTGCCAAAAACAATTTTTGTTCACGGCTATCTAACTTCTGAAGGTCAAAAAATGTCAAAGAGCTTGGGAAATATTATTGATCCTTTTGATTTAGTTGAAAAATACGGCACAGATGCTGTCAGATATTTTCTTTTGAGAGAAATTACTCCGACGGAAGATGGGGATTTTACTTATGATAAGTTTGAGGCGAGATATAATTCAGACTTAGCCTCAGGATTGGGGAATTTAACAGCAAGAGTTGTTAAATTGGGGGATGGAAAGAATTTTGAATCAGAAATAACGAATAAAGAACTTAAAACTGAGATTGATAAAACATGGGAAGATTATGAGAAAACCTTAGATAATTTCAAATTTAATGAATCTTTAAGTTCAATTTGGAAGTTAATTAGTTTTTGTGATAAATATATTGAAAAAGAAAAACCTTGGGAAGGATCTGAAAATCAAATGTCAGTTATTAATAATTTATTAATTGTCTTGGCAAATATTGCTCAAATGCTTCAGGTATTTTTACCAGAGACATCTGAACAAATATTTAAACAGTTAGGAATAAAATTTTCTGATAAAGAATGGCACTTCAAAATCAAAAAAGGAAAATCACTTTTCCCTCGTTTAATTTCTTGACAAGTTTTTAATAATAATATATATTTATATTGTTTACTAAGCTATATGTACTTAAGAATAGATAAAAAAATTGATTTGTTAAATCTTTCAACTAAGAATTTAAAAGGGATTATTTACATTACCCCTTTTAATCTGTTGGGAGATTTTTAGTAGATATAGGATAATAAAATAAAAACTACTAAGAATCTCCCGAAAAACCGGGAGGTTTTTAATTACCGAGATTTCGTGAAGCGAAGGCGAAGGTGAAGAAGAGGACGAAGTCCTCTTCGCCTATAGAACCTTAAAAAAATAAATAAGAAAGTGAGGTGATAAAAGTGATAACTGGGCAGAATTTGGCCGATGAATTATTTTTGAGTTATGGCATAGAAAAGGAGAGCATTAAAAAAAGATTAGGCAGTTATGGGGTCTCTCAGGAAAAAAGAGTAAGGCTAGAATGTCGACTCAAGGATTTAGAAGAAAGATTGATTCCTAGGGCAATTTTGAGAATTAGAGAAGAGAGAAAAGCACAAGAAGAATAAAAATTTCATAAGTTATATAGGGCGATTCAATGGAATCGCCCTTTCTTTTTGGTTGGATTTTCAAATTTAGAGAAATTTGACAAAAGTCTATTTCTTTGGTATTATCTCTTTAATTGAAAGTAAATTAAAAAGAGGATAAAAGCTCTTTTAAAAAAATTTAGTGAAATGCTAAATTAAAATAAAAAAATAAAAGGAGGAAAGAAAATGAAAGTCTTTTTACTTACATACGGTCCTCTGCTGGTTGTTGCCTTATTGGCAATGGCGATATCAATATGTCTACTTTCCGCAAGCAATCCATTCCTTTTTCTTTTAGGCTTATTATTTTTTGCAACAGCAATTTTTATAATAAGAAAATGCCTTGCTCTAGAGAGAAAATATGAATGGGCTTGTAAAAAATGTGGACATGAAAGTATATTAGTAGAAGGATTATGTACTGAATGCGGAGGCATCATGGGAATAAAGGAAAAACAAATCGGTATAAAGTATATAAATCAAGGTTTCAAAAATAGATAAAAGTTTCATAGATTATATAGGGCGATTCATTAATTGAATCGCCCTCTTCTTTCGGTGTCCTGAATTCTATTGACAAGGTTTTATATCTACTATATAATACAAAATGTATAGGTTTAAGATAAATTTGTATAGATTTATGGACTTAAAATTATTAACAATTAGTCAAGCTTCTGAAATAATTGGAGTTTCTATCCAAACTTTACGTCGTTGGGATGATTCTGGTAAATTGTCTCCAGTTCGCAAGAAAGCAACAGGGCATAGATATTACAGAAAAGATGATATTGAGAATTATATAAAGAATAACTTAAAAGATCAGTTTAAATTAGCAAAGAATTGGGTTTTTAATGATACAGGGTTAGAGCCGCATTCAGATTTCTATTGTCGGGATTCTTCTGTGTTTCAGGCGCGATTAATAAAATTAGAAAATGAATTAAGCAAATTAAAGAGATTGGGCAAAACATTTCCTTTAATCTCAGCTATTGTTGGTGAAATTGGCAATAATTCTTTTGACCACAATTTAGGCAATTGGCCAGATGTTCCTGGTATATTTTTTTCATACGACCTTAAAAAAGGTAAAGTTGTTTTAGCTGATAGGGGGCAAGGAGTTTTAGAGACCTTAAAAAAAGTTAAGCCAGAATTAAAAAACCATCAAGATGCCTTGTATACTGCTTTTACTGAAGTTATTTCGGGTCGTGCTCCGGAACATAGAGGGAATGGATTGAAATTTGTAAAGGACGTTGTAATTAATAATGAAATAAGTCTAGTTTTCCAAACAGGAAATGCCATGCTTAAAATTCAAAAGAATGATGCCGATATAAGGATTAAAAAAACAATCACTAATTTTCGTGGTTGTTTGACATTAATTGAATTTTAATTTTAAACTTATGACTATTTTTTTAAGAAAATTTGGAACGACCTTAAATGGTCGGCAATTTGGCAGAGAATCTTTTGCTGCTTTTGAGTCGTCTTTGAGAAAAGTAAAAAATAATGAAGAAGTTATAGTTGATTTTGAAGGAGTGGTAACCTTTACTCCTTCTTGGGGTGACGAATTTTTAAGTCCTTTGTTTAATAGGTTTGGTAAATGTTTGATATTAAAAAACACTGATAATCTTTCTGTTCAGTTCACACTAAAGCTCTTGGAGAAGGTTCATAAAATCAATTTTAGAATAGAAAAATCCTAACTAAGAAAGAGATTAGTTCTTTGTTTTATCTTGGTTGTCAAGCAATCTTAGCATGGAATAGGTTTCAGTTCTTTTTATTCTTTGGGTATTGCATTTCAGAGTAAAATATATCTATTCCTCGTTGACATAAATAGGGCGACTCTATAGAATCGCCTTCTTCTTTTTTATTGAGATTCAAGGTTAAATTTGTTAATATATAAATTATGTTAATAGATACTCATTCTCACTTAAATTTTTCTAATTACGATAAAGATAGGGATAAAGTAATAAAGAAATGTTTAGACAATAATCTTTGGATGATAAATGTTGGTACTGATTATGAAACATCAAAAAAAGCCCTAGAAATTTCTGAGAAATATTCTCAAGGTGTTTTTGCTTCTATGGGCATACACCCTGAAAATATAGGAAAGGAGATTTTTGATTATAAAAAATACAAGAAATTAAGTCTTTATGAAAAAGTTGTAGCCATAGGAGAGATAGGATTAGATTACTGGTATAGTCCCAAAACAAAAAAGAAACAAGCCGAATTTAAAGAAAAGCAAAAAGAATTACTCATAAAACAGATAAACATGGCCAATGAATTAGAATTACCAGTTATCTTCCATTGTAGAAAGGCACATAATGATTTATTAGAAATATTGAGCGCTAAAGAAAATTCTAATCTAAGAGGAGTTATTCATTGTTTTACTGGAAATTGGGACCAAACAAAGAAATATCTAAATATGGGATTTTATTTAGGTTTTACAGGTATTATTTTCAAATTTGATTTAGATGAAGTAATAAAAAAAGCCCCCTTAAATAAAATTTTAATTGAAACTGATTGTCCATTTTTATCACCATTATCTAAAGTTAAAAGAAATGAACCATTATTTGTAAAATATATAGCAGAAAAGATTGCTGAAATCAAAAATGTATCCTTTGAAGAAATAGCAAAACAAACAACTCATAATGCTAAAAAATTATTTGGTATCTAGGTTTATCTAATCTTTTAATATAAGGGAATGAATGTTAAAATAGAATCATCAAATATATGTATAATCCTGAAAAAATAGAAAAAAAATGGCAGAAATATTGGGATAAAGAGGGAATATATAAAACAAAAGATTACTCTAAAAAGAAAAAACAATATATTTTAGTTGAATTTCCTTATGCTTCTGGCAAGGGGCTTCATCTCGGTCATTGTAGGCCATATGTTGCTTTAGATATAGTTGCTCGTAAAAAAAGGATGGAAAACTTTAATGTATTATTTCCAATGGGATGGGATGCTTTTGGCTTGCCAACTGAAAATTATGCCATTAAGACAGGAATTCATCCAACTATTGTCACTAAAAAAAATACTAGTATTTTTAAAAACCAGCAAAAGAGATTAGGTCTTTCTTTTGATTGGGATCGTGAAATTGATACTAGTGACCCAAATTACTATAAATGGACTCAGTGGATATTTTTACAATTCTTTAAAAAAGGACTTGCTTACAAAAAGAAAATACCTATTAATTGGTGTCCTTCATGTAAAACAGGGCTGGCTAATGAGGAGGTTGTTGATGGATGTTGTGAGCGTTGCGATGCCAAAGTAACGAAAAAGGAAAAAGAACAATGGCTCTTGAAAATCACAAAATACGCAGGAAGATTAATTAAGGATTTAGATAAAGTTGATTATCCAGAAAGAGTTAAAACATTAGAAAAAGATTGGATAGGAAAAAGCCAGGGATATGAAATAAATTTTAAAATTAAGAATCAGGAATTAGAATTTATTAAAGTATTTACTACAAGATTAGACACTATTTTTGGCGCTACATATTTAGTTTTAGCTCCGGAGCATCCAGCAATTGAGAAATTTAAATTACAGATTTCAAATTTCAAATCAGTTCAAGAATATATTGAAAGAACAAAAATGAAATTGGAGAAAGAAAGAATTTCAGAATCTAAAGAAAAAACAGGAATAAAATTAGGAGGGATAACAGCAATAAATCCAATAACAAAAAAAGAAATTCCTATCTTTATTGCTGATTATATTTTAATGAATTATGGTACGGGCGCTATTATGGCAGTTCCTGCGCATGATGAAAGAGATTTTGATTTTGCTAAAAAATATAACTTGCCAATTATTGAAGTAATTAAACCTTATTCTAAAAAAACAAAGATTATTAAGCGAGTTCCATTAGTTGTTTCTAGCGAAAGCTTTGAGAAATGTTATAGAGGAGAAGGGACATTAATCAATTCAGGACGTTTTATAGGAATGAAATCAGAAAGGGCCAGAGAAAAAATTTTTACCCTTCTAAAAAAAGATAAACTAGTTAATAAAAAAGTTCATTATAAATTAAGGGACTGGGTTTTTTCACGACAACATTATTGGGGAGAGCCAATGCCTCTTGTCTTTTGTGAAAATTGCGCAACTAAAAGACATTCATTGAAAAAGAAATTTAATAAAGGTGAATTGTTAAACCCTGGTTGGATCGCTGTTTCTGAAAAAGATTTGCCAGTGAAATTACCCAAAGTAAAAAAATATAAACCAACAAAAACAGGAGAATCTCCTTTGTCAGACATTAAAAATTGGGTTAATACTAAATGTCCCATATGCGGAGGTCCGGCAAAGAGAGAAACAGACACTATGCCTAATTGGGCTGGTTCTAATTGGTATTATCTAAGGTATTGCGACCCTAAAAATGATAAAAAGTTAGCAAGTCCAAAGTTGCTTAAAAAATGGATGCCAGTAGATTGGTATAACGGAGGCATGGAACATACTACATTGCATTTGCTTTATTCCCGTTTTGTTTATAAATTTTTATGGGACATTAAAGCTGTCCCAAAATCTTTAGGACCTGAGCCATATAAAAAACGAACATCTCATGGCATGATTCTCGGCGAGGGAGGGATTAAAATGTCAAAATCTAAAGGAAATGTTATTAACCCAAATAATGTAGTAAAGGAATATGGGGCTGATACTTTAAGGATTTATGAAATGTTTATGGGTCCTTTTGAAGAAGCAATTGCTTGGGATAGCAAAGGAGTTAAAGGTGCCAGGCGTTTTTTGGAAAAAGTTTGGAAACTTCAGGATAAACCTAAAACCGCTGTTCAGAATTTGGAGCTTAGGAAACTTTTACATCAAACAATTAAAAAAGTTAGCGAAGATATCAACAAACTTAAATTAAATACAGCAATTTCTTGCTTAATGGTTTTATTAAATCAAATGGAAAAACAAGAAAAAATATCTTTAAAATCTTATTCAACATTTTTAATTCTTTTAAGCCCTTTTGCTCCTCATATTACTGAAGAGATATGGGATAGACTAGGGTATAAAAAAAGTATTTTTTTAAAGACCTGGCCTAAATATAATCCAAAATTTATAAGAAAAGATAAATTTATTTTAGTGATTCAAATTAATGGAAAAGTAAGATGTAAGATAGATGTTGATATTGGGGCTTCAGAAGCAGAAGCAAAAGAAACCGCTATGGCTCAACTAAATATTAAAAAATGGTTAAACCAAAAGGGAATTAAAAAAGTAATTTTTATTAAAGATAAACTAATTAATTTTGTGATATAATTTAATCATGATAAAAGAAATTATTTCAAATAAAACTGGAGAAAAAGCGATATTACTTGGTAATGAGGGCATAGTGAGAGGAGCCATAGAAGCAGGAGTGCAATTTGTTTCAACATACCCAGGCACTCCAGCTTCAGAAATTGGAGATACTTTTTTTAAAATTCAGAATTCAAAATCAAAAATTAAAAACTTATATTTTGAATTTTCAATCAATGAAAAAGTAGCCATGGAAGCAGGGGCAGGAGCTTCTTTCTCAGGATTAAGAACCTTAGTAGGAATGAAGAATTTTGGATTGAATGTTGCCTCTGATTTTTTAATGCCATTGCTTTATTCTGGGGTTAAAGGGGGCATGGTGATTGCCATAGCTGACGATCCCAATTGCTGGAGTTCTGCTCAATCAGAAGAAAATACAAGGGGGTTTGGTTCTTTGGCTCATATTCCAATAATAGAACCTTCTACTCCCCAAGAGTGCAAAGATTTTACAAAGTTGGCGTTTGAACTTTCTGAGAAATTTAAAATACCCATAATGGTTAGAGAAACTACAAGAGTTGCCTTGCAATCTGGGATTGTTAATCTTGGAAAGATTGTTAATGGAAATAGAAAAGGCAAATTTATTAAAGATCCTCATCAATTTTCAACAATGCCTCCGCGCGTCTTAGAAATGAAAAAGGAACTTCTGGAGAAGATTGAAAAAATAAGAAAAGATATTTCCGAAAAATCCCCAATTAATAAAGTTTATGGAAAAGAGTTTTCTGCGAGTTCAAAAATGGGAATTATTACTTCAAGTGTTTCTTTCTTATATGTTATGGAAGCGTTAAAAGAACTTAATTTAAATATTCCCGTTTTAAAACTGGGTTTTTTTAATCCTTTACCAGAGGGAAAAATTAAAAGTTTTATAAAACCATTAAAAAAGGTTTTAGTGGTTGAAGAACTTGAACCATATTTAGAGAAAGAGATTATGAGGCTTGCCAAAGATATAAATCCAAAACTCCAAATCTTTGGCAAGAACTTATTGCCAGAAGTTGGTGAACTTCGTCCGGAATATGTAATTAAAGCAGTATCAAAATTTAAAAATATAAAATACCAAATCTTTCAACCCAAGTTGCCTGTTTTCTCAAAAAGGTTTCCGCAGTTTTGCCCTGGATGTCCTTATTGGTTGATATTTAGAGCTATAGAAAAGGCAGTTGATGTTAAAAAAGTGATTTTTGGAGGAGAGATTGGATGTTATATGTTAGCTTTTTGTCCTCCTTTTCATCTCCAGGATTACTTGTTTTGCATGGGTTCTTCTATTGGAGTAGGGCATGGAATCAAAAAATCGGTTTCACCGAATAACAAACAAAAATTAATTTCTTTTGTCGGAGATTCTTCTTTTTTCCATAGCGGGATTCCTGCTATGATAAATGCGGTTCACAATAAATCAAATCCTTTAATAATTGTTATGGATAATTCAACTACTGCTATGACTGGTCATCAGCCACATCCTGGCACGGACAAAACAGGTATGGGCGAAGAAACTAGAAAAATAAAAATTGAAGAAATTATAAGAGCTTGCGGCGTAGAAAAAATAAAAACAATTGATCCAATAAATCAAAAAGAATTTATAAAAACCGTAAAAACGTTTTTAAATAATAAAAATGATAAAGTTTCAGTGATTATTGCTAAAAGACCTTGTTTATTCATTAATAAAGTATGAAAAAAGAATTTAATATAATTTTATCAGGAGTTGGAGGACAGGGCATAATAACTTTGACTCGAATTTTGGCGGAAGCTGCCCTAATTGAAGGTTATGATGTAAAAACATCAGAACTTCATGGGCTTTCTCAAAAAGGCGGATCAGTTGAGTCTCATATTAGATTTGGAAAAGAAGTTTGTTCGCCGTTGGTTAGGCAAGGCGGAGCAGACTTAATAATATCACTTGAAGCGCAAGAAGCGTTAAAGATGTGTTATTATGCTTCTAAGAAATCAGAAACCATATTTTTAATTAATGATTTGATTAAACCAATATTAAACGCTAAAAAAACTTCTTCTAAAGAAATTTCTAAAAAACTTGAGAAATTTTCAAAGAAATGTATTTTTGTTCCTGCTTCCAAAATTGTTAAAGAAAAATTGGGCAAAGAGGTTTTATCAGGAGTTTATCTTTTAGGACAAGCAGTTTCTAAAAAAGCATTTCCTCTTAAGGCAAGTTCAGTGATAAAATCCATTAAAAAAACAGTTCCTAAAAAGTATTTTTTACTAAACAAAAAAGCTTTTGATTTAGCAAACTATGATTAAAAAAGTAGTGGTGGCAGCTGCGGGCAAGGGAACTCGTATGCTTCATTTAACTAAAAATAAGTCAAAGCATCTTATAAGGGTTGAGAAAAAACCTTTTTTGTCTTATCTTTTAGATAATCTCTTAAAAGCAGGATACAAGGAGATAATTTTGATAGTTGGTTACAAAGGAGAAAAGATTAAAGAATTTCTAAAGGGATATGATTCTAAAAATTGTAAGATAACAGTTATTAACCAATTTGATATTTTAAAAAAAGAGGAGTATGGAACATTGTGTCCATTAAAATGCATAAAGGACATAGTTAAAGAAAACTTTTTAATGGTTTATGGCGATAATCTTTATTCGGTAAAAGACCTTAAAGCATTTAATATTGATGATAAATATAACTATGTAGCCGGATTTATTCATGAACATCCCGAGAAATACGGGGTTTTTGTTTCTGATAATGGTTTTTTGAAAGAGATTATAGAAAAACCAAAGAAATATGTTGGTAATTTAATCAATACTGGTCTTTATAAATTTACCCCAGAAATATTTGATAAAATATCTCAAATTTGTAAATCTCCCCGTGGCGAATATGAGTTGACTGACGCAATTACACTTTTAGCTAAGCAAAGAAAAGTAAAAATTAAAAGGATTCAAGACTATTGGCTTGATTTTGGAAATCCTGGCGATATTCTTAAGGTTTCAAATTTTTTAAAAAATGGATTATCTAATTTTTCAACAGATAAATAATCTCGCCTTAAAGAATCTTTATCTAGATGAAGTGGCTATTTTTTGCGCAAGTTTTTTAGGCTATATTTTGATAGGAGTTTTATTTATTCTTTTAATTAAGAATTTTAAAAAATATTATAAAATAGCGACACAAGCATTTATTTCAGGTATTTTTGCCAGATTTATTATTGTAGAAATTATTCGTTTTATTTGGGACAGGCCAAGACCTTTTATTTCAAATTCTGTGAATCTTCTAATAAATCATTCTTCTTCAGCATCTTTTCCTTCTGGCCATGCCGCATTCTTTTTTGCTTTATCTACTTTAATCTATTTTTATAACAAAAAAACAGGCATATTGTTTTTAATTGTCAGTTTTTTAATTTCTATAAGCCGAGTTTTCTGCGGAATTCATTGGCCTGCTGATATTTTAGCAGGCGCCTTAGTTGGCATTTTATCTGCTCTAATTATTAAAAAAATCTTTGGAAAATTGTTTCCCAAAGATTAATTTGTGCCGCGGGTGGGAGTCGAACCCACATGGATAAAATCCACACGATTTTGAATCGTGCGCGTAAGCCAATTCCGCCACCGCGGCATACTTGCTTACCTTATCATCAAATTTATATAGTTTCAATCTTTAGGAGCTCCCCATTTGGCGTCAATTACTTTTTGAGGCCATTTTTTTTGAAGTTTTTTAAGGTCTTCACAATCAATTTTATGTATAGAAACTCCTTTTCCTTTTGATATAAAGCCTTTAATTTCATCGCCTTGCTTAGGAGAACAACATTTAGCAAAATTTATTGAAAATCCGGTTTGGTTACCTAAATATATCTTATTAACTTCTGCTTCTTTCTTTTTTTTCCTAAATGGGATTAATTTTTTAAGAATGGATAACTTTCTTTTAATAGGTGATTCATGTCTTAGGGATATATTCTTTATTTTCTTAATTTTTTCTTCGGCAGATTTAGTTTTGACAAACTTAAGCCAGTCAGAAGAAACGGTCTCATTTTTACTTGTTATAATTTCTACTAAGTCGCCATTTTTTAAAGGACGAGATAGTTTGCTCATTTTCTTATTTATCTTCACCTCTTTACAATGAGTACCAATCTCAGTATGAATGGCAAAAGCGAAATCAATGGCACAAGAACCTTTTGGGAGACCAATAACTTCGCCTTTTGGCGTAAAAACAAAAATTTTGTGTTTAAAAAGCTTAAAATCCAAATATTCTGAAAGATTTTCAGAACTTTTAATTTTATCGCTTAATAATCTTAATTCCTCTGTCCAAGAAAATCTATCTTTATAAATTTTTTGAGGAATTTTTTCTTTATAAGCTAAGTGAGCTGCGATACCATATTCAGATTCATTATGCATTTGTTGGGTTTTAATCTGAAATTCTGTTATTTTATTATCTAAACAGAACACAGTAGTATGTAATGCTTTGTAACCATTTTTCTTTGGCGATGCTATATAGTCTTTAATTCTTCCAGGCAATGGATTCCATGTTTTATGAATTATCCCCAATGTTTTATAACAATCTTCAATATTGGAAACAATTATTCTGATAGCAACTAAATCATAAATTTCAGAAAAGTTCATATTATGCCTTAAAAGTTTTTCGTATAAACTAAAATAATGTTTTGCTCTTTTATGGATATCAATAAATTTTATCTTTTCATTGTTCAAAATTTTTATCAAAGCAGATTTAACCCTTTTAAGATATTTTTCTTTTTTTGTATATCTTTCTCTTACTTTTTCTACTACCCAGTTAAATTCTTTTGGATAAAGACAAGGAAAAGCTAAATCTTCAAGTTCTCCTTTCATCTCTCCCATGCCAATCCCATAAGCAAGTGGAGCAAATATTTCAATACTCTCCAGAGCCATTCTTTTCTGATGTTCTTCCGAAAATTCCTTTAAATTTCTCATAATATCAAGCCGATCTGCTAATTTTATTAAAATAGCTCGTATATCTTTAGTAATAACAAAAAACATCTTCCTTAAGTTTTCTGATTGATAATTCAAAAGTATTTTTTGTTTTTGCCTTTTATGCATAGGAACAATTTTAATCCTTTTTTCATGGTATCGCAAAGAACTCAATTGTTTTACTTTTTTGATTAAAAATGGAACATCTTCTTTAAAATCTTTTTTTATTTTTTTCCTGTTTTCTTCACTAATTTCATGTAAAATTCCAGAAATTATTACAATATCTTTGCTTCCTATTTTTTTCAAGATTAAACCAACTCTTAAAGCATGCTGAAAAGCAAAATCATCTTCTTTAAAATTTTCTTTAAGAATTTCTATAGCCTTATCAATCATTTTGGTGTTATCTAATCCTTGTTTAATTTTTTCGACAAGAGGCATATTTTATTATTTACATTCTTTATTTGAACATTTTGTTTGTCCTTTTTTATCAACAACTATCAGAGAATTG
>Ga0268280_1001776_pt1 | contig 13712 bp, 13 predicted proteins | sample saktaG_9_FD_190139 | JGI IMG/M metagenome (GOLD analysis project Ga0268280, IMG submission 190139) | Saline water microbial communities from Sakinaw Lake, British Columbia, Canada - sak_2011_5_24_40m | ecosystem: Environmental > Aquatic > Non-marine Saline and Alkaline > Saline ...
TGAAAGCCTGATTTGGCGAAACGAGACCAGTTGGTGGATTGCAAGCCGCCGCTAATGTAGGTTCCGACCACTACCGTTAAACCGGCTGCGAAGGACATGGGTGCGGAAGGGGTAATTTGCTTAATGCTCCAGATTCCGCCGCCATCTTTCAATGATATCATAATACTCCAGACCATTAAGACGGTCATGGCAGGTACCGCTACAGCGCTAAGCCATTCAATCCCTTTATAACCGACAAAAGCGGTAGAACAAAAAGCAAAACCGAAGAGAATCATTAGCGCAGGAATCCATGGCGGAATATCAAATAATGTAGCAAATACGAAAGCTGTCATAGCCGTAGACCATCCATACCAACCTACCTGAGTAAATCCTAAAAGAAAATCAACCCATTTTGCGCCATATTTTCCAAAACTATGTCGAGCCATTAAAACAGTGGTTAAACCAGTTTTTGCGGCAATCCAAGCTAAAACCGCCGAATATCCTCCTAGAATTAAATTACCAAGAAGAATCACCCAAACCAATGTTTTAAAATCAAAACCTGCACCAATAGTGCCACCGGCAAACATTGTCCCTGTATAATAAGTAAATCCTAGTAAAACTACCGCTAACGACCAAAAATTTTGTCTGCGACCTTGAGGAACAGCGGATAACGGAAAATCTTCATTAACAATGTTTTTATTATTAGACATAAAATTTCTCCTTTCTATTTTGTCTTTTACCCGAAATCTGTGTCTGAAATATTTACACAGATTTTTTGCTAAATTCATCTAAAATTCTTATAAATTTCATAATGAATCTACTAATCTACATTCAAATTCCACTATATTTTCTTTACCTCCTTTCAAGGAAATTTATATTTCTTCTCGGTTAAAAATTGTAGAGCAATCTTGAAATATTCTCTGGCTCTCTTAACTTGATACCACATTCTTTAATTAATGGATCTGCTTTTAACAAAAGAAACCTTTCCAGCTTATCTGCACCTACAAAACCGCTGCAAATCAAAGTTTTCAAGTGGTTCATTTTTATTGCTTCTATACTTTTATTATTAAAAACCAACATTTTGGTAATTGCTTAAAATATTCTTTGTTCCTCTGCATAATTAGGGAGTAGCAAAACCCCACATTTGAGTTAAGATTTTTGCTGTAAATTCAATTTTATCAATCATGCCCTTAAGTGCTTCTTTTTCTTTGATCGTTTAGTAGGCTCAACACTATTAATTTACCACTTTGAGGGCATTTTTTGTATAAATTTTTTTCACCTTTTGAGTGAAAAGTTGAATTCTTTGTGAGCCTTATATATCAATGGGTTAAGCCTGTTTTTTAAAGTCGCACATAGATTCTCGGTTTTATTTTGATTTACAGAATTTTTTAAATCCGTTTCTTTAATAGGTTATAAATAACCAATCTATTTTTTAAATTCCAATGCTTCGTGGGGGCACCATTTCACACATTCAGGATCTCCATTACACAAATCACATTTAAATACTTTTTCTTCCTTTTTATTTAGCCAGATTGCATCAAATGGACATGCTTCAACACATTTTCCACATCCGATACATTTATCTGGATTAAGTTTTATAATTTTATTCTCGTCTTCTGTCAAAGCTCCGGAAGGACATACTTCAACACATTTTCCACAATTAACACAAAAATAAGCTTTTACAATTGGGTCTTCCAGAGAGGGATAATTTTTTTCTATTTTTATCCTTGCTTTTTCAACACTAAATACTTTATCGTGTTTTAAACTGCAAATTAAGGAACATATACCACAACCTACGCATCTATCAGGATAAAACTTTAATTTCATAATATCCCCTCCTTTTTAATCCCGTATTTACTTAAAGTGTCCTCGGTAGGGATACCATTTTTATTCCAACCTCTTACTTCATAATATTCATCTAACATCTTATCAAGGCCTTCTTGGGTAATAAATCTTCCTTTTGCAGGTCCATCAGGCATAGGTTCGAATAAAATTCTCTTTGGCAAAGTATCATCCTTTCGGCTTAATCCTTCCCTCTTATTAAAATATCTTATAGTAGTTTCAATTCTTTGAGCAATTTCTTCCAATTCCAATTCTGTATATTTATAACCAGTAACTAATTCTAGATACCTCATATATTCCTGCATCGAAATAGGTACCGCAAAGGTGCAAAAATCACATGCCACTAAAGAGTGGGTAATATTTCTTTCATCAAATTCTTCTTTAACCATTTTGCCTTTATTCTCAAAAGTATAAGGTGGCACATTTCCACAAACTTCCATTGCGGGAGGCCAAGCACGTCTATGACAGGCTCCCCGTGGTGCAACTGCATAAGCTAAACCAGCTCCAAACGCTCGCCTAGGATCATATCCAGGAAATTCAAGGCCCTTAGTTTGCATAGCGAAATCTATAGAATGGTTACCAATTTTTTCAGCTAAAAACTGAACACCATTTGCAGCCCAATCACCAATACCTTTTCGTAATGCAACATCATATAAAAAGCGCAAACCGCCTTCTGGATTATCAAATCGAACATCTTCTATTTGTTTATACTTAATGCTTTTTAACAAACCTCTTTCATTGGCTTCCATTATAAAACCTAAAATATTTCCCGCTGATATAGTATCCATGCCTAAATCATCACAGATCATATTTGCCTCTGCTACTAAATCTAAAGAATTATTTTCTAAATTCGAACCTAATAAAGCAGCAGTCTCATACTCAGGACCTTCTAACCTAAATTTACCGCGCCTTGATGTTTCACATTGTAATACTTTTCCACAAGGAACAGGGCAGCCTAAACAGGCTAAAGAACCTTTTGATTTCAAAACATAACCAGTCGAATCCAGCTTACCTTCTCCTTCTTTAAAGCAACCCGTTCGGAAATTATGAGTAGGTAACATTCCTGCTTCATTCGTTAAATCAAATGTTACACTGGTTCCTGCTTTTTTATGTGCTTCTGCAGCAGGGTTTTTTCTTGCTTCATTCAATTTCTTTTTATGAAAATCTAAAAAACCATTAATATCCTTACATCTAACTCCGCCTGAACCTTTTATAAAAATCGCTTTTAAGTTTTTAGAGCCCATAACTGATCCAATTCCATCTCTAGCTGCTTGCCGGTAAAAATCATTATTAATACAAGCAAAACAAACCTTGTTCTCTCCTGCTGGACCAATAACTGCATGCCCAAATCCTTCTTCTTTAATTTCATCTATTAATATTTGAGCAGCCTTAAAAGCTCCCTTCCCCCAAACATGAGTTGCAGTTCTTATTTCTATCTTTTCATCCTTAATGTAAATATAAATTGGATCATCAGATTTTCCTTTAATCATTAATCCATCGTAACCAGCATAAACTAAATTATATCCTATTCCGCCACTTGAATAACTATCAACATAACCTCCGGAAGCAGGTGATTTTGTTATTACAACATGCTTGGTTAGGCCTGGGACTAAACTTCCGGTTAAAGGACCGGTCAGCCAAAACATAACATTTTTCGAGCTTAAAGGATCAACCTTGGGAGCCAAAGCTTCTAACAACAATTTTGCCCCCAAACCTCGCCCACCTATATAATCTCTAATTATCTCTTTTGGCAACCTCAAAATGCGATTTTTTTTAGTACTTAAATTAATTTCTAATAATTTATAATGCATTAAAACTCCTCCTTGTAAACTTAAGGACATTCCATTATGTTTATTTTTTACATAGAAAAGGTATCAACCACCGGTAACAATGGGAATAATTAGAATATGATCATTATCGCGAATCTCTGTAAACAGGTCATTAGTAAAATGACCATTGATAAAAATTAAGTAACCTTTATTTAGCTTACCTTCATTACTCAATTCCCTAATTTTTGGGTTATATATGTTTGATAATTTTTCCAATATAGAATTAATATCAGGAATATTAATTTCCAAAAAATATTCCTTATATCCGGCTTCTTTTTTTTCGATTAATGTAATCGGAAGTTTTAAAAAAAAATGTATCTTTCTAATCATATCTTTTTTTTACTTTTCTAATTATTTAGAAATTTGATTATTTCATATCCATCATAATTACGCTTCGACCTTTTATTTTTCGGTCAATAATCAGTTGTATAGCATCGTTAATTTTTTCTAATGGAATTCTATTAGTAATAATAGGATTAGCTCTTTTTTCATTTGCAAATCGTAATGATAATTCAAGATCTCTTTTACAACCTGCTACAGAAGTTAATATTTGGCCTTCTTTTATTAACAAATCAACTGGGTAAAAATTTAAATTTTGTCTATCTTTATAGCCGATAATCATAAGCCTACCACCGATCCCAAGAGAATCAACCCCAGCATTTAAGGTATTTGTTGTTCCGACTAATTCATAGAAAACATCTAATCCTTTCTCGTTAGTTATTTTTCTTATTTGTTCTCCTAATTTTTTATATCCATCGTATGGGGGAGAAACAATGATAGTATCGTCGGCACCTGCTTTTTTTGCTAATTCTGCTTTTTCTTCAGAATCAGCAATACCGATAACCCGAGCTCCGCATATTTTAGCAATTTGGATACACATTAACCCTACCCCACCAATTCCATTAACTGCTACAATATCTCCCATTTTAGTACCAGCTCTTCTGGTAGAATGAACTGCAGTCATCCCGCTACAGGCTAAAACTGCTCCTTCTTCATAAGAAACATTAGAAGGTAAATGAGTTAAAGAGCTAATTGGTACTTTTACATATTCTTCAAATCCGCCATTTACCGTAAAACCTATTTGTCCCGCCCGATTGGGGCAATCATTCTCAAAATCATTTCTACAATACCAACATAAACCGCAATTCATAACATTATAAATAACTACTTTGTCGCCAACTTTAAATTCTGTTCTAACTGCCGGATCAATCTCCTCGATATCCCCAGAAATTTCATGACCGGGAACCAAAGGGCTCGGATTGATTGGAAATATCCCCTCGATAAAATCTAATTCAGTAGCACAAACTCCGGCAGCTTTTACTTTTATTATGGCGGTGTTCTTTTCTAGCCTTGGCTTTTCAATGTCTTCAATTTTAAACTTTTCTCCTGCTTTATATAATCTTGCAGCCCTCATTTTTTTCTCCTTCCGAATAATATAATTTTTTTAATTTTTAAAAGTGGTAAACTTCTTAGGGAAAATATCCTCAATTGGCCAGGTTTCCATCTTATAGTACATATCTTTCCAGCTTAAATATTCATAATTACATCCTACTGCATATATTTCTTCTAAGCGGGCTAATTCCCTTGGGGTTTTATTCTTTGTCAGATCATTTATTAAACCAATTAATTTATTACATACTTCGTCATACCAGCCAGTTGTATAAAACTCAATCCAATCTCTATATATATTTCCCTTAGGAAGCTTACATTCCCTTTTTAAATGCTTTCCTGTTTCCCAATAAACAAATGCACAGGGAAGTAGTGCAGTGGCTTGTTCAGCCAAATCTCCTTCCCAACTTCGAGCAAGTTCATGAGAGGTATAAGAACGTTTTATATTGGCCATAATAGTATTTTCAAATTCTTCTACTGAAATATTTAATTTCTCTTTCCAGTATTTTCTATAAAAAGGAATCTCATGTTCAATTGTTTCTCTTACCAATTCCAACCAAAACATCATTTGTTCATAAGTTTGGCATTTGGCTAGTCCGACTGCCCAAGCTCTGGCGTATTCTATTAAATAATTATAATTTTGCTTCACTTGAAACTTGAATTTTTCAATAGGTAATGTACCATTTAATATTTCTTTTAGATACGGTGTTTCTGCTTCCATTTTAACCGTTTTAATAGTCATAGCGTAAAGCCTATCTTCATAAAAATTCATAACTATATCCTCCACTAATTTTTATAGATTTATAAATACATTCGAAATATATTATTTTAAATCCATCGACTTTGAAACGATAGATAAATTATACTTCGGATAAAAATTTTTCAATTATTTTTAAATTAATTTTTTCTCCAGGAATATCTAGGGGTAACCCTATCATAGGTATTTCTGGTAAATCTCTCAAATAAAATTGTTTTTTTAATACTTTAATAAATGGGGCTTCTCCTTTTATTATATAATCTTCCTCTTTTTTAAATTTTATGGTAGGACTTCCCATCCATTGATTTTTTTGATCTGTATCTGTATAATTTACACCGCAAGTAGGACTACCATCTACTCCGATTAATACAACTTTAAAATTACTTCTTATATAATCTTCAATTAAATCTAAAACTATATTTGCTAAAAAAGTAAAACTTCTTATATATCCAGATGTGCTATACTGCTCACTTACTTGCCACCAACGACGAATTCCTGCCGTGTACATTTCAGGGCACGGCATTTGTTCAATACCAAAACCGTATTTTTCTAAAAGATCAACGAATCCTGGAACCATTGCCGGATATAGTGCATATTTGTCAACTTTTGAATTCTGATTAATTATACAATTTGCTATTAAAGCAATTTTCCTACTTCTTTTATCACTAAACAAATAAATCACCCTTTAATTATAATATATTGAAAAATTTATCGGTGACGCAATTTATAAAATTGCATCACCGATGCTATAACACCATATTATTTACTAGTCATTGAGGTAATAATTCCATCAACCCACCAATTCATCGAAAGCAATTCTTCATCAGTAAGCTTTTCTCCCTCTTTCACCTTTAAATCACCGTTTACATCATGAATTGGACCTTTCCAGAAAAATTCTGGATCTTCAGTTATCATTCTATTTTTTGTTTCTTCTACCATAGATTTCATTTCATCTGTTACCATTGGCCCAAAGTCAGCTACATCAACGACTCCGGAAGTTAAATCAGGAGCAAATATTCTAGGTTTCCAGGTGTTTTCATAAATTGCTTTAAAAGTAGGAATATAGTACTTTTCCCAATAGAATAAATCACCGGACACAAATGCATTAGGTCCAAATTGTCTCATATCTTCAAATTGGCTCATTGCATATACACCATATTCTTCTGCTGCTTGAACATGGGCAGGAGTATTTGTTGCCTGAGCAATTACATCGGCACCAGCATCAATTAAAGCTAGCGCAGCATCTCTTTCAGCAGCTGGATCATAGTAAGTATTAATAAATATTATTCTTTGTTCTACATTAGGATTAATCGACCTAGCCCCTAACATCCAGGCATTTTGAACTTGCAAATCCAAAGGATGAACCACTGCTCCTACCATTCCTATAGTATTGGTTTTAGTTAATTTTCCTGCTACCTGACCCAATAAATACCAAACTTGACTGGTCTTAGGAAAAAATGATTCTACATTAGGATCTTTTTTAACTGTTCCGGCACATATTAAAAATTTAACATCAGGGTATTTTTCTGCTACCTTTAAAGCGTCGGCTTCAAAATCTGCACTTGCAGCAACAATTATATCATAATTATCTTTACATAACTCTGTCATAACTCTTTCTGCAACTGATCCCGGAGTAACATTTTCTAAAAAATCAGTCTCTACAAAATCTAATTCTTCGTCTGTAATTTTTCTAGATCTGTCATGTCCGTAAAACCAACCGAAATCACCTACAGCCGCATTGTAAACAAATGCTGCTTTCAACTTCTCCTTAGCCATAACAGTCAACGATAGATTAGCTAATAATACGACTACAACTAATAATAAAACTACCAGTAAAAAATAATTTTTATTTTTCATTTTGTATTCTCCTTTTTTTATTTTTTTAATTTTTACTTCATTCCCTTATTTAATAAGACTCCCGCGTTTTTACAGGTATGAAACTAGTTTTAGCATACTATTTTATCTACTACCTGCCCCGACTTGCCAGAAATCTACTCTCGTCCCCATTTGAATAGATGGGGAGTTCCCGTTATATTAAAATATTATCACCTCCTCCTATAAAGACTTTTATTTTGCTTCTCTTATATATGGCAAGGCAAGATATTTAGGTGCAAAACTCTTTTTATTTTTAAGTTTAGATATAATTAAAATTATTATAGGGAATACATAAGGTAACATTCTTAAGAAATAAGAAGGTATGGCAATTCCCATCGCTTCTATGCGAAAACTTAGAGCATAGAAAATTCCGTATAGATAAGCTCCTCCAATTGCATACAGAGGATTCCATAAAGCAAAATTGACTAATGCTATTGTTAACCAACCACGGCCAGCAGCCATTCCCTCTATCCAGCTTGGACTATAAGCCAATGATAGGTAGGCTCCTCCGATTCCTGCCAATATACTGCCTAAAGTTGTATAGATATATCTTTGGGCAACAACATTAACCCCTAAACTATCAAGAGTGCTTGGACTATCACCAGCCGCCCTTAAATGTAAACCAGATTTTGTCTTATAGACAAATGCCCAGGCAGTTATTGCAAAAGCTATTGCCACAAATACTAATAGATCTTTATTTAATAACAACTGTAATAAAGGAAATTTATCAAGTCCGGAGAAAGTTAATTTTTTAAATGTATCGGGAGCAACAACTCCAATAAAAGGTTTGCCTACAATAGTACTTAAACCAGCACAAAAAATGGTAAAAGCTATTCCTGCGGCTATTTGGTTTGCCCGCAGAGTAATTAAAATAAAACTAAGTATCAGCCCTAACACAAGACACACTCCTATAACTACTAAAAGCGCCAACCATTTATTTCCTGTTTGATAAGAAACCATAAATCCTGTCATGGCTCCCATTAACATAAATCCTTCTATTCCTAAGTTTAATACTCCGGTTCTTTCTGTTAATACTTCCCCAACAGAGGAAAACAATAATGGTGTTCCAGCTGTTATCCCCATTGAAATGATCCATACTATAGTTCTTAAATCCATTAGCTTTTACTCGCCTCCCTTTAACTTTCTTGAAAATTTACTTTATTATTCTAATTATATATTTAAGTATTCTCTTTCTTTTTGATTTCCTCTGATCTTTTCTTTTTTCCATCCCAAGAAAATTTGTAGAAAGTTAAAAATTCTCCAGCTAACACAAATAATAATATTAATCCTTTTAACATGGCTACTATCGATGAAGGCAATCCCATCATTTGCATTCTGAAACCCGCAACCAATAAGCCAGAAAACATATATCCGACAAAAAGTATGGCAATAGGGCTAAGTCTCGCTATCCAGGCAATTACAAAAGCTGAAAAACCATAATCAGCTGAAATAGTTGGTTGTAAACGGAATACTATCCCGGAAACTTCCAACACACCTGCAATACCTGCCAAAGCTGCTCCAATACTCATAGACAAATAAGCATATTTTTTTGTATTTATTCCAGCATATTCAGCTCCTCTAGGATTTGCGCCTGTTAACCGAAGTTCATAACCAAAAATTGTACGTTTTAAAATAATATGAATTCCTAATACTATTAATATAGCCAAAATAAATCCATAATGAACCCTGGAATCTGGAATTAAAATTGGAAGCCTTGCTGCATTAACAAATTCTGGAGTTTGAGCTGCAACTGTTTTGGGATCTTTCCATGCATCATACACTAAAAACCTTACGAAATAGATTATAATGCTATTTGAAAGTATGGTTGTTAGAATCTCGCTTATCCCCCATTTAATTTTAGGAATTGTACATATAAATCCAGCCAAACCAGATAATATAATCCCACCAATTAACATTAGAGGGATAAGTATTAGTCTGGGTAAATATGGAAAAGCTAAAGCGATACCTGTTGCACCTACCGCTCCCATGTAAAATTGACCTTCAACACCAATATTCCATAAACCAGTCTTAGCAGGTATTACTACCGATAGAGCACATAAAGAAATTGGAATTAATGTTAATAAATTTTCTAATATTCCATCTAACCTAAAATATGTTTTACTAAAGACTTTTGAAAAAATCTCAATTGGTTTATAATGCATTAATTGTAAAACAATAATACAAATTAATAATGAAATTAATACAGATAAAATACCTACCACTATAGTTGTTGACATTTGTACAGTTCTTCTATTTTCAATCTTAATCACGAAGCTGCCTCCTCTATCTCCTTATCTATGCCCATCATAGCATATCCAATATTTTCGATTGAGCAATTTTTTCTTGCCTGTTTTTGGGTTAGCTTTCCTTTATACATAACAGTAATTTCATCAGATAAAGCTAATATTTCATCTAAATCTTCAGAAATTAGTAAAATAGCAACTCCTTTTTCCTGTTCTTTTAAGAGAAATTTATGCACCATATTAACCGCAGATACATCTAAACCATAAGTTGGATGCACGGCAATTATCAGTTGTGGGTTGCAAGATATTTCTCTTGCTAGAATAAGCTTTTGAATATTTCCTCCTGAAAGTAATTTAACTGGCATATAACATGAAGACATTCTAACATCATATTCGCTTAATAATTGCTCTCCTATTTTATTTGCCTCTTTAATATCTAGAATTAAACCTTTTTTAATAGGTTTTTTCTTATAGGTTCTTAAAATAACATTTTCAATACAATTAAAATCAGGTATCATACCTACGCCAATACGATCAGCTGGAATATGGCTAATACCATTATTAATAAATTCTATAGCTTTATATTTTCTTATTTCTTTTCCCTGAATAATTATTTTTCCTTTTACCAACGGTTTTAATCCGGTTAATACTTCAGCTAATTCTTTTTGTCCATTACCTGAAACACCTGCGATACCTAATATTTCACCTTTTTTAATAGAAATAGATACATCATTTAATGAAATTTCTCCTTCGTCTCCCAGTGCTTTCAAATTCTCAGCAACCAAAACTGTCTCTGCTTTTTGCAAATCCTCTAAAGTGTTCTTTGCAATAGCTTCCATTTCTTTTCCAATCATCATTCGAGCCAATTCCTTAGGATTTGTATCATCCTTTGCTAAAGTATTAATAATTTTACCATTCCTTAAAACAGTAACCGTATCTGCAATATCCATAACTTCATTTAGTTTATGGCTGATAAATATTATTGTTTTTCCTTGTCGCTTCATTTCCTTAAGGGTTTTAAATAGTTTTTGGCATTCTTGCGGAGCTAATACAGAAGTAGGTTCGTCCAATATTAATATTTCTACATTCCGGAAGAGCATTTTAATTATTTCAACTCGTTGTTTTTCTCCAACAGAGATATCGCTTACTATAGCATTTGGCTTAATAGGTAAATCATATTGTTCAGATAAAGCGGTTATTCTATCAAAAAGAAGTTTGCTATTAATTAACCATTTTTGTTTATCCCAGCCAATAATTATATTCTCGGCTACTTTTAAAGTATCCACTAATTTGTAATGCTGGTGCACCATTCCAATTCCTAAATCAATCGAATCTTTTGGACTATTTATTTTTACTTTTTTCTCATTTATATATATATCACCACTATCTGGAGCATATAAACCAACTAGAATATTCATTAAAGTACTTTTTCCTGCTCCATTCTCACCTAATAAAGCATGAATAGATTCCTTTTTAACTTTCAGATTAATGTGATCATTGGCAATTATACCGGGAAATGTTTTGACAATATTTTTTAATTCTAAAACATTTTTAATTTCTTCCAAAATCAAGCTCCTTTCATTATTCTATTTCTATATAGACTCCCACACCTTTACAAACGTGGTACTCACCCAAACAGATAATTGTCTGTCCCGGTTTACCGGGAATTTGCTCTCATCCCCAACTTAACAGATGGGGAATTCCCGCTAAATTAAATTGAATCCTTCAAGAAATAACTGCAAAATATTTTATATGACTTTCTTAAAAAATATTTTCATTCCCCTTTTATATTCCTTTTTTGACATAACTCTACCAGAACTCCATTAAAATCCTTTGGATGTAAAAATGCTACTAAACTATCTTTAGAACCACTTTTGGGTTTACTATTAATTAATTTAATATTAGAATTAATTAATTCAACCATACTTCCATTTATATTTTTCACCTCTAATGCTATGTGGTGAATTCCCTCTCCTTTTTTCTGAATAAATTTATCAATCACTGATTCGTCTTTTAAAGATTCTAATAGCTCAATTTCTATATTCTCAAACTTTAAAAAAGCTATTTTCATTTCACCATTTTTAGATTTTTCTGTGTGGAAGTGTAAATCAGGATAAACTTTTTTAAATTTCTTAATTACTTCTTTTAAGCTTTTGACTGCTATTCCGATATGATCAACCTTCATTGATTATTCTCTCCTTGTTGTTTTGTTGGTATAATAAATTGCATCAGGAACTGGGCAAACTATCTGGCATAGACCACAACCAACACATTTATCTAGTATTACTTCTGAAACTCTCTCTTGAGAAAATAAAATAGCTTCGTAACCGCCATCCCTACAGGCGATATAACATTTTCCACATCCAATACATTTTTCTTTATTAATATTAGAAATAAGCTGTTGATTCCTACTTAAATTCTTGCTAGAAGATTTGATTTTTCTATTACCTATACCAATAAAATCTTTTACGCTACGAAAATTATGATATCTCATAAACCTTTCCAATCCATCCCGCAATTCATCAATAATTCCAAAACCTTCCCACATTACCTCTGTTACAATTTGCAATGTATTGGCTCCAACTAATAAATATTCTATTGCGTCATGAGCACAACTTATTCCGCCTACTGCTGAAATATCTAAATCAATTTTTCTTTCTTTATTAATTTCGGAAACATAATAAAGCACTATTGGTTTTAGTGCAGGGCCTGTTAATCCAGCTACTGAGGAAATTCCCTCAATTGTTGGAAGAGGTTCTAAAGTCCTTAAATTAAAACCTGAAATACTTTTAAAACTATTTGCAACTGCTATAGCCTTCGCTCCTTCTTCTTTGGCTGTATGGGCTATTTTTTTTATATCACTTACATTGGGAGATAATTTTACAATTAAGGGTAATTTTGTTACTTCTCTTGCCCATTTTAAAACATTCTTTATAGCATATTCGTTCTGACCGATAGATTGTCCTATGTTTTGGTACCCCCTGCTACTACTACAACAAAAATTATCTTTTCCAGAATCAGGACAAGAAAGGCATAATTCTAAGGCATCTGCACCAGTATTAGCTGCTAAGGTAGCTAGCTTTTTCCAGTTTCTTTCTTTATATTCTGACTTTATGCTTACTGCTAAAAATTTATGGGGAAACCCTTCCTTCACTTTAGCAAAACTATCAAGTGTATCTTTTACACTTTTATCAATTCTAAAATCAATATTTGTCATGCCAATTTTTTTAAAATTAAACTCGGTATTACTTCCACCGTTATTTATATTTATAAAGCGGGGAGATAAACTGCAATCCTTTAAATCTTGCTCTAATGCAACGCTTTTTGTAATTGCTCCTCCCCATCCCATTTGAAAAGCTCTTTCAATCATTTCTCCATTTCGTGAAATTGGTGAAGCTCCAAGTAAAAAGGGGTTTTCACATTGAAAATTACAAAACTCGACCTCCAGATTCGGTTTAACCAATGTTTTCACCTCTACTTGATAAATATTTATCAATATTTATTGCAGCTCGTTTACCGTCTGCAACGGCATGAACAACTGTGCTTCGACCTTTTCCAATGATATCTCCACCAGCAAATACATTTTCTATATTTGTTTTTAAATTCTCATCTACGAGAACAAAACCTTTTTTATCAACAATTAATCCTTGATAAATTAATAATTTATGATCAGGCTGATAACCTAATGCGGTAACAACCATATCAACCGGTATATTAAATTCGTATCCTTTTAAAATATCCGATTGTCTCCTAGCGGTTATATCCATTTCCCCTGGTAATGTTCTTACACATTTGATC
>Ga0268280_1001778_pt1 | contig 13699 bp, 7 predicted proteins | sample saktaG_9_FD_190139 | JGI IMG/M metagenome (GOLD analysis project Ga0268280, IMG submission 190139) | Saline water microbial communities from Sakinaw Lake, British Columbia, Canada - sak_2011_5_24_40m | ecosystem: Environmental > Aquatic > Non-marine Saline and Alkaline > Saline ...
GCCGGACGCTCCGGTCATGCTCAAGGCCCTCGTCCTCATCGGCGGGCGGGGCAAGGCGGGCGGCGTCCGCAGAGCCGCGGGGAGAGCCGAGGCCGTTTCGTTCGCAACGGAAATGCTCGGCCTCAAGATCCGGGGCTATTCCGTCGAGCGGCTCCTGATCGAGGAGGCGGTCGAGGCGATCGGCGGCGCCGCTTACGTCGGGGTGACCATGAACCCCGCCGACTTCAACGTCACCGTCATCGTCAGCCCGGCCGGCGGCGTCGATATCGAACAGGTGGCCCGGGAGACGCCGGAAAAGATCCTGAAGGTCGAGCTCCCCGGCAATGATGAGGTCCTGCCCGAGGCCGAAGCCGTCCGGCTGACCGCGTTCCTAGCCTCAGGCCTGCCCGGGGGGGCGGCGCAAGCCGACGCCCTGAAGGCCGTCGTCTCCAAGGTCTACGCCGTCTTTCAGAAATACGACTGCAAGGTCGCGGAGATCAACCCGCTTCTTCTGACCGCGACCGGCCCCGTCGCCGTCGACGCGAAGATCGTCCTCGACGACAACGGCCTCTACCGCCAGGAGGGATTGTTCCATCTCATGGGCCTCGCGACGGCCCGGCACGATGTCTCCGAGCCGACCCGAAACGAGGTCCGGGCCCGGGCGGCCGGCTTTCGGTATGTCGATCTTCTCGCCGAAGACCACAAGAAGGACCCGGAGAAGCTCTACGTGGGGCTCGTTCCCGGCGGGGCCGGCTACGGCATTTTTTCCATCGACGAAGTCGCCAACATCGGCGACCGGTTTTTCGGCGGCCGCGTCATCCCCGTCAACTTCATGGATTCAGGCGGCGGGCCGACGGTGGCGCAGGTCGCCGAGATGTTCGACCTGCTGTTCGATGACGAGGTCGTCGACCTCGTCATCACGTCCCGTTTCGGCGGGATCTCCTCCTGCGACGTTTTCATCCGGGGATTGGTCGGCTGTCTGAGGGAGCGGAGAAAGACCGGGCGGTGCGTCGTGCCCGTCGTCGGCCGCATGGTCGGGACCGACCTGCCGAGCGCGCGCGATTTTCTGGAGAGGGCCAAAAGGGAGACCCCCGGAGAACTCGAGGACATGAAGATCACGGTCGGCAACCAGAAAATCATGGCCGATGTCATCCGGGAAGGGATCCGCTTCGCCTTCGACCGGAAGGGGTGGGTGTGATGGACGCCCGGATCAAAGCCACGGACGGATTCCTGTTCCACCTCGTCGCGAAGCTCCGGCCCGGGCTGGCGGGCCAGGTGGCGAAGTCGGGCCGGCTCGACACCGTCATCCTCGGCCTCGGCGGCCAGGGAACCAAGCACGCCGGGCTGATGTACGATTTCGGGACGTCTATCGTCGCCGGGATCGCGCCCGGCGGGGCGGGCACGCGGGTCCATGAAATCATACCCGTCTTCGACTCCGTGAAGGATTGCCTGGTTGAATTCCCCGACGTCGTCGCCGCGAGCGTCTGGAGGCACTATTCGACGGCCCGGGACGCCGCGCTGGAAGCCATCGAGGCGGGCATCCCCCTCGTCGTCCTCATCTCCGAGGGATTGCCCCTGAGAGACGTCCGGGACGTCATCGTCGCGGCCCGGGCCCACAAGACCGTCCTTATCGGCGGGAATACGCCGGGATTGATCTTCCCCCCCGAGCGTATCAAGATCGGCATGCTGCCCGACGTCTTCTTTCCGGAGGAGGTTGCCCCGGGCCGCTTCGGGCCGCGGGGCGTGACCATCATCTCGCGCAGCGGCGCGATCCTCTACCACATGTCCGACGCCATGGCCAGCGTCGGCATCGCCCAGAACGCCGTCATCGGCGTCGGCGGCGACGGGGCCATCGGCTCCACCTTCCGCGACCTCGTTCCCCTGGCCATGGGGTACGAGAACACCGACCTCGTTATCGTCGCCGGCGAGATCGGGGGGTGCCAGGAGGAGATGCTGGCGCAGGACGTCCGGGACCACCCCGGGAAGTATCCGAAGCCCCTGGTGGCCCTGATCTCCGGGGCTCACGCTCCCGAAGGCAAGACCATGGGCCATGCCGGGGCCATCGTCACGCCCGGCCTCGAGACCGGCACTTTTCTGTCCAAGAAAAAAGCCCTGGAGGAAGCCGGGATCCGCGTCGTCAACAGCCAGTTCGATCTGATAGAGGCCGTCCGGGCGAAGCTCAAAGGCAAGACGTATTTCTCGCCCGAGCGGTATTACGCCAAGATGAAAACGATCTGGGAAGCGCCTCCACCCAAGCCCCACTGGACGACGCTCGTCACCAAGGTCGAGCCCAACAACCTCGTCGTCAGGGGCTACCGCGTCCAGGACCTCATCGCTCGGGCCTCGCTCGTCGAGGCCGCCCACCTCGTCGCCCTGGGAGAACTGCCCGGCGCGGAGTTGACGGCGGCCTTGACCCGAGTGGCCGTGGCGGCGATCAAAAAGCCCCTCCCGGCCGTCGTCCGGAATCCGGAGGAGGATCTCTCCAAGACCTTCCAGAAATATCTCCTCACCGACGAAGAACTCACCGCTTTCAAGCCCGTGGGGAAAGCGGCCCAGGCCGAAAAAACCGTTTTCGCCCTGGGGCGGTTCACGGCCTACCTGGCCGCGGTCCTATCGCATAGCGCCGCCCTTGAAGCGGCCGAGCCCGGGGCCCCCTTCGCCCATTTTGTTTATAGGGCTATTTGGGGAGCGGACGCCTTCGATGAGGCGAAGGCGCGCATGATCGAGGCCGTCATCGTGGCCTCCATCGACCATGGTGTCACCCCGCCTTCGGCCCAGGCGACCCTTATCGCCTCATCGGTCCGGGCGTCCTACGAAACGGCCGTGGCCCAGGGTGTCGGCGCCATCACCGACGTCCATGGCGGGGCGGGGGAGAAGGCGGCCGCTTTCTTCCTGCAATGCGCCGGCCTCGTCTCAGGGCAGGGCCTTTCCCTCGAAGAGGCGACGCGGGCCGTCATCCGCCGTTACATCAAAGACGGGAGACGCGTGGAGGGGATGGGCCATCGTGTCCACACCCGGGATCCCCGCCGGGACGTCCTGTGGGCGCTCGCCGATAAAAGCGGATTGGCGGGGCCGTGCGTCGCCGTTTCGCGTATCGCCGAGGACATGCTCAGGGAAGTCCGCGGCCTCAGCCTGCCCATCAACGTCGACGGCGTCATCGGGGCCATCATCGCCGACATGGGCCCCGACCCGAAGTTGGCCAAGGCCCTCTTCATTTTCGGACGGACGATGGGGCTTTCGGCCCACTACTTCGAAGAAGTGGCCAGCCAGCCGCCGATGCGCCTGATCAACTTCAGCCAGGCCGTCTACCGCGGCATCGAAGACCGACCTTATCCAAGCTAAACACAGGACGGCGGACGGCCGGAACGGATTTGCTGAAATAATAAGTAACTGTATCGACCCCTAATTCTGTTAAGTCCGTTCGACTGAATGAGATTTCTCTGACCGTATAGCCGCAGCTTTTATTTTAGGGCCGGCTGATTTTCCTTCCCTTATCAAGGGCAACTGGATTGGCGCCGCTGGAACAGGATAAAATAAGCTATTCAAATCAGGTACATCGCTGCTAAATCTCAAGTATGAATCATTGATATACTGCTCACTCTTCTCAACAGCTATCCAATGTCTGTTTAGCTTTTCCGATACATAGCCTGTTGTATTAGAGCCCGCGAATGGGTCTAGCACTATTTCGCCCGGGTCGGTTAAAAATAAAATAAAAAACTTGGGCAGCTCACCTGGAAAACGGGCAGGATGAATTTTTCTCCCTTCTTTCTTGAGGCGCGCAAAGTATAAACTATTGCTCTCGTTGTTTCCGCATTGAATGAGATTGACAGGGATTGATCCACCCTTATCAAGGGAAAAAGTGTGCTTAATATTATGGCCAGATGGTCTCCGTGTTGGCGTTATCCCGCGTTCTATTAATCTATGCATATCCTTGCTATATGGCTGCAGGACTTTCGCATTATTCGCTTTTGGGTTTGGGGTTTTTGCTAGCCAAAATATATATTCGACAGCGTCTTTAACTCGAATACGGCGGACGTTTACCCATTCGGCCGGCGCAGGCAGCTTTGCCGGATTGTACCAGAAAAACTCTTGGCAGAGATGAAATCCTACCGTATCACATAGATGAATCAGCAAACGGAAATGATATAGTGACCGTGTCGGCTTACCCGGAGTCCAAGTTCCTCCTATATTGAGCACGAAACTCCCCGTTGGCTTCAGTATTCTCAGAATCTCTTCAGCAAAAGGGGAGAACCAATTAATATAGTCTTTCTGGTCTGCATTCCCATACTCCTTTTTGAAGTGCAGCGCATAAGGAGGGGATGTTAAAACCAAGTCGATTGAATCGGTTTTTAGTTGTTTCATAAAAGCAAGTGAATCCGCACAATATGCGGCCCCCCACTCCGTTTTGTATGCTTGCTTAACCATGGAGAATTCCCTTAATCAAGTCTTCGAGGCTATTATGCCAGGGTGGATTTATCGTTAAAGATTGAAGAGGAACACGATGCATTACATTAATCCTATCTCTATAATGGGAATGCTTTGCCAGGTGCTTTGTTTCGATATACATAAACTCCGTCCAGTCCTGAGTTTTTTTCCCTAGACATACTGCGAGAATATCGAACTGGTTATATTTATAGAATCTACTCTTGGGATCATTTTTTGACGCGCGAGTTTTTTGAGTTTCAACCTTGTAGGCTACAATATGCCCTTTGACTCTGTATGCTTCAGTAGCATCCCGCACATTCTTGCATTCGACTCTATATGGCCCATGAGAATCAGAAGGAAGCCAGATTGTATAATCCGGATAAGCATCACGATCATGTTCCTCATAGTGCGAGATTATGCCGGTCTGGTGTAAGGCCATGATATGCTTTCCCAAATGAACCTCTGCGACGGCTCCTTCTAGCGTCACTTTCGCACGAAAACGCCTATTTATTGCATCCAGTAATTCAGACGCAGAAAGCCCGTATTTTTTCTCTAATGGATGAATCATTTACGATCCCTCACATATAAGATACTACAATAATATTGTAGATAATAGGCTATAAATTGAGAATCTCATTTTACAACGAGGAGGGTGAAGGGGAAGACGTAGGCCTGGAGGAAGACGAGGAGGCCCATCAGGGCGGCCAGGGCCAGGCTGTGGAAGAAGACGTAGCGGAGGATGTCGCCCTCATGGCCGTACCAGCGCGTGGCCGTGCTGGCGACGACGATGCTCTGGGCGTCGATCATCTTGCCCATCACCCCTCCGGCGCTATTGGCCGAAGCCATGAGGACGGGGCTCAGGCCGAGCTGTTCGGCCGAGATCTTCTGGAGACTGCCGAAGAGGACGTTGGAAGACGTGTCCGAGCCGGTCAGGGCGACGCCGAGCCAGCCGAGCATCGTCCCGAAGAAAGGGTAGAAGATACCCGTCCGGGCGAAGGCCAGGCCGAGCGTCGCGTCGAGGCCCGAGTAGCGCGTCACGTAGCCGAGAGACAGCATGGTGGCCACGGTCAGCAGGGAAAAGCGGACCCGCTTGAGCGTCCGGCCATAGGCCCGGAGGAGCTGGCGCGGCGAGAAGGACATGAGCAGGCCGGAGGTGACCGCCGCGAGGAAGATCCCGGTCCCGGTGAACGTCAACCAGTTGAAGGTGAAGACGGCCGGCTCTGCCGCCGGCAGCGCGACGACGGGCGGCATGCGGAAGACGAGCTTGTCCAGGCCGGGCACCGGGATGTGGACGATGGACAGGCCGTCGAGGAAGGCCTTGACCTGCGGAATGCCCCACAAGAAGACGAAAACGCTCAGGACGAGCCAGGGCATCCAGGCGCGGAGGAGCTCGCCGGCCGTGAGTCGGCCCCTAGGGAGGGGAGGCCCGGTTTCTTCTTCGCCCGCCGTGCCGAACGTTGTCTTGGGGCGCCACTTCAGGAGAAAAAGGACGAGCGCGGCCATGGAGATAACAGCCGCCCCGACGCCCGCGAGCCAGGGACCGTGGAAGTTCGAGATGAGGAATTGGGGGACGGCGAAAGAAACTCCGGCGACGACGAGGGCCGGCCAAACCTCCTTCATCTTCCGGAAACCGCAGAAAGCCCAGACGAGCCAGAAGGGGATGAGCAGGGAGAAGAACGGGAGCTGACGCCCGACCATGGCGCTCAACTGGCGGACATCGATCCCTGTGACCCCGGCCAGGGCGACGATGGGCGTCCCCAGGGCGCCGAAGGCGACGGGCGCCGTATTGGCGATGAGCGACAGGCCGGACGCCGCGAGCGGGGCGAAGCCGAGTCCGATGAGGATGACCGCGGTCACGGCCACCGGCGTCCCGAAGCCCGCCGCGCCTTCGAAGAACGCGCCGAAGGAGAAGGCGATGAGGAGCAGCTGGAGGCGGCGGTCGCGGGTGATCCCGGTCAAGCTGTCCTGCATGACCTTGAAATGGCCCTTCTCGACGGTCAGGTCGTAGAGGAAGATGACGTTGAGAATGATCCAGCCGATGGGGAAGAGGCCGTAGGCGGCCCCCAGCCCCGCCGTCCGCAGGGCCATCCCGGCCGGCATGGTGAAGACAAGGACGGCGGTGAGCAGGGACGCGCCCAACCCGAGGAGGGCCGCGACGTGGGCCCGGAGCCGGAAGAGGGCCAGGCCGCCGAGAAGGATGACGATGGGCAGGGCGGCGAGGAGCGTCGAGAGTCCGGCGCTCGAGAGCGGATCATATGCCTGGTGCCAGTCCATGCTTTTTAAAGAACGCCGTCGGTTTCCTTGTTGAGGCGGTCGAAGAAGGCGGCCATGAACCGGTGCCGCTCGACGGCGATCCGCTTCCCTTCGCGGGTCGTCATCCGGTCCTTGACCCGGCCGAGCTTGACCAGATACTCGCGGTAGGCGGTGTCCTCCCGCGTGTAGGGTTTCGTTTTTCTGACGTCGATGGCCTTGTCGTGGAGCCGCGCTCCGACCTCTCCGGCGAAGAGAAAGGCCCGGCCGACGCCGACAGCGCCGATCGAATCGAGCTTGTCGGCGTCAAAGAGGATCCTGGCCTCGAGCGTCCGGGGCACGGCCCTCTTACGGAAGCGGTGGGTCCGGATGCAGTGGACGACCGCCCCGACCGAAGCCCGGTCGAGCCCGTGTCTCTCGAGGATCCCCTTGGCCAGCGCCGCGCCGCTTCGGCCGTGGCAAACCTTTCCGCTCGAGCGGTCTTCTTCCTCCCGTCCGATGTCGTGGAGGAGCGCGGCCAGTTCCAGGACTCCGAGGTCGGCCTTTTCCCTGCGGCCGATCCTCAGGCAGAGACGATGGACGCGCTCGGTGTGGTCCCAATCGTGACTGCCCCGGGCGCTGCGGAAGAATGCCCCGGCTTCCTCCTTGATCTTGGAGACGAGGGCGCTGGAGATGGGAGGGGTCATTCGTTGATCATGTGAACGACGAGTCCGTCCTTCAGCTTGGGCTCGAACCAGGTCGACTTGGGCGGCATGACCTTGCCCCCGTCGGCCACCGCGAAAAGCTGTTCGATCGTCGTCGGGAACATGGAGAAGGCGACGCGGAAGGCGCCGGCGAGGACCTTTTTCTCGAGCCCGGCCGGGCCTCGGATGCCGCCGACGAAATCGATGCGCTTGTCGGTCCGGGGGTCGGCGATGCCCAGAATGGGCGCGAGCAGGTTCTCCTGGAGGATGGAGACGTCGAGCGACCGGATGGGATCGGCCGGGTCGAAGGTGCCGGGCCGGGCTTCGAGGATGTGCCAGCGGCCATCGAGGAACATCATGAATTCCCGGCTTCGTTCGGGAGTTTTCCGCTCGGAAGGCCGGACCAGGAATTTTTCGCCGATCCGGGTCCGAAAGGACTCGGAGTCGAGCCCATTGAGGTCGCGCACGACGCGGTTGTAGGGCAGGATCTTCATCTGGCTGTGGGGGAAGATCACGGCCAGGAAGAAATTGTCCTCTTCGTCGCCGGTCCGGCCGGGTCGCTCGCCGTCCCTCTTGACTTTGATCCGCGTCGCGGCCGCCGAGCGGTGGTGGCCGTCGGCGACGTACAGGTTTTCCAAGGCGGCGAACGCCTCCTTGATCCTGAGGACGAGACCCGCTTCGTCCACGACGAAGAAGATATTCCGGACGCCGTCGGGCGTGGTGATGTCGTACGTCGGGTCCTTTTTCATGCCCTCGGCCATGAGCGCGTCGATCGTCTCTTTCCGCCGGTAGGTCAGGAAGACGGGGCCGGTTTGAGCGCCCAGGGTCTCGATGTGCCGCATCCGGTCGTTTTCCTTGTCCGGACGGGTCAGCTCGTGTTTCTTGATGATGTTGTCGAGATAATCTTGGGAGGAGGCCCCGGCGACGAGGCCGATCTGAACGTGCTCTCCCCAGAGCTGCTTGTAGATGTAGAAATTCCGGGTCCGGTCCGGCGCGATCGTCCCTTGGCCGAGGAAGCGGAGGAAATTCTCCCTTCCCTTGGCGTAGACCGCGTCGGAGTAAAGATCGGTCCCGGGGGGCAGGTCGATCTCCGGCTTGCCGATGTGCAGGAAGGAATAGGGGTTCCCGGCGGCCATGTCCCGGGCTTCATCTGACGTCAGGACGTCGTAGGGCGGCGCGGCGACCAGGTGGGCGATGTCTTGACGAGGGCGGACGCCCCGAAAGGGTTCGATGCGAGCCATGTTCTCCTCCGAAAAAGGGGTCATTATAACACAGCCCCAGGCTGATGGTCAGCGAGAGCGTCCCTCCCGCCGCAATGACGCCGACTTGAAGGCTCACGTTTCTTTGGCCGCCTCTTCCTGATCTTGCCCCTGGTCAGGGACGAACGTGTTCGCGATCTCGAGGAAGTGCTCGACCACCTCCGGGTCGAACTGCGTCCCGGAGCAGCTGATGATCTCCTTGACGGCGAAACGATGGGAGGCGGGCTTCCGGTAGGGCCGTTCCGACGTGATCGAGTCGTAGGTGTCGGCGAGGGCCATGATCCGGGCCCCCATGGGGATCTCCCTCCCCTTCAGCTTGTCGGGATAGCCGGTCCCGTCGTAGCGTTCGTGGTGGGACCGGACGATCCGGGCGATCTCCTTGAGCTCGATGACGGGACTGAGGATGTTCTCGCCCCGGGCGGGATGCTCCTTGATCAGCTTGAACTCGGCGTCGGTCAGCTTGCCGGGCTTATTCAGGATGCTCTCCGGAACGGCGATCTTGCCCACGTCGTGGAGGAGCGCGGCCAGTTCGAGGTCGCCCAGCTCCTTCTCGCTGAAGCCCATTTTTGCGGCGATCTTCACCGTGAATTCCGTGACCCGGGTCGAGTGAAGGCGGGTGTATTCGTCCTTGGCGTCGATGGCCGAAACCAGGGACTTGACCGTCGACACGAAGAGCGACCTCTGCTGGTCGACGAGGTCCGAGGTCCTCATCCGGAGGTTGCGGTTGACCAGGGACAGTTCCGCTTCCATCGTGCGGAGGCGGAGCTGTCCCCGGATACGGGCCTTGAGCTCGGTCGAGTCGAACGGTTTGGAGATATAGTCGTCGGCTCCGGCCTGCATCCCCTCGGCCAGCATCTCGGCGCCGGTCCGGGCGGTCACCAGGATGACGGGGATATGCTTCGTGGATGGGTCCTTCTTGACCGCCCGGCAGAAAGCGTGGCCGTCCATGCCGGGCATCATGACGTCGCAGAGGACGAGGTCGGGGTTCTTGGCCTTAAGGAAAGCCAAGCCTTTCTCGGCGGAGGTCATGAGCTCCAGGTCGTACTCGTCGGCGAGGAGCATCTTCATCAGCTTGAGGACTTCGGGGTTATCGTCGATGCAGAGGACCAGGGCGTCGTGGATCTTGGCCTGGTCGACGCGGCCGCCCTCGATGTCCACCTTCTCGAGGTCGACGAGCTGGAGCCGGCGGAAGTCGGTGACGATATCCTGGACGTGCGGTTCGTCCGTGTCGGTCAGCCGCCGCCGCAGCCCGATGGGCAGGTCCTCCGACCGGCGGTCGAGGACCTCGTCGTCGAAATGCCCCTCGCCCTTGCGCATCTCGACAATGAACCGGGAGCCCCGGCCGAGCTCGCTTTCCGCCCGGATGGTCCCCTTGTGAACGAGGACGATCTCGCGGGTCAGCGCCAGCCCGATGCCCGTGCCCTCCTGGGCCCGGGACTTGGACCCGTCGACCTGGGAGAAGCGGTCGAAGATCGTTTCGAGCATGTTGTCCGGGATGCCGATCCCCGTGTCCTCGACGGTCATCGTCACCATGTGGTCCTGCTCCTCGATGTAGATCGTGATCTTACCGCCCTTATTCGTGAACTTAAGGGCGTTCGAAAGGAGGTTGAAGACGACCTTCTCGAACTGGTCCGGGTCGATGGTCAGGTCGACGGGATGGGGAGGATTCTGGCAATAGAGCCGGATCTGCTTCTGGTCGGCCAGGGCTTTGGCCGAGGCGAGAAGCGGCGGGATGAATTCGACGAGGTTCACGTTCTTCAGCTTAAGCCGCATCTTCCCTTCCTCGAGCTTGTTCAGGTCGAGGAGGTTGTTGATGAGCTTGAGCAGCTTGTAGCCGTTGCGCTGCATCGTCTCCAGAGCGTCCTTGAGAGCGGGCGATAACTTCCCCATCCGGCCTTCGAGGACGACCTTGAGCGGGGCCAGCATCAGGGTCAGAGGCGTTCGGAGCTCATGGTTGACGTTGGCGAAGAACTGGGTCTTGAGCTCGTCGAGGCTCTTGAGCTTGACGTTCGACTCCTGGAGCTGGGCGGTCGTCTCCTCGAGCTGGAGGCGGCTGCGGAGCTCTCGGCGCCGGATGCTCTCCATGATCGAGGAGCCGAAGGCGCCGACGATGATGATGGAGGTCAGGAAGAGGAGGTTGTTGGTGATGAAGCGCCAGACCTCGATCTCCACGCCGTCGACGACGATCGGTTGCTGGCCCAGAAAGTACCGGACGAAGCTCGGCGCGGCGTACATGAACCAGATCGAGGCGTAAAGATAGATGGTCCAGCGGAAGGCCAGGGGGATGAGGACGATCATGCCCATGACGATGATGTTCAAACCCTGGTAGTAGCTCGACAGGAAGCCGCCGAGGATGTAGATCATGATGGCGATGGCGGCGGCGTCGACGAGGGCCAGGACAAGGGCGACATTCATGACGCCACGGCTCGAGTTCGTCTTCGACAGGACGAACAGGATCAGGCCGACCGCGGCGATGACGCCGAGGCGGATGAACAGGAACGTCATGAAGTACTGGGGCGTGTAGATGGCGTCGAGGCCGATGAACAGCACGTAGAGGCCGATGCTCAGGAAGGCGGCCAGCCGGGTCCGGCCTTTCAGGTTGTATTCCTGGTTCAACCGGTCTTCGAATTGGGGGTCATGGCTTGCCATCGGCATCTCTCGCTTTGGTGACATAGACATATCCCTGAGGCGGCGTCCCGTAGGACGGGATGATCCGCAGGATCTCCCAGCCCGTTTCCTCGAGCAGGGCCTCGAGTTTTTCCGGGTCGAAGAAATCGAAAGTCCCGGCCTCCTCGAGGTCGACGAGTTCCTGGGCGTCGTTGAGGAAGGCGCGAAGGGACTCGATGAGGAGCGCCTTGGGCCTTTCCGGAGGCAGGGCTTCCGGGGGCATGGCCTCGATCTTCTCGAGCAGCCGGGTGAACGGGCCGGAGGCGTCGGTGTCGGGCCGCATGCTCGACAGGACGAGCAGGCCGCCGGGCATGATGATCCGGCGGGCCTCCCTCAATGTTTCGGCGGGATTGAAAATGTAGGACAGGACGAGGCTCATGAGGATCTTATTATACCAGCCCGCCTTGACCGGCAGGTGGAACGTGCCCGCCAGCATGCCGGGCATGAGGAGACGGCGAAAGTCGGGCTTGCCTCCGTTGAGACCGCGGACGTACCGGGCGGCGCGGTTGAAGTCGGTGATGATCCGGTATTCCTGGAGGTCGAAACGGGTCTTCAGCCAATCGTCGTGGGCCGGCGTGATCCGCTCGCCGCGGAGGATCCGGTGGAGGCGGGGAGAGTAGTCCTCCTGGATCTTGATCGCGCTCTCCAGGGTCAGGTTCTCGACCTTGTCGGCCATCTCCTCGAACGTCCCGGCCTCGCCGTCGAGGAAGCGGCGGACGGCGAGAAAGCGGCTCATCTCCAGGTCGACCGCGACCAGGTCGAAGCGTCCCGGCTCTTTGAGCGCGGGGAATCGTGAGACGAGCTTCCGGGACGCTTTCTTCATGGCCTCGGGGATGAGGTCGGCGATCGTGATCTGCGCGGGCAGCTCGCCGCCGTCGACGAGGAGATGTTCGACGAAGTTGCCCGTTCCGCCGCCCAGGTCGAGGAGCCGGTCCCCGGGCCTGATCTCCAGGGCGTGGAGCTGGTCGCGCATCAACTGCTGGTAGTCGTCGGAGAGGGCCATGACGTCGAAACCGATGAGCTTCTCGTCGCCGACGAGATAGTGCCGCCAGTAGCTCTTGCGGTTCTTGAGGTTGCGGGGCGGGAGGCGGTCCTTCTCGGCCCGCCGCACGACCTCCATGTCCTTCCGTCCCGGCAGGACTGGCTGGACGAGTTCCTTGTGGAGGAACCGGTGGATCAGGGAGGTGATCGTCCCGAACAGCCGCAGGCCTTCCTTGGAGGTCCGGGCGTTGTGCCCGATCGGGACCGAGATGACTTCGCGCGGGGCGTCGACCTGAACGCTCATGACGTCCCGGATGAACTCGGCCTTGACCCAGCTGTCGTGCTGGCCGTAGATCCAGGTGATCGGCAGGTCGAGATGACGCATGTCTTCGCGGGCCTGCTCGAGCGTGGCCACCGAGTTGGCGACGCCGTCGGCGACGTAGGGGTCGACGTTGACGAGATTGCCCAGGACCGGCATGACCCCGAGCTTGATCCCCAGCTGGTAGTTCTCCAGGAAATCGAGGCCGCAGTTGACCCGGACCATGAGGTCCCGGAATTCCGGAGTGCCCATGCAGGCGATCCAGTAATCGATCCGCCGGCGCTCCGTCTCGTCCCTCAGAACGATCCGCGCTTCGAGCGCCGAGAAGGAGAAGGTCAGGAGAATGACCGAAGAGGCCTTGAGCTTAGGGTTCGTTTTGAGCCAGTCGAGGACGGCCACGATGTCCTCGGCCCCCTGGCTGAAGTTGGTGTTGAGCATCTCGTAAGGCGGCTCGTCGGCCTCGGGGTCGTTGTGGCTCTCGCCCTTTTTGCGGATCCCGTCGTAGCGGACGACCGCCAGCGGCTTGCCCAGGAGGCGGAAATTTTCGCAGAGGGTCAGGGCCAGGCCGAAAAGGGTCTCCTTGGTCTTGCCGAAAGCCGGTGGGACGATGACTACGGGGATGGGCCGGCCGTCCAGGGGAAAGGCCGTGTTCAGGAGGCCGACGATCTCCTCTCCCCGGCGGTTTTCCAGCCTGATGACGTGGGGAACCATGAGGGAGGTCTTGACGAAATCCGGCGGAGGGATCGCGCGGTCCCGGCCGCCGGCCTTCTCCGGGGCATCCTCGCCGTGGCGGGCGAAATCCAGGTCGGGGGCATGGACCGATTGGATGCTCATCCGCCCGATGCCGAATTGGACGCCGTACTTCAACCCCCGGCCTTCGCCCTCCTCGGCGAGGCCCACGTGGCGGACCTCGCCGGTCTCCTCCCAGAGGATCTTTTCGCCGTCGCAGATGGCCATGGATTCGAGCGGAGTGCCCTTGAGGAGGGAGGGCGCTTCCCCGTCGGCGACGAAGCTCATCCCGTTCGGGCTGATGTCGGTGATGCGGCCGCGGAGCTTTCGGTCGAACGGGGCCGGCAGGGGGATCTCGACGCGCAGATCGCCGGCCGGGCTGATCCTTTTTTCGGCCCGCTTTTCCG
>Ga0268280_1001779_pt1 | contig 13683 bp, 6 predicted proteins | sample saktaG_9_FD_190139 | JGI IMG/M metagenome (GOLD analysis project Ga0268280, IMG submission 190139) | Saline water microbial communities from Sakinaw Lake, British Columbia, Canada - sak_2011_5_24_40m | ecosystem: Environmental > Aquatic > Non-marine Saline and Alkaline > Saline ...
GCCAGTAGTCGTCGTCGTGGAAATCCTTGATCGGGCTCTGCACCGAGGCCGGGGTAATATGATGTTCTTCGTTGTAGGCGATCTGGTAGTTGCGCCGGCGCTCGGATTCGGCGATGGCGTTCCGCACCGAGCGCACCGTGGCGTCGCCGTAAAGGATGACCTTGCCGTCGATGTGGCGGGAGGCGCGGCCGAAGGTCTGGATCAGCGAGGTCGCGGAGCGCAGGAAGCCCTCCTTGTCGGCGTCCAGGATGATGACCAGGGAAACCTCGGGCAGGTCCAGCCCCTCGCGCAGCAGGTTGATGCCGATCAGCACGTCGAATTCCCCCTGGCGCAGTTTCCTGATGATCTTCACCCGGTCCAGGGCTTTGATCTCCGAATGCAGATAGGCGCAGCGGATGCCCTGCAGGGTGAGGAAATCGGCCAGTTTTTCGGCCATTTTCTTGGTCAGGGTGGTCACCAGCACCCGGTTAGAGCCGATTACCTTGCGGATCTCGGCCAGCATGTCCTGCACCGGGTCGTCGGCCGTTTTGACCACCACCTGGGGATCGATCAGGCCGGTGGGCCGGACCAGGAGATTGGTCACGCGGTTGCCGCTGTCGCCGATCTCGAAAGGGGCGGGGGTGGCGGAAACATAGAGGACGTTCTGTAATCGCTCGGCAATCTCGGGGAAATTCAAGGGGCGGTTGTCCAGGGCCGACGGCAGCCGGAAACCGAAGTCGACCAATTTGGTCTTGCGCGAGCGGTCGCCGGCGTACATGCCGTTGAGCTGGGGCACGGTCACGTGCGACTCGTCGATGATGGTCAGGTAACCCTTGGGGAAAAAACTGAGCAGGGTGTAGGGGGCTTCGCCCGGGCGGCGCCCGGTCAAATACAGAGAATAATTCTCGATGCCCGGACAATGGCCGAACTGCTCGAGCATTTCCATGTCGAACCGGGTGCGTTGGCGGAGGCGTTCGGCCAGATCGGGCTGGCCCTGGGCGTTGAACCAGGTTAGCCGCTCCTCCAGTTCCGCGCCGATCTGGACCAGTGCTTCCCGCAAGCGGGCCTCGCGGTAAAAAAAGAAGTTGATCGGGAAAATGTTGACCTGTTTTTTTTCGCCAAGCCAGGCCGCGGTAATGGCATCGAAAGGGCCGATGCGGTTGATCACGTCGTTGCTGAAAACCAGGCGCAGCGGATTCTCCTCGCTGGTGGGAAATATCTCGACAATCTGGCCGCGCACCCTGAATTTGCCGCTTTCGATCAGGTCATGGCTGCGGCTGTAGCCCAGTTTCACGAATTGGTCGAGAAGCGCCTTGCGTTCGACGCGATTGCCCACAGCAATCCGGATCTTCTGTTCGAGAAAATCTTCGGGGGCGCCAATGCTGTATATGGCCGAAACCGATGCCACCACGATTGTTTCCCTGGCTTCCAGCAGGTTGCGGGTGGCATCCAGGCGCAGCCTTTCCAGCTCGGGATTGATCGAAACTTCTTTGGATATGTAAAGATTTCTCTGCGGTACGAACGCTTCCGGCTGGTAATAATCGTAATAACTGATGAAATAGCCGACGCGATCATTGGGAAAAAAGCCCTTGAATTCCCCAAAAAGCTGGGCGGCCAGCGTCTTGTTGGGTGCAAGGACCAGGGTGGGGACATTCAATTTGGCGATGATCTGGGCCATGGTGAAGGTTTTTCCCGAGCCGGTTACCCCCAGCAGTACCTGCTTGCTGCAGCCCCGGCGGAAATTCCCTACAATTGCGTCCACAGCAGTTTGTTGGGCGGCGGTGATTTGGTAAGGGGAATTCAGGCCGAACATGCGGGGGTCAGTTTCAGCACTCCTCATCGACGCTCTGCTGGGTGGCGTCGATGATCAATGCGTTTTTAAGGAATTTATCCAGCACCTCGGTTTTGATCTTTTTTATCTCGTCTTCGGGAAGCGCCAGGTTGTCTTTCTTGAATATAAGGATCAGGTAAAAACGCTGCTCCCATTCGATGCGGATGAAATAAACTTCGATGTCGCGCAGGTTGTTGATGAATTTGCTGATAATTTGCTTTTCCTTGACGTAGGAAATGACAAAAATGGTTTTAATAAATGCATTTTTCAGCTCATGGTGGATGTGCTTGTACTTGACAATCACCCGGTCCATTTCCTGCTTTTTGGCCGCCTTGATGGTCTCGCAAACCAGCTTCATGATCTCGGCCATGATCTTGGGCGGGGTCTCCAGGCGGTAGATCTCATCGAAATTGTAGTAGATTTCCTTGATCAGCAGGGGGTTGAGGGAGCGCGCTTCGGTGGTCAGATCCATCAGGGAACGCATGTCGCTGTCGCGCAAACCCTCGTCAAAATCACGGACCTGGCCGTACAGGCTTTTCAAAATGTTCTTGATTGTTTGGAAGATAGCGGCAATGGAAATGAATTCGCTCAAAACTATTTTCAGGTTCATGATGTTGATCTCGATGTGGTTTTGGTAAAGGCGGGGAGGGATGACCGACAGGATCTCGATACCGTTGCGGCTTTCCAGCAGGCGGATCAGTTTGTTCAGGTTGTTTTTCCTGCTTTGCCTGGAAACCAGGATGAGCTTCAGCTGCATCATGAACTCGGTTTTCTTTTCCACGCTCATGAATACCTGGCTGATGCCGGTGACCTTTAATTCCTCCATCAGGAAGGGGATGATGGCCCGGGCGTAATGCTCATAGCCGCCCACGGACTTTATCTGTGAAAATTTTTCGTCGACCGAGGTGCTGATCAGTTTCTCAAGAGAACTTTCAATTGATTTGATGGCATCGGGATTCAGCGGCTGGTAATGGCTGTCAACGATCTCGATGCGGTAGATCAGGATCTTTTCCGAGGAAACAAAACTCTTGTGGTGCTTGATGATGTGTCCCGGCACGATGAAATCCAGGGTTTTCAGGAAATTTTCCACTGAAAAATTTTCTTCCCAGCAGCCGAAAGTGATGCCGGTAAGGTGCTCGTCCAGGGTTTCGAAATTTTTGATCCTGATCTTCTTGTCGGCCTGGCCGTCGCGGATCTGCTTCTGGAACTTGTAATTGTCGATCACCAGCCCGGCCAGATCGGAGAGCTTTCTTTCCTGCAGGTATTCCCGGGAACGTGAAGAGAAAAATTTCAGGGTTTCGCCGTTCTCACCGATGATTTCTTCTAAATCCGGCTCGCGGTACATTCTTTTGATTGTGTTGATGGTCTGGTTGTAAATTTCGAATTTGATGGTTTCATCTTCCAGCAGCAGGGTTTTGCCCAAAGTGCCCTGCGAGGCTTCCTTGAGCGCGGCCAGGAGATTGTTCTTGTCTTTCAGGAAATGGCCGTAATCCTCCGCTGTCTGGATCAGGAAAGAGAGCAGGACGACCCCCAGTTTGCGTTCCTGGCAGGTCAGGGTAAATCCCTTTATAAAAAGCACGTTGCCGTGTTTTTGATGGATGATGCCCAGGATCGAATTGGCCATTCCTGTCCAGTCTTCGGCCAGGACTCCCATAACTACGGTCAGCGGCAGTTCTTTTTCCCCCAGCTCTTCCAGCTGGATGACCACCTTTTTTTTTGAATTTTCATACAAGTGCAGCAGCTGGACCAGTAGCGCTTTTTGCTGAGGTTGGGGGAAAATTTCCTGTGATTCATCCAGCATGGCCAGACTGGCGGCGATTTTCTGGCGGGAAATGTGCAGCTTTTTTCCATTCAGTATGCTCTTGATCTGATCCAATTCATTTGCTGTCACGGCCATTTGCAAAATGTAAACCTTCCCCGGCTAATTGTCAAGACGCCGCCCGAGCTTGACTTTGCCGGCCCTCGTCCTCTATTATGTTTCGGGCCGGCCCCTGGCCTGGCCCGACCCGAAGGAGTAGGCCATGAAGCAACGTTGTCCCTGGTGCTTTTCTGATCCGCTTTATATGGATTACCACGATCGTGAATGGGGAGTGCCCGTGCACGATGACCGCAAATGGTTCGAGTTCCTGATTTTAGAGGGCGCCCAGGCCGGTTTGAGTTGGTTTTTAATATTGAAAAAAAGGGAAAACTACCGCCGGGCCTACGATGGTTTCGATTTCGACAAGATCGCTCTCTACGGGCCTGAAAAAATCGCCGGCTTGTTGGCCGATGCGGGATTGATCCGCAACCGCAGCAAGATCGCGGCTTCCGTGGGCAATGCCAGGGCTTTTGTAAAGATAAGGGAGGAATTCGGCAGTTTTGACAAGTACATCTGGCCGTTCGTGGGCAACCGCCCCATTCAGAACCGCTGGAAAACGCTGGCACAACTGCCGGTCCGCAGCGAATTGTCGGATTCTTTAAGCAAAGACCTGGTGAGACGCGGCTGCAAATTCGTCGGTTCCACTATAATATACGCCCACATGCAGGCCACGGGAATGGTTAACGATCATCTACTGGATTGTTTTCGCTACCAGGAAGTACAGAAAAAAATTTTAAATAATTTCATCAGGTATTGACAGAAAATAAACTGTGAGTTAAAATAAGTTACGTAAAGTAAATTTATTGGCCTCGAGTATATTTTATTTACCGGAGGTAAGTTTTGATAGCAACCAAAGAAGACGCAATGCGAGGTTTTATACTGCAAAATTTCGAAGAGATTTTTACAATCAATGGCTATAAAAACACTTCCATGGACATGATCGCCAAGAAATGCGGCATTTCCAAACCCACCCTGTACAACTATTTCGACAGCAAATACATGTTATTCACAGGACTCTGGCAGCGCTTTCAACGAGAGACTGCTACAAAGGTCAATGAGCTCATGGCCAACAGCACCGACAAGTACCGGACCATCGAAGACATCATCGACCTTTCGCTGTCCATGGTGAAGCAGAAACGGAATTTTTTAAGAATGATCATCCGCGAACACAACATGATCCTCCATGAGAATATCGAAGAACATTTGAACCTGCAATTGCGTATCAGGCACGAGATTGTCATGGCCTTGGGCAATTTCATCAAAGACATAGTGCGCCAGGACATCCTTGATGATTTCAGTGAGGAAATGCTCGGCACCATCCTGAATAACATGCTGGAAAGCGCTTTTTTGGAATCGATTTTGGGTGATGGCATCGACCATGAAAAACAAAAAGAATTGATCATGAAAGTATTGAAACACGGCATTCTGGCCTAGGAGGCATCGATGAAAAAAGCATTATTGGCATTACTGCTGCTGGCCGTTGCGGGATTCTGCCAGGATCCCGCCATGGACCTTACCGTCGACCAGGCGATCCAGCTGGCGCTGATTAACAACCCGACCCTGCAGGTCAGCCAACAGGAGGTCAGGCAATATCGTTACCGCCTGATGCAGAACTTCGGCTTCCTGCCGGAAGTGACCCTGCAGGGATCCAAGATACTGGATGAAAAGCTGATGACCATCGAGATCCCGCCATTCTATCCCGGCGCTGAGCCTACCCAGGCCACGCTGCGCTTCACCAAGAACTACGCCTTCTCTTTCCAGATCGTTCAGCCCGTGTTTACAGGCGGGAAAATCTACTTCAACTACAAGAACGCCGAACTGGATCTGCGGCTGGCCAAGGAGAAGGAAAAGAACTCCCGGGCCGACACGGTCCTCAGTGTGCGCAAAGCCTTCTACAACATCCAGATCCTGCAGGAGCTGCTCCAGGCCCACCGCGAGGCCTATTCCCTGGCCGAAGGCAACTTCCATAACGTGCAGAACAGCTTCGGCCTGGGCATGGCTTCTCAGTACGACCTGTTGCGCGCCGAATTGGCCTTCAGCGCCATCAAGCCCGACGTGCTGCGTGTGGAGAACCTGCTGGAAACATCCATCCTGGGATTGAAGCTGATGCTGGGCTTGCCGCCCACACAGGAAATCCGTTTGCAGGGGGAGCTGGGCTACCGCCATATGCAGCTGGAATTGGCCAGTCTGCTGCAGAACTCGCTGCAAAAGCGCTCGGAACTGCTGCAACTGCAGATGCAGAAGCAAAAGGTGGAGAACCTGCTGAAGATCACCTGGGCGCAATACATCCCGAACTTCTCCCTGGTGGCCAGTTACAACTACCAATCCGACTACTTTAAATTCACCAAAAACAACTGGGATAATTATTACAACATCTCCCTGGGGATCAGCTTTCCCATATTCACCGGCTTGAAACGCAGTGCCCAGATCGGCGAGATGCACGTGATGAAAAAGATCATGGACCTGAACGTCCGACAGCTGAGCAACGCCACGCGCCTGGAAGTCGAGAGCGGCTACCGCACCATCAGCCAGGAATATGAGAATATCCAGATGGGGCTGAAGAACGTGGAGAGTGCCAGGGAAGGCGTGCGCATCGCTGAACTGAGCTACAAGGAGGGGATGATCACCATCCTGGAACTGAATTCTTCCTACAATGAACTGACCCGGGCCAAGGTCAACTACCTGCAGGCCCTGTATAACTATAATATCGCCATTGCCGAATTGGAAAAAATCACTGGCATTAATTTAGACGGAGGTGTCGCATGAAAAGAATTTTAATCGCATTACTGGTTCTGGTTTTTGGTTTGTCATTTTGCGCAAAAAAAAGTGAAGTGACCGAGCTGCAACAGAAGCCGCTGCTGGTCAAGGCAGAGCTGATGCAGAAGGGGACTCTGGCAATATATTTCAATTATAAAGGGACGGTCAGCGCCTGGAAGACGGCCAATATCGCCCCCGATGCTTCCGGCCGCGTGGGGCGCATCCTGAAGAAACAGGGCGACAAGGTCGGCCAGGGCGAGCTGCTGGCCACTCTGGACATGACATCGCTGGAATTGCTGCAGAAGCAGGCGCGGGCGGCCATGGCCGTGGCCCAGACCGCCTTTCAGAACGCCAAGCTGAACGCGGAGCGCATGAAAAAAATGCTGGAGAACAAGGCCATCTCGCAGATGCAGTATGAGAACACCCAGCTGGCCCTCGATGCCGCCGACACGCAAGCGAAGAGCGCCCGGGCCAACCTGGACCTAGTGGATTACACCGCGAAAAATGCCTTTATGAAAGCGCCCTTTGCCGGCGTCATAGCTGCCAAGAACATGGAAGAGGGCGACATGATCAACCCCATGATGGGCATGGGCCAGAGCATCCTGACCCTGATGGACCTGTCCAAGGTCAAGGTAACGGTGGACGCCCCGGCCGAGGAGATCGAGAAGATCGGAATCGGCCAAAAATGCCTGGTCAAGATCTCGTCGCGCCCGGGCGAAATTTTTGTCGGTGAGGTCTATTCCAAGAACCTGGCTGCCGACCCGTTCTCCAAGACCTTCAAGGTGGAGATCAAGATCGACAACCCGGAGATGAAGATCAAGGCCGGCGTCTACGCCGATATTTCCATCGAATACATCCGCAAGGAGAACGTTTACCTGCTGCCGCTTTCTGCCCTTTTAAGCGGCGACAAGGAAGTGATGGTCAACGAGAATGGCACGGCCCGCAAGCGCGCCGTCACCATCGGCGAGAAGAACGGCAGCCGCTTTGAAGTGATTGCCGGCGTGCGCCCGGACGAACTGGTGCTCGTCGAAGGCAATTATGACCTGAAAGAAGGCACCGCCATCGTCATGTCTGGAGACAAAAAATGAAGATCGTCGATTTTTCGCTTAAAAAAAGGGTGACCATGTCCATGGTAGTCCTGGTCATCGTCATCCTGGGCATGATCTCCTTCACCAAGCTGGGCCTGGACATGCTGCCCGACATGGATTACCCCTATATCACCGTAATCACAACCTATGGCGGCGTCTCATCCGAAGATATCGAGCAGAACATCACCCGTCCGGTCGAGCAATGGATCTCCACGGTCTCGGGCATCAAGGACCTCAAGTCGATATCTTTGGAGGGGCAATCGGTGGTCATGGTGGAATTCGAATGGGGGACCAACCTCGACTTCGCCGCCCAGGACATACGCGACACCATCGGCATGTATTCGCAATTCCTTCCTTCCGGGGCCGACGAACCCTTCGTCATGAAGTTCAATTTCTCGCAGATGCCGATCATCGCCTACGGCATCACCGGCGGCAACATGAGCCTGAGCAAGCTGCGCGACTACATCGACAACGAGGTCGCCACCCGCCTGGAGCGCATCGAGGGCGTGGCCTCGACCGCGGTCTTTTCGCCCGAGATGAACGAGGTGCTGGTCAGCATCGACAAGGGCAAGCTCGAGTCGCGCGGCCTGAACATCGGCCAGGTGGAAGGGGCCATCCAGGCCTCGAATATCAACCTGCCGGCCGGCTACATGACCGAGAACCACAAGGAATTCCTGCTGCGCTCCATGGGCGAGTTCAAGACCTTTTCCGAGATCGGCGACATCCTGGTCGGCATGAGCCGCGGCGGCGCGCCGATCTTCCTCAAGGACCTCGGCACGGTGAAGGAAGCCGCGAAGGAGGCCCGCCTCAAGCTGCGCCTCAACGGCACCAAGGGCATCATGATGATGGTCACCAAGAGCTCCGGCGCCAACTCGGTGCTGGTCGCCCGCCAGGTGAAGAAAGTGTTGGCCGAGGTCGCGCCTACCCTCAAGGGAGGGGTCAAGTTCCACGTCTGGCTCGACATGTCGCGCATTATCGAAATGATGTCCGGAAAAGCGACCAAGAACATCATCATCGGTGGCCTCATGGCCATGCTGCTCATCTTCCTCTTTTTACGCAATCTCAAGCCCACCATTGCCATCGGCATCACCATCCCGCTGTCCATCGTGGTGGCCTTCATTGCTTTCTACATCATGGGATATACGCTGAATTTGATCACCCTGGGAGGGCTGGCCTTGGGGGTGGGCATGCTGGTCGACAATGCCGTGGTGGTCATCGAGAACATCTTCCGCCACTTGCAGGAGGGCATGAGCCCCACCGAGGCGGCGCGCACGGGGACGTCCGAGGTCGGGCTGGCCATCACCGGCTCCACCCTGACCACCGTGGCCGTGTTCTTCCCCATGGTGTTCGCCACCGGCATCGCCGGCCGCATGGCGCAGAGCCTGGCCGTCTCGGTGATCATCGCCCTGATGGCTTCGCTGTTCGTGGCCCTGACCATCGTGCCCATGCTGGCCGCCTGGATGTTCCGCGCCCAAAAGAAAAAAGGGGAGCAAACGGCCGAGGGGACCGTCGACCTGGGAGAGGACAAGTTCACTCCGGCGCGCAACCTCTATGAGGGCTGGCTGCGCAAGGCCCTGGTCCAAAGAAAAAAAGTGCTGATCGGCATCATCGCCGCCTTTGTCCTCGCCATGGTCGGCGCCACCTTCCTGGGCACCGAGTTCATGCCTTCAACAGACAGCGCCATGCTTTACCTGAAGCTCTCCATGCCGGTCGGCACCAATGTCGAAGAGACCGACCGCATCGTCAAGTACGTCGAGGAGCAGTCGCTGAAGGATCCCAACGTCATCACCACCTTCGTCCAGGTCGGCACCAGCGAGATGAGCGCCCAGGACACGGCCAGCGGCACCGGCGCCGCCGGCTCCTACGAGGCGATCATCTATGCTTATCTCAAGCCCAGCGGCGAGAGGAAGGAGTCGGACAAGCAGATCCTGGAGCGCTGGCGACGGTCGTTCCCCACGCTGGAGAACAGCCGGATCACGGCCATCGACATCGCCGGCGCCTCGATGATGGGCTCCTCGACCAATCCCATCGAGATCAACTGCTTCGGCCGCGACATGGCCCAGCTGGAGCGCATCGCCGAGAGCGTCCGCGCCAGGATCGTCGACATCAAGGGGTTGCGCGACGTCAAGGTCTCCCTGGAGAAGAGCAAGCCCGAGCTGCAGCTGCACATCAAGAAGGAAGCGGCCTCCAAGCTGGGGCTGACTCCCTACGCCATATCCAGCCAGGTGCGCACCTATACCATCGGCACCGTGGTGTCGCGCATGATCCTGGAAGGGGAGGATCGCGACATCCGCGTGCAGCTCGATGAGAGCGACCGCACCTCCATCGAGGACCTGAAAAAACTTCCCATCCAGACGCTGACCGGGACCAAGGTCTACCTCTCCGAGGTGGCCGATTTCAAGAGCCTCTTCGGCCCGGTGCGCATCGACCGCGAGAACATGGTGCGCAAGGTCACGATCGGGGCCAACTTCATCGGCCGCGACCTGGGCTCAATCGTCAAGGAGATCAAGGAAAAGACCGCCGGCATCAGTTCCCGCCTGCCCGAGGGCTATTTCATCGAGCAGGCCGGCCAGTTCGAGAACATGACCGAGACCTTCACCACCCTGGGCTTCGCCCTGCTGATCGCCCTGGTGCTGGTCTTTGCCGTCATGGCCTCGCTTTATGAGAACCTGAAATTCCCGTTCATCAACATGTTCACCATCCCCCTGGGCTTCATCGGCGTGGTCGTGATGCTGGCCCTCACCCACACGACCATCAACATGGGCGCCATCATGGGCTTCATCATTTTTACCGGCATCGCCGTCAACAACGGCATCGTCATGGTCGACTACATCAACCAGCTCATCAACAGCGGCATGGACCGTCTGGAAGCCGTGGTCAAGGGGGCGGCCACCCGCCTGCGGCCGGTCCTGATCACCTCGATCACCACCATCGCCGGCATGGTGCCCATGGCCATGACCACCAAGCAGGGCGGCGAGATGAGCGCGCCCATGGCCGTGGCCGTGATCGGCGGTCTGTCCGCCACGATATTTCTCACCCAGTTCTTCATCCCGATCCTGTACACCTATTTCGCCAAGATCAAGACGAGTGTAAAATAAATAGAACGCTGAAAGGGCGGGCCGTCCCGCCCTTTCTTTTCGAAAAATTGTAATGAGTGATGAGTGATTAGTGATTGGTAATTGGTGAAGATAAAAGCCTTGCACTAGAAATGCTGCTAAAAGAATAATGTCTTAAGAATTATTTCGTATGAATGCTGTTTTTCTTAACTAATCACTATTACTAATCACTGATCTAATGCCGGAGGGGGGAATCGAACCCCCACGAGGTTGCCCTCCCGGGATTTTAAGTCCCGTGCGTCTGCCAATTCCGCCACCCCGGCCGGTACAGGCGATGGTAGCATATTCACCCGAAGCGGTCAAGAAGGTGTAAGAGTCCAATATGTTATGGATTTTTACAGACTATTGACATTTCAAATAGTTAGTTTTAATCTACAAAAAAAAGAAAATAATATTTTTTTATAAAATTAATATTTTCTGTTGCGCTATTTTTTTTATAAGGAGGGTGCGTAAATGAAAAAGACGTTGTTTGTCCTGGCTATTAGTTGCATTCTATTCGTGACCGCTTCAGCAGACCGGCTTCTCGCTTCGAGCCCGAAGTCGTTTGATCGGGCCGGCGTTCAGGGTCGCTTCCCCGTACTCAAGTCTCAACCGGGTGAGAATCCAGCCGGACTTCATGTCGATTTTGGGAGCCTGCCCCTTTATTTCACGGCCAACCGCGGCCAGGTCGACGGCCGAGCCCTCTTTTATGCCAAGGCGGCCCGCTACACGCTCTGGCTGACCGGGGAAGGGTTCGTCTTTGACAGCTTTATGTCCGAAAGTGCGAAGGCTCCGACAGCCGGCAAAGAACCCCCTCTCCGGCTTGAAAAGCGTGAGAGCCGAAGATACAAGCGGGATGTCTCCCGGCTCGTCTTCCTGCATGCCGCCAAACATCCGCAGATTATCCCGGTAGATGAGACCGCCCTCAGGGTCAATTATTTCATCGGTAACGATCCTAAGAAATGGCACACGGCCGTGCCGACGGCAAAGGCGGTCCTCTACAAAAATATCTATAAAAATATCGACCTGAAAGTTTACGGCGTTGAAAGCCGGATCGAGTACGACTGGATCGTCCGGCCCGGCGGTGACCCGCGCGACATCAAGTTCGAATACAGGAACGTGAAAGGGACGCGACTGGACGATGAAGGGAACCTGCTTGTCCAGACTCGATTCGGAGAGCTCGTGCACAAAAAGCCGGCGACCTATCAGCAGACCGGGGGATCGGGGAACGGCACACGCGCAGCCGTCGAGTCGGCTTTCAAGAAGATCGGCAAGAACGCCTATGGGTTTGAAGTCGGGGCCTACGAGCCGGGCCGGGAGTTAATCATCGATCCTGTGGTTCTGGCCTACTCCAGCTATCTGGGCGGGAGTGGCGTTGATTACGCCGATGGGATCGCAGTGGACGGTAGCGGAAATGCCTATATGACCGGGCAAACGGCCAGCACGAATTTTCCCACTCTGAACCAGTACCAGACAGATCAGACGAATTCGGATGCTTTTGTGACCAAGATTGATACGACGCAAAGCGGCAATGCCAGCCTGGTTTACTCCACCTATCTGGGCGGGGACGGCGATGATAATGGCTATGGAATCGCAGTGGACAGCAGCGGCAATGCCTATGTGATTGGATACACGGATAGCACCGATTTTCCGACGTTGAACCAGTACCAGACGGATCAGGCCGGGAGCGATGCCTTTGTGACCAAGATCGACACGACGCAAAGCGGCAATGCCAGCCTGGTTTACTCCACCTATCTGGGCGGGGATGACGATGATAATGGCCTAGGAATCGCAGTGGACAGCAGCGGCAATGCCTATGTGACCGGATACACGTATAGCACCGATTTTCCGACGTTGAACCAGTATCAGACAGATCAGGCGGGTGAAGATGCCTTCGTAACCAAGATCGACACGATCCAAAGCGGCAGTGCCAGCCTGGCTTACTCCACCTACCTGGGCGGGAATGCTAACGATAATGGCTCTGGAATCGCAGTGGACAACGGCGGCAATGCCTATGTGACCGGCAGCACGAGTAGTACGAATTTTCCCACCCTGAACCCGTACCAGACATATCCAGGAGATGATGATAATAATGCCTTCGTGACCAGGATCGACACGACCCAAAGCGGCAGTGCCGGCCTGGTTTACTCCACCTACCTGGGCGGGGATGACGGTGATTCTGGCAAAGGAATAGCGGTGGACAACAGCGGCAATGTCTATGTGACCGGATACACGAATAGCACGGATTTCCCCACCCTGAACCCCTATCAGACATATCCGGATGATGAGGAAAGTAATGTCTTCGTGACCAGGATCGACACGACCCAAAGCGGCAGTGCCGGCCTGGTTTACTCCACCTACCTGGGCGGGGATGACGAGGATATAGGCAGAGGAATCGCGGTGGACAACAGCGGCAATGCCTATGTGACCGGAGAGACTTATAGCACCGATTTTCCGACCCTGGACCAGTACCATACGGATCAGGGAAGCAGTGATGCTTTCGTGACCAAGATCGCCACGACCCAAAGCGGCAGTGCCAGCCTGGTTTACTCCACCTACCTGGGCGGAAATGATGATGATATGGGCAGAGGAATCGCGGTGGATAACAGCGGCAATGCTTATGTGACCGGATTCACTTATAGCACCGATTTTCCGACCCTGAACCAGTACCAGACGGATCAGGCAGGAAACGATGCCTTTATAGCCAAGCTCGTCAATGCTCAAAAAGACGACTTCCTCGCCACCTGGGATGGCCAGGGCGTCTATTACCGCAACTCGGACAGCGGGGCCTGGGTAAAGCTGGCCACGCCGGCGACGCTGATCGCGGCCGGCGACCTGGACAACGACGCCATCGACGACCTGATCGGCATCTGGCCGGGGCAGGGCGGTGTCTGGGTAAAATATTCGGCCACCGGCAGTTGGGCCAAACTGTCGACGACCGCCCGGCACATTGCCAGCGGCGACATGAACGGCGACGGCCGGCCCGAGCTGCTGGGGACTTGGGACGGCCAGGGGGTATACTGGCGCAACAACACGACCGGGGCCTGGACCAAGCTGGCCACGCCGGCGACGCTG
>Ga0268280_1001780_pt1 | contig 13681 bp, 10 predicted proteins | sample saktaG_9_FD_190139 | JGI IMG/M metagenome (GOLD analysis project Ga0268280, IMG submission 190139) | Saline water microbial communities from Sakinaw Lake, British Columbia, Canada - sak_2011_5_24_40m | ecosystem: Environmental > Aquatic > Non-marine Saline and Alkaline > Saline ...
AGGGTGATGCCGAACACGCCGGCCCTGATCGGAGAGGGAGCGGCGGCTCTGGCGCCCGGCGGAAGCGCCACGGAGGCGGATCTCGCGGTTGCCCGCAGCATTTTTGATTCCGTCGGGGTCACCGTTGTCGTCAAGGAAGATCTCATGGACGCCGTGACGGGCCTCAGCGGAAGCGGCCCCGCCTATGCCTTCATCATCATCGATGCCCTCTCCGATGCCGGGGTGCTTATGGGGATTCCGAGGGATGTGTCGCTGAAGCTCGCGGCCAAGACCATGCTCGGGGCGGCCAGACTCTGTCTTGAGACGGGCAAGCATCCGGGAGAGCTGAGGGACATGGTGACGTCTCCGGGGGGAACGACCATCGCGGGCATCAAGGCCTTGGAAAACGGAGGTCTCCGGGCGGCCCTGATCAATGCCGTGGAGGCGGCGACCCTGCGCTCGAAGGAACTGGGGAAGGGGAAGTGACCCGGAAGGTAAGGACTGAAGTTGGGAAGATGGGAAGCTGAGAAGATGCGAAAAAGAAAGAAATAAAAACCCTTCTTTTTCTTTTAATCTGTTGTCTTTTGCTTTTTCCCTTGTGTCTGATGCCCAACGCCCGGTGCCTGAAATCTATGTCGTAAAGAAATCCGTAAGTTTATCGAGGATGGACTTCCTCTCATCCTCTGCCGTGCGGTGATTATCGCTCGGGGCCGGGGCTTCCGCCGGCTCCTTTTCGGCAGCTTCCGCTGCGGGCTCGACCTGCCGGTCTGTTCCCGGCTTTCGTCTTCTCCGGCGCGGCCTCCTCCGTGAGGACTTCTTTTTCAACGGCTCAGCTTTGCCGCCCAGGGCTTCACGAGGCCCTTCTTCTATCAGCAGGGCTTCTTTCGCGGTTTCTTCCACGGGGGCAACTGTCTTTGCCGCTGCGGCAGGCGGCGCAATCTCCGCCTCTGGCGCCTTTTCTATTTCCGGTTTCTTGATTTTCTCGAATTTTGATTCGCCCCACTGCATGCTGGGGCTGCCGGAGATGTGAATCTCCGTATCATGAGCGGTTTCAAGGTTTGTGAGTTCCAGACGCTTCTGGTTGAGAAGATAGTCGGAAACTTCCCAGTGCAGCGTCACCTTGACCGTCGAGAAATCTCCTTTGACCACCTCGGCCTTGATCTTCCTGTAGACGCCGAGAGCGATGAATTCAAGCGACGGTCTCAGGCCGCTTCCCATACAGTGGGGACAGGTGGTATAGCTGATGTCCTGAATGGCGGACTGCTTCTTCTGCCGGGAAAGCTCCAGAATGCCGAACTTGGAAATCCGCGACATCTGGATCCGTGCCCGGTCCAGGCTTAAGGCCTTCTTAAAGGTCTTCTCGACTTCAGCAATGTGTTTCCTGTCCCACATGTCGATGAAATCGATAACGATGAGGCCGCCGAGGTCGCGCAGGCGGAGTTGTCTGGCGATGGCCTCCGCGGCTTCAAGGTTTGTCCTGAAAGCTGTTTCCTCCACGTCACGCTTGTTCGAACCGCGCCCCGAGTTCACGTCGATGGCGATCATGGCTTCCGTGGGTTTGATCACGATGGAGCCGCCCGATTTCAGACTCACCCTTTCCTGGTAGATTTCGTCGGCATGCCTTTCAAGCTGAAATTTCTCGAAGAGGGGCGTATCCTCCTTGTAAAGCTTGATCATTTTCACGTTTCGCGGCTGGACGATTCTGCAGTAGTCCCGCACCTTCTTGAAGGTGTCGGGATCATCGACAAGAATCTCGGCGATATCCGGCGTGAAATAATCCCGCAGCGATCGCACCCCGAAATCACTTTCCTGGTAAATAAGTGAGGGCGCCGTGGCCGATTCAGCCTTTTTCTGAATTTCTTTCCATAACCGGAGGAGGTGCTGATAGTCGCGAAGGAGCTCCGGTTTTTTCCTGTTCTGGCCGGCCGTGCGGAGGATGATGCCGGACTCCTCATCCTTGGGGATCTGATCGATGAACTCCTTGAGCCGCTTGCGCTCCGCTTCATCTTCTATTTTCCGCGATACGCCTGTTCCCTCTCGATTCGGCATGAAAACGAGATATCTGCCGGGGAGCGAGATGTAAGCGGTGAGCATGGCCCCTTTGCGGTCTTTCTCTTCCCGGACCACCTGGACGAGGACTTCCTGACCCGGTTTCAGCATGGGTCTCTTTGGACCCTTAATCTCTGCGTCCGACGTCCTGTAATATTCGGAACCCACGTCATGGAGGGGCAGAAAGCCGTTCTTTTTCGCTCCGAAGTCCACGAAGGCGGCCTGGAGTCCGCGCTCCACCTTCAGGGCGATACCCTTGTATATGTTTCCGATGATTGGTTCGCGCATGGCCATCTGAATATTGAATTCCACCAGCTTGCCGCCTTCGACGATGGCCATCCGCTGTTCTTCTTTGTCGATGGCGTTGATGAGCATTATTTTCTTCATATATTTCCTTGTGTTTTAGTGGAAGATTCCGACATCCCCTTTGCCGGCCCTGATCACGTCAGGGATGTCGTCCACCAGGCTTACGACGCTGGATTTCTGAGAGGCGAGAATTCCGCCGTCAATCACGATATCCACAGCGTGCCTGTATTTATTTTCGATTTCCGCGGGATCACTCAGGATCTCATCCTCTTCTGTTGTGGCGCTTGTGCTGATGATGGGGTGTCCCAGTTCTTTGACAAGGGCGAGGCAGATATTGTTGTCAGGGACCCGGATTCCAACGGTTTTCCTCTTCGTGAGAAGGATTTTAGGGACCAGGCGAGATGCTTCCAGAACGAAGGTGTAAGCGCCCGGCAGCAGGCGCCGCATCGTCCGGTACGCGTAATCGGACACTTGTGCGTAACTGCTGATATCTTTGAGATCAGCGCAGACGAAGCTGAAGGGCTGTTTCGTGCTCCTGCGCTTGATCTCATAAATTTTCTCGATCCCCCTTTTGTTGAAGAGGTCGCATCCAATGCCGTAGACGGTGTCCGTGGGATAAACGATGATGCCTCCGTTCCTTAAAATCTCCACGACCTTTCTGATGAGCCTCATCTGGGGGTTATCGCTGTTGATCTCCAGCAACATGATAACCGGACTCTTTATTAAATTTTGGCTAATGTATCAGAATCAGGAGGGGATGGCAAGACAAGATGGAAGCTAAGAAGTTGCGAAGATGGGAAGATGGAAATGAATTGGGTCGGGAGTATAAACGCTTCCCTGCCCAACCCTCGCTTTACGCCCTTTGCCTTTCGCCTTTAGCCCTTAGCCTCAACTTTTGATGTACTTCACGATCAGATCGCCCACCTCGCGGGTTCCGAGCCCCATTCGGCCGGCGTCGAGGCTCCGGATGTCGTTCTTCAGTGCCTTTTTCACGGCCTTGAGGAGAAGGGATGCGGATTTCTTCTCTTTCAGATATTCCAGCATCATTTGCGCGGCACAGATCGCCGCCAGGGGATTGATCTTGTTGAGGCCCGTGTATTTAGGCGCCGATCCGCCGATGGGTTCAAACATGGCCACACCCTTCGGGTTGATATTGCCTCCCGCGGCAATGCCCATGCCGCCCTGAATCATGGCGCCCAGATCGGTGATGATATCGCCGAACATGTTGTCCGTGACGATAACGTCGAAATACTCGGGGTTCTTCACCATCCACATGCAGATCGCATCCACGTGGGCGTAGTCCTTCTCGATATCGGGATACTCCCGCCCCACTTCGTGAAAGACTCTTTCCCAGAGATTCCACGCGTAGGTCAGGACGTTTGTTTTCCCGCACAGGGTCAGTTTTTTTCTCCGGTTCCGCTTGCGGCAGTATTCGAAGGCAAACCGGACACAGCGCTCCACCCCCTTGCGGGTGTTCACCGACTCCTGGATCGCCACCTCCTCGGCGAAACCCTTTTTCAGAAAGCCGCCGCTGCCTGCATAGAGTCCTTCCGTGTTCTCTCTCACGACGACGAAATCTATATCTTCGGGGCCTTTATCCTTGATGGGCGTGTAGACGCCGGGGTAAAGGACGACGGGCCTCAGATTGATGTAAAGGTCTAGTTCGAAACGGAGCTTCAGGAGGATTTCCGTTTCCAGGATTCCCGGTTTCACCTTCGGATGTCCAATGGCCCCAAGAAGAACGGCGTCCATGGTCTTCAACTCGGACAGTACGGAGTCCGGGAGAAGATCTCCGTTTTTCAAGTACCGTTCACCGCCGAGATCGTAATGGACAAACTTGAATTTCAGATCCGCCTTTCTTGATACGGCTTTCAGGGCTTTCAGGGCCTCGGCTATGACTTCCGGGCCTGTCCCGTCTCCGGGAATAACGGCCACCTTATGTGTCTTCATGATATCCTCACTTTCTAAAATCAGGCATTAATAAAAAAAGCCAAAAGCAGTGAATAGTGAACAGTAAAAGATGGGTATGGGAGTCTTCAGGCTCCCTGACGTGGGGAGCGTAAACGCTCCTCTACCCAATCCTTCAACTATGAATTCAGAACTCCAAACTGTTCGTTCCCCCTCCCTTGTGTTCCCTCCCGCCAGGGGAGGGAAATTTTTTAGGCCCTCGCCCTTGTCGAAGATCCGCCTATGGCGGGACGGGAGAGGGTTGGGTGAGGGTGATTTCTTTCACTTGAACCCTCTACCTCTTGAATCCTTGACCCCTACTTTTGCGCATCTTCTCAGCTTCTCATCTTCCCAGCTTCGTTCTTTTCCTGATGTGCGCGACAAGTCCCCCATCCTTTATAAGCGTTTGCATGAAGTCAGGAATCGGGCGGGCGGAGAAAACCTTACCCGTTTCCAGGCGCTCTATCCTGCCTGCTGCTAGGTCAACCAGAACCCTGTCACCGGATTTAAGCAGATCCGCGGCCTCCGCTGATTCCAGCAAGGGAAGCCCGATATTGAAAGCGTTTCGATAAAATATCCTGGCGAAGCTTTTGGCGATGATCACGCGTATCCCCGATTCCCTGATGGCAAGGGGCGCGTGCTCGCGCGATGAGCCGCAGCCGAAATTCCTTCCGGCTACAAGGACGTCACCGGGAGAAACATTTGAGGAAAATTCCGGCATGATGTCGATGAAGCAGGTCCTGGCGAGCTCCGACGGCTCGGAGACATTGATATAACGTGCCGGAATGATCAGGTCCGTGTCGACGTTGTCTCCGAATGTCCAGACATTACCCTTGATGGTATTGATTCTATTCACCGTTTACCGCTTACTGCTACCGTAGTTCGTCCGGTCCAGCGATCCGCCCCAGGACGGCAGACGCGGCGGCCACGTGAGGATTGGCGAGGTAAACCTCGCTTTTCGGATGTCCCATCCTTCCAATAAAGTTTCTGTTCGTTGTTGAAACGGCTCTCTCGCCCTCGGCAAGGATTCCCATGTGCCCGCCCAAGCAGGGTCCGCAACAGGGCGGGCCGATGACGGCGCCGGCGTCAAGAAATATCTGGATGATTCCTTCTTCGATCGCTTTCCCGTAGATCCAGGGCGAGCCCGGGATCACGATGAGCCTCACGCCCCGCGCCGTTTTTTTACCTTTCAGAATGGCCGCTGCATCACGCAGGTCCTCGATCTGTCCATTCGTGCAGGAGCCGATGAAGACCTGGTCGAGGGGAATATTCCCACACGCGGAAAGCGGACGGACATTGGCCGGTGACGGGGGGAATGCGATCTGAGGCTCGAGTTCGCCTATATCGATCGTCAGACATTTTTCATACCGGGCATCGGGGTCGCTTCTCAGGATCAGGGGCTCGGACTTCAACCTTCCGTCAAGCCAGTTGAGAGTGGTCTTATCGGCCTCGATGATTCCATTTTTAGCGCCGGCCTCAATAGCCATGTTGGCCATGGAGAACCGCTGGTACATGGGCATTCCCTTCACCGCGTCTCCCGTGTACTCCAGCGCGGCGTAATGCGCGCCGTCCACACCGAGAATCCCGATGGTCTTCAGAATCAGGTCTTTGCCGCAGACCCAGGGCCCGCGCGCGCCCGTGTAAGTGACCTGGATGGTTGGAGGGACCTTGAGCCAGATTTCACCCGTGGCCAAGACCGCAGCGAGGTCGGTGCTTCCCACACCGGTTGAAAAGGCGCCCAGGGCTCCGTAGGTGCATGTGTGGCTGTCGGCGCCGATGATCACCTGTCCCGGCGCGACGAGGCCTTTTTCAGGCAGAATAACATGACAGATGCCCGCTTCCCCTCCCTCAAAGTAGAATTCCAGATTTTGCTCGCGGGCGAACTCCCGAAGGGCCTTGACCTGCTGTGCCGAAGCGATGTCTTTGTTGGGGACAAAATGATCGGCTACGAGGACAACCTTTTTCCGGTCGAAGACCTTCGGGACACCGGTCTCGTGGAACATCTTAATGGCGATCGGTCCCGTCACGTCGTGGGCGAGAGCAATGTCCACGTTTGCTTCTATGAGGTCTCCCGGCGAGACGCTTTCCCGTCCCGAATGAAGGGCCAGAATCTTTTCAGTGATGGTCATGGGCATAACAAAACCTGAATCGTTTCTGGTTTCCAGTTTCTGGTACAAAACCGGCCCTTTAGTCACATGTCATTCCTGCGCAGGCGGGAATCCAGTCCTTAAGTTCTTCTATTTCTATTTCCAACTTGAAACCAGAAACTCGTAACTCGAAACTTTTTTATTTGTTCTTGCTCAGTTTGTACTGGATGCTGTCCACTAGGGCGTGCCAGCTCGCTTCAATGACGCTCTCCGAAACCCCGATCGTGCTCCAGATATCCTGCTCATCCCTTGATTCGATCAAGACCCTCACCTTTGCCGCGGTCCCTTCGCTCCCTTCAAGGATGCTGACCTTGAAATCGGTGAGGTGCATTTCAGTAAGATGGGGATAAAATTTTGTCAAGGCTTTTCTCAAAGCGTTGTCCAGCGCGTTGATGGGGCCGTTTCCTTCGGCGGCCGTGATTTCTTCATCATCTCCAACAGAGATCTTGATCAGGGCCTGGGCCAGGGAAGGCATGTTTTTCGTTTTTTCGTTGATCACGCGATAGCACTCGAGAGTGAAGGGTTCCTGAAACACTCCGGTGACTTTCTTCATCAGAAGGCTCAGCGATCCGTCCGCGGCCTCGAAGGTGTATCCCTCGTGTTCAAGCGCCTTGATCTCGTCGACGATTATTTTGGTTTTCGGATCTCCTTCATCGAGAGAGAGCCCCATTTCCCGGGCCTTGAATTCGATGCTGCTTTTTCCGGAATAGTCTGAGACCAGCACCCTGCGTTTATTTCCGACGCGCTGTGGTTCCACGTGTTCGTAGGCGACGGGGTTTTTCAGGACGGCGTGGACGTGAATGCCCCCTTTGTGAGCGAAGGCGCTCCGACCCACGAAGGGCTGTGAATTCATCGGTGTGATGTTCGCTACTTCGCTCACGTAGAGGGAGAGTTGCGAGAGCTGCTCCATGGACGATACAGGCACGCACACCTTATTCATTTTCAGCTGGAGGTTTGCCATGATGGGAATGAGGTCCGCGTTTCCGCAGCGCTCCCCGTAGCCGTTTATCGTTCCCTGAACCATCCGGACGCCCCGCTCCGCGGCGGCAAGCGAATTGGCCACAGCCAGGCCGCCGTCGTTGTGGGCATGAATACCGAGTCGGTCCGCCGGAATGGACGCGGCCACGGCATCCACGGTTCGGGCCAGGGCCGATGGGAGAGTCCCGCCGTTCGTGTCGCAAAGAACGATCACATCGGCGCCCCCGTCAAGGGCCGTCTGCAATGTCAGAAGGGCGTACTTCGGGTTGTTCTCGTACCCGTCAAAGAAATGTTCCGCGTCGTAGATTACTTCTTTCCCCATGGCTTTCAGATAGGCGACGGATTCACGGATCATGGCCAGATTTTCCCGGAGAGAGACTCTCAGGACTTCTCTCACGTGAAGATCCCAGGTCTTGCCCACGATCGTGACCGCCGGTGTCCCGGCCTCCAGGAGCGCACGGATATTCGGACAATCCCGGGCTTCAACGCCGGCTCTCCTGGTGCTTCCGAATGCTGTGAGGCGGGCGTTTTTGAAGGGAATCGTTTTCGCCATCTCAAAGAATCGAGCGTCCTTCGGATTGGATCCGGGCCATCCGCCTTCGATATAGTGGATGCCGAAATCGTCGAGCCTTCTGGCGATCCGCATCTTCTCTTCCGCTGAGAAACTGATCTGCTCTCCTTGAGCTCCGTCCCTCAGGGTCGTGTCGTAGATCATCGCATCCCATTGTTCCATATTCTTATCCTTTCCAAAAAAATATTGTATGCTGCGGCGAAGCTGAAGAATCAGATGCAAGGCGTGCGAGTCCTGAGGAGCGAGTCGTACCCTTACGTACGTCGAAGTGACGAAGGGCGAAGCGCAACGCTGCAGGTGTTTTTTCAGCTTCGTCGCAAAAATAAAAAATCCGCTATCAGCGCCAACCTGATAACGGATTTTTGAAGTTTTATTTTTTTGATTACATTATCCCATCATCAGGTCGCTCTATGCCCCCTGTATAATAATTATGCCGATAATAATGATGATGGTGATAATGTTTCTATGCACGCCCGCCGAACCTTTCTTCAAAATGGAGGCTGAACTATAAGGGGTCGGAAGCCTTTTGTCAAACAAAAAATGATGGTCCAATTAGGATTGATATTTTCCCTCTCATGGGTTATGAATAAATAAAGACAGGAAACCCTGCGGGTGAGGGATGATCATGCGCTGTCCAGAGAAACGAAGAGACCGGAAATGCAGAGCGGCATCTGTCCTGTTTGCTGCGTTTTTTCTATCCCTTGTTATTTCCCTCTCGGCAGGTTCCGCACGGGCTGACTGGTCTCCTCTGATAAAACGTCTCGTCGATGACCGGCTTGATGAACAGGCCGTCCGATCTTTCTTCTCCCGTCCTGAGGTTCAGTTCGATCCCCTGATCATGACCCGGAAGGTTGAAGCCCTGGTCAGAAAAAAGAAGGTGAGGCCGCCGGCCTCCGGTGTCCGGAAGTACCCGTCCGTATATAAGACATTCCTGAGACCCGAGATGATCGAGGATGCCCGCGCCTACCTGAGGGAAAACAGCGTCAGTCTCGATGAAGTCAGGACAAAGTATGGTGTTCCGAAGGAGATCGTTGTTTCGATCCTTCTCGTTGAAACACGGCTCGGAGAGTATGTGGGCGAAAAGTACGCCTTCAATACCCTCGCGAGCATGGCCCTCTGCACCGACCTTGAAATGATCCGCCCCTATCTTTCCGGCGGATTTTTGACGCCGGACAACGAGGTTTACGTGCGCAGGCGCCTGCAGGAGAAATCCGATTGGGCTTACAACGAACTGAGAGCCCTGATTGTTTACGCGGGGAAGGTTGGCCTTGATCCTCTTAAAATCCCCGGGTCTTTCTACGGGGCCATCGGGATCTGCCAGTTCATGCCTTCCCACGCCGTGAATTACGGTGTTGATGCCGACAACGATGGCCGTGTCGATCTCTTCGCGAGGGCAGACGCCTTTCACAGCATCGGCAACTATCTGCGGGGGCATGGGTGGAAATCAGGCATGAGCCGGACGAGAAAGCATAAAGTGATCCGCGCCTATAATCCGAGCAACACTTACGCGAACACGGTTCTCGCGGTGGCTGATAAATTAACGGCGAAGAGAACGGCGAAAAAACAACCGAAACGGAAACCCCCTCCGGTGAATCCCGCCTGACGCGAATAAAACCTCAAAGGAGCTCCTTCAGCGAAATCAGGGCAGTCTTGCCACGATAAAGGGGAAGTACAGATCGCAGGGGACGCCCATGCGCAGCCAGGCATTGCGTTCGTCCAGCGTCCGGTTGACGAGTGACTTGATGGTCGCTGTCGTTCCGTCTTCGCAGGAGATCTCTGCAAGCCAGTCCAGTTCCTCGATGAGCGGGGGAATCGGTTCGCCGATCTCATCGAGGAAAAAAGCCTGCGCATACTCGATGCAATCCGCCGCAATGACGTATTGGCCGATCCGGTAAGCATTCATTTCCCATTTCCTTTCTCAGATGTAACTTCTCGCGCCTGCATACCTTCTCGCGAAGTAGCGCTTGGACAGGGAGTCGACGCCGATCTTCTTCCCGCGTCCGGGCGCGTGTATGAATCGGTTCTTTCCGATGTATATGCCCACATGGGAGACCTTGTTCCTTCCGGATGTTTTGAAAAAGACAAGATCCCCCTTCTGAAGGCGGCCCCGCTCTACATGTGCGCCATGATCGAATTGTTCTCCCGATGAACGGGGGAGGTCAAGCCCGTTGTATTGATAGACGGCCATGGTGAGACCGCTGCAGTCAAATCCCTCTTCCGACGACGAACCGCCCCAGAGATAGGGCACGCCGATGAAGCTTTCAGCCGTCCGGATAATTTCGCTTCGAAGATAGGGACTTCCGAGTTTGTCCGTTCGGGCGACGGCGTAGTCTCCAGGCTTCACGATGTAAAACTCGTCAATGACGCCGGCGGACCGGAGGGCATCGGCCTTTGTTCGGGCCAGCTTTTCCGTCGGGTAGTTGCCGAACCGAACCTTGTATATCCCCGATTTGTGGACAAAGTAGTAAGCGTCCAATCCCTCTTTCTTCAGGGATTGCGTGAGCCTTGCCGCGTTTTCCGCGTTCGTGAAGGCTCCCGCCTGAATGGCGTAACCCATCCGGGCCAGGGCCTTCTTCTTTAACGGCGGCACATAGGGAATGCGGGCCCTGGGCGTGCAGCCCGCCGTGAAAGAAAAAAGGAGAACGAAGATCAGCACGTGCGGCAGGAAGCGCCTGCTTAAAAGAACGGCTTTCATTTCCCGAAGCATGAAACCCATGTTTTCTTTTATCGTTCTATTCCGGGCGTGTCAATCCCCCGCGGCCCTTTTTCTTGACAGGCCAGAACTGTTTCCATATAGTTCGAGACAGTTGCAATAGCGTAGGGACAAGATGGGCGGGTTTTTCCCCGCGACCTTCGCGCGGGATGCCGTCAGGAAAGTATGGGGGAACAGCAGATGAAATTTACACCGCGGCCGGTTCAGATGCAGATGCCGAGCAACCGGGGAATGATCCTTTTTATCGTCGTTTTCGGCCTGATCGTTTTTTTCTGGCGAATTATCGGGCTTGTCACGGACTGGTTATGGTTTCAGGAAATGGGTTACGAGAGTGTGTTTTCGGTCACGCTCTGGGCGCAGGTCAAGACGGCGCTGATTTTCGGTTTTGCTTTTTTTGCCGTCTTCTATGCGAATCTCTTCGCGGCCGCGCGTCTTTCTTCAAAGATACGCTTGGCGGTTCCGGAAGGTGCCCTTCACGTTCCCCCTTGGGGAATAGCGAACCGGCAGCTTAATCTTCTAATCCTGATCGGGTCCCTTCTCTTCAGCTCCTTCGCGGCCTTGAGCGGGGCGAACCAGTGGGAGAATTTTCTCAGGTTCTTCAACGCATCGCCCTTCGGAGTCTCTGATCCGCTCTTTCAGCGCGACATAGGCTTCTACGTGTTTCAGCTGCCTTTCTTAAAACATATATACGGCTGGGTCATGATGGCGCTGATCGTGACGTCCGCGGCCGTGGGGCTGCTTTACTTTCTGCGCCGCGCCTTCGTATTCGCGCCGCCTCATACCTGGCAGGTCGCGCCGGTGGCCCGCAGGCATTTGAGCCTTCTCGTGTCGCTGCTTTTCTTTGCGGGGACGTTCGGGGCCTGGATCTCGCTGAACGAGGTTCTCTTTGTCAAGCGGGGGGTTGTATTCGGTCCCGGCTATACCGATGTGACGACACAGTTGTGGGTCATCAAGGCGATGATGGGCCTTTCTTTTTTGTGCGGACTTGCCGTGCTGGGATTCGCCTTCCGCCTGAATTGGCGTTTCCCTGCCTTTGCCGTGCTTCTTTTTCTCGCGTTTCTTTTTCTCGGCCGCGGGATCTACCCTTCCATGGTCCAGAAATTCAAGGTGGTCCCCAACGAGATTGTACTGGAAAAACCCTATATCGAGAAGAACATCCAGTTTACGCGCCTGGCCTACCGGCTGAACGATATCGAGGACCGGGAGTTTCCCGTTGAGGAAAGCCTGACCCGGCAGGACCTGAGACGCAACGATCTGACCGTCAAGAATATCCGTCTCTGGAACCATGCCCCGCTTCTCAAGACTTACAGCCAGCTCCAGGAGATCCGTACCTATTACAAGTTCATGGACGTGGATAACGACCGCTACCACATCAACGGGGAGTTTCGGCAGGTGATGCTCTCCCCGCGGGAACTATCTTACGCGGCTCTGCCTTCGCGATCCTGGATCAATGAACACATCATTTACACCCACGGGTACGGGGCTGTTCTGGGACCGGTCAACCGCGTCTCCCAGGAGGGACTGCCGGAGTTTTTTATCAAGGACATTCCTCCTGTCTCCTCGGCGAATATCAAGATCACGCGTCCCGAGATCTACTATGGCGAGACCTCCAATGAATACGTTTTTGTCCGGACGAAGCGGCCGGAGTTCGACTATCCCGTGGGCGAAAAAAATGTTTATTCCCGCTATGAAGGGAAGGGCGGCGTGCCTCTTTCATTCCTGAAGAAGCTGATCTTTGCCGCCCGATTCGGCTCCGTGACGATTCTTCTTTCCGATGACATCACCGCGGGAAGCCGGATCATGTATTACCGCAAAATCAAGGATCGGGTTGCACAGATCGTTCCCTTCGCGAGACTCGACGCCGATCCCTATCTCGTGATCTCTCCGGAAGGGCGCCTTCTCTGGTTCCTGGACGGTTATACCGTGACGGACCGTTTTCCGTATTCGGAACCGACACCGGGGCTGGGCAACTACATCCGCAACTCTCTCAAGGCCGTCGTGGACGCCTATGACGGGACGGTGCAGCTTTATATGAGCGATACCGGGGATCCCATCATGCAGACCTACGCGAAGATCTTTCCGGGGGTCTTCAAAAAACTGGAAGAGATGCCGGCGGATCTTCAGGGCCATGTCCGGTATCCGCCTGGAATGCTCTCCATCCAGGCCCGGATGTACCGTGCCTATCACATGCAGGATGCCCAGGTCTTTTACAACAAGGAGGATCTCTGGGCGATCCCCTCGAACCATGGGCAGGGGGGCGAGCGCGAAATGGAGCCCTATTACACGATCATGAAACTCCCCGAGGACAGGAAAGAAGAATTCATCCTTCTCCTCCCCTTCACGCCGAGCCGGAAAGACAACATGTCCGCCTGGATGGCGGCCCGCTGCGACGCACCCAACTACGGCAAGGTCATCGTGTATCTTTTCCCGAAACAGAAGCTGATATACGGTCCAAGGCAGATTGAAGCACGCATAGATCAGGAAACAGAGATTTCCAAGGAGCTTTCCCTCTGGAGCCAGAGGGGTTCCCAGGTCATCCGGGGGAGCCTCCTTGCGATCCCCATCGAGAAGTCTATCGTGTATGTGGAGTCCCTTTATCTCGCCGCTGAAAAGGGGCAGCTTCCGGAACTCAAAAGGGTCATTGTGGCCTACGGGAACGCGATTGCCATGGAGGAGAACCTGGAGCGGGCCCTGCAGAGGGTCTTCGGCGGGGAACTGATGCGTGAAAAAGATGTCCGGAAAGCCTCGGCGGGACCGGTGGAGCGTGAAAGGACGGACCGGCAGCTTGCCCTCGATGCCCTTTCCCATTATCGAAAGGCTCAGGAATACCTGCGGCAGGGAAAGTGGGGGGCTTACGGCGACGAACTGCGCCGGATGGATGACGTTCTGCGGTCCATTGAGAGGAAACGATAGCGCTGATGTTTTTCAAGCGGGTTGCAGCACCTCGACCTTCATGCCCGTGTCCGTCCCCCGCAGGGTTTCCGGCTCGTC
>Ga0268280_1001781_pt1 | contig 13675 bp, 14 predicted proteins | sample saktaG_9_FD_190139 | JGI IMG/M metagenome (GOLD analysis project Ga0268280, IMG submission 190139) | Saline water microbial communities from Sakinaw Lake, British Columbia, Canada - sak_2011_5_24_40m | ecosystem: Environmental > Aquatic > Non-marine Saline and Alkaline > Saline ...
CATCTGTAGCTCCTTGAGCCCAGGGTTCTGCCTAGCGTTCAGCGTGGTGTAGAATATCAGTATCACTGCGACGAATATTACGAGGGCTAGCAACACGTCTATGCTCCAGACTTGGGCTCGTTCCATCTCCTCTTTTTTCCTCCCTTCAGGATGCTCGCCCGTAGAATCAAGCTCCCTCTTTTTTGCTCGCTTTGCCGGCTTAGGCAAGGCTTTTCTCTTTGGTCTCATCCTTATTCCTTCTTTTTATATACTTTTTGATTGTTTCGTTCTGTGTCTGAACTCCACAACTTCCTGCAAACCAGAACGGAACTTCAAAAACCACGGTTTGGTTTTTGATTTGGCTCTCATCGTATATATATTTTTCCATAGGAAAACCAGGGATTGCTCTTCAGACGGAAAGAACCGAAAGGTTTATAAATCATTCCGTGTTCCGGTTTATAAATCTATCGTGCAACTGATAGCTTGTGGCGGGGGAGTGAGCTAATGAGTTTCGTCAAGAAATGCCCAGAATGCGGCGGTATCAATCTTTTCTATAACAAGGAAAAAGGAGAGATCATCTGTCGAGATTGCGGTCTCGTCGTCGAGGATAAGATGGTGGACTTCGGCCAGGAATGGCGCGAGTTCAACGGTGAGAGCGCTGACAAGCAGCGAAGGACCGGAGCTCCTATGAGCTACACCCAGTTCGACCAGGGGCTCGGGACTGATGTGGGAAAGAAATCTGATCTTTACAACCTTGGCGGAAAGGCCAAGAGCAAATTCTTCAGGCTGCGAAAATGGCAGCAAAGGATAAGCACAGCCATCGAGCGAAACCTCAAGCTGGCATTATCAGAATTAAAGAGGGTCAGCTCATATCTCAGGCTTCCAAGCAGCGTCGAGGAAGAAGCTGCAAGGATATACACTCTCGCAGTCCAGAAAGGGCTTGTCAGAGGCAGGAGCATGGAGTCAGTCGTAGCAGGAGCATTATACGCTGCCTGCAGGCGCCATGACGTGCCGCGAACGCTTGACGAGCTTGGAGAGTCATCCAACATCGAGAAGAAAGAGATTGGAAGGACTTACAGGTTCATAACCCGTGAGCTAGGAATCAAGATTTTGCCGAGCAATCCTGCTGATTACATCCCAAGATTCGCTTCTAGCCTTAAGCTCAACGCAGAGACGCAGAGCAAGGCTGTCGAGATAATCGAATCAGCCCAGCGCGTCGAATTGACATCTGGCAGGGGGCCGACAGGCATAGCAGCAGCAGCTCTTTACGTGGCAGCTCTCATCAACGGAGAGAAGAAGACCCAGAGAGAAGTCGCCGACGTCGCAGGAGTCACAGAAGTCACCATCAGGAACAGGTACAAGGAACTTCTGGAAAAGCTGAAGCTCGAGAAAGAGATCAAGAAAATCAAGAAGAAGAAGTGAGTCTGGGGTTATCTAGGATTATTTTGGTTCATGCCTCTTCTTGTAATGCTCTACAAATCGTTTTATGTTTTCAAAGCCTTCAAGCTCTCCAGTGTTGATTGTTATGGAAGGAGTGCCTTCTGCAGGAACAGAGTGAAATTCTACGCCAGGATATTTTCGTAAATCTTTTAGTAATTCATATGCTTCTTTGCTTTGATAATCATCAGGATCAGCCCACAATAAAATGCGAACCCGATGTTCAGGAATGTCTTCTTTGCATTTATCATCAATCGTCATATTAATGACAAGGTGTTGTGATTCATTTAATCATTTCTATCAAGAATTCTCAAACAAGCAAGAAATAAGGCCGGCTCAGGCATGCATCTCTTCTTCCATTTTTTTGTAGAGCGGGGTCGGCTCCAGAATTTTGAGCATGCCCGGAACGTGGGAATCAACGTACGCCCTGACAATAACTGCCCCTCTCAGCGCGTATTTTTTCCTTTCGTCAGCATCAGAGATGATTTTTTCGTCCTTGACCTTATCAGGATTGGCTGAGAAATCAAAATCAAAAGTCTTGATGCCGACCACTGCGCAGATTCCGTTGATGTAGTTCTTCATGTGATAAGAGCTGTTATTCGCAGAGTTTATGATGTCGTTTGCTCCTATCAGCACAGTGTCAAGTGTCATCCTGACAGAATCGCCTATCCTTTCCCGGTCCCTGATGCTGTGGCCCTCGAGCGAATCAGAAAGCGACTTGTCAAAGCCTTTTTTTCTCCGGAATATACTATTCCACACATCCTTGAAGGATAATTTTGTTATGTACGAGTCATTGGCTGCATCAATCAATGTCTTTGTCGGGACAGCCAGCTCCTTGGCCACTATCATGGCGCCTTTTGATACTGCATCTTGCCCGGCCGAGAGAAATGAATTGAACTCCTGAACCCGGGGGAAATAATCATACCCGATATTTCCGTAATATCTGCACAGGAGCTCAAAATAATTTTTGATTTCCGCAGGGTCGGCCTTCTTGGAATGTATTGGAGCTTTTCCCTCAAATATCTTGCCGAGAGCATACATGGCGTTTTTCAGCGGAAAATCAATAGTTATTGCTTCTCCCTTCTTAACCTTTCCGACGTAATACCTCAGCAGCTGAGTCAGGTCATCATTCTTCGGGGCTTCAATCTTCTGGACTGTCTTCACGTCAGGCTTCGCATCAGCTTTTCTTATACCTGCATCTCCCGAGATGTCAGATACGATTCCATACAGCGTCTTAGGGAAGCACAATACTGCAGCCGTTCCTATGGAAGTTCTTTTTATGAAAGCTCTTCTGTTCATATACCCACCAGAAGACTTTCTTGGCATTACTTTTATTTAAAGGTATCTATCAAAGAATGGTGAAACATGATTTGTCAGAAGAAGAATCTTTTGTCGAAAATCCATTTCTCCACGACAACACCTTCCTTTCTCAGCATCTCTATCTTTTCATCAATCGCTTTTCCAGATGTCTTGCCACGGAATCCTCCGATGGCGCCGTCGCTGCGAACGATGCGGTGGCATGGCACCTTCGGTGCGTATGGATTGACACGCAAAGCCTGGCCGACTGCGCGAGAGCTCACAGCAAGCTTCTTTGCTATCGATCCGTAGGTCGTGACCTTGCCGCGCGGCACTCTTGCAACTAGATCATATACTTTTTTCTGGAAGCCAGTAATCATCTTGCATGGCTCTAGTTTAGTCCCCTTTCCATTCCTGCTCTGCCTTTTCGAATTTTTCAGGGGTCCCGGTGTCGAACCATTGGCCTGAGAATACGTAGCCGATAAGCTTTTCCTGGCTGGCGAGCCGTGGGAAGATGTCTTGTTCCATCATGGCAAACCCTTCTGGCACCATCTTGAACACTTCAGGCTCAAGGAGGTATAGTCCTGCGTTTATTAGTTTGCTTGGAGCGTTCTCTCTGCGTGGCTTCTCTATGAAGGTCATTATCTTCTGTCCGTTCATCACAGCCACTCCATAGATTGACGGGTCTTCCACTGTGGTGAGGGCTATTGTCGCTATTCCTTTGTTTTTTCGGTGGAATGTGAACATGTCTTCTAGGTCTATCTCTTTTAGCTCGTCGCCATTCATAAGCAAGAATGTGTCTTTGATCTTGTCTTTTAGAAGGTTTAGTGGGCCTGCTGTTCCCAGCGGGCTGGTCTCCTCAATATATGTTATGTTCACTCCGAACTGCTTTCCGTCTCCGAAGTATTCTTTTATCTGTTCTCCTTTGTAGCCGATGCTGATTATGATGTCCTTGACTCCGTGCTTCTTCACCAAGTTGATGTTATGCTCTAGAAGCGGCTTGTCGTGGATTCGCATCATGGGTTTTGGTATGAAGTTTGTCATTGGCTTCATCCTGTTTCCCTGGCCTCCGGCGAGGATTATCGCTTTTGATGGTTTGTGGTCTCCGAATGCCTTGACGAGAAGCAGCTCTATGGCGTGGCTCCTGTTCTTGACATCAGTGCTGTTTACTGTCTGGTCTACTTTTGTAAGAATCTCTTTCTCGATTGTTAGTGTCACACGCTCTTTCATGATAAACCCTCCTTCCATGGCTATGGCTGAACTTCAGATTAGCTTACCTATTCCAACAGGAATCATGCCGGCATATTTAAATATTCTGATTCGTATGAGGAAGTATGATTTTCACAATATTTAAATATTAGTTCATCAATATATAATATTAAATCGTAAAAATTACGACTAAAACAAATTATTTTCAAATAGGGGTGCAACAGATGTCAAAAGGAGAGGATTTTGAAGATCTTTTTGATGTAGAATTAGACGATATAGAAGGCAAAGACCCAGCCAGGGCAAATTTCATCAAAGGGTTCCTCAAAGCATCAATATGATAACATGATAAGACTAATTACTTCGGAGCGATAAAGCTCGCTCATATCAAAACCGCTTCTAGAAAATGTTGTTCAGACTTAACGACACGAACTTTCACGACCTTACCAAGCGCCAAATCAAGGTTCTTAATCACAATTGGCTTGTAATAATCATTCCTTCCGACCATTGAGCCAGTCTTTCCAACCTCATCGATGATGACCTTTCCTTCCCAGCAAAGCCAATCATCATTGATACAAAGAGTCTTCTGAAGCTCAGCAAGAAGAGAGCTCCTCCTCTTGGCGACATTATTAGGCAAGACTTTCATTTTCTTTGCCAGGGTTCCACTGCGAGGATAGAACTTGGTGATGTTCACAACAGGAATCATAAGCTTCTCAAGCAAGATAAAGGTCTCCTTGAACTCATCCTCAGTCTCAGAAGAAAAGCCAGCTATGACATCAGTGGCTATAGTCAGATGAGGAATTCCTTTTCTCAGTTTCTCCACAAAAGAAACAAACTCCTCAACAGAGTATTTCCTGTTCATAAGCTTCAATATCCTGTTGTTGCCGCTTTGCACAGGCAGATGGATGAACTTGAAAATCCGCGGATGCTTCAAAACCTCCACGAGCTCATCAGCGAATTCAAGGGCGTGGTTAGGATTGATCATGCCAAGGCGCACCATATAATCGCCTTTGACAGCCAACAGGCGCTTCATCAGCGCCGGCAATGAGCTGCCAATATCTTTGCCATAAGCTCCGCTATCCTGGCTTGTGAGCCATATCTCCTTGACGCCAGACTTCATAGCCGATTCAAAACGTTTGACAAGCTCTGATTCAGGATAGCTGACAAGCCTGCCCCTTGCAAGGCGAGTCTTGCAATAGGAGCACTCTCCGAGGCAGCCGGCGCTGATAGGGATTATCTCCACCACAGGATTCTTTCGCACGCAAGGCAGCGCCAATCGTGAACCAGCATCATTATCATCATCAATAAACCTGACAACTCTGCCGCCGGCAGCAGCCTCGACTACCTCTGCGATTCGACCGAGGCTCTTCACGCCGAGAATACAAACATTCTTCAGCAAGGGATTCTCTGGCTCTGCCTGGGAAACGCAGCCAGCGACGACGACTTTCTTGCCTGCCTGCTTCGCCTTATGCATCTCAGAGAAGAACTTTTTCTCTGGCGCATCCTTCACAGTGCAGGTGTTAAAAAGCACCATCTCAGCGTCCTTCAAAGAACTAACAAGCTCATGGCCCGACTCCAGGAGGATTCCTGCCATCGCCTCGCTGTCAGACTGGTTGAGCGTGCAGCCGAATGTCCTTATGAAGATTCTCATGAATGCAGAGAGGTTGCGCTGTTTAATAAAGTTTTAGTCCAGAGAACGTATTTCATCAAGCGCGCCATATTGCTCTTCCTACCCGATGGAGGCGCGGTAGAGGTCACGTAGGGGAAAAAACAGAACAAACCATGAATATAATTCTTCACTCTCACCCTCGGAAGTCTTCGAGCACAAGGTCTACTACGTCTTCTCGCCAGCCGACGTTTAGCAGTGTCCGCTTCACTCCGTCGGTCGTCATTCCTTTGTCGAGGCATGCCTGTATGAAAGAATCAAGCTTGTCAACATTATTATCTACGACGTGGACGTCGTGCACCACTACGTCGACTGCGTGGTCATCCCAGCCAGAGCTGACAAGCTCTCTCCTTATCTCAGCATCCGGTATTCCCTGTCGCATCTTTTCTTCGATGAAGTGCTCCACACTCCTGACCTTCTCATAGGGTATCACTAGCTCAGGCCTTATCATCAGGCTCTTCTGGCCCTGGACAAAGGTTGTGGCTCCGTCAGAAACAACTGCTTCCTTGCGCGAATCCTTTCCTTTCTTGCTGTAGACGTATGAGCCGGCAAACACCAAACCTGCTAGTATTATCAGGACAAGCAAAGGCATAAGGAATGTCAATACTGATGATCTCTTCTTTCCTCCTTCAGCCGACTCTTCAGGGAATTCCTGAGGCCATGGCTCTGGCCCAGCGACCACACTGCCGGTCGGAGGCTGCTGCGGCTCAACCTTAGGCTGGTCGTAGATTGTGATGGTCTTGAAATCATCCTGCTCAACCTTATCTTTTATGTAGAAAGTGAAGCTTCGGCTCTCGCCCGCCCGCAAGAATGATATTTTCCACTCAAGCAAAGGATCATCTGATACTATGCTTGGCCTCTCGCCGATGAATATCAGGTCTGAAGCCTTGCTAACAACGCTCTTCGGGATGAGTTCTATCACCCGCACATTCGATAGGTCTTTAGGAGCGGTTATTGTTATCGTGACTCTTGTCCTGTAAACTGAGGCAGCGTTGTTGGCGTAGATTGTCTTGATGACAAATAATTCCATCTTATGCTCTGAGTTGAGCACAGCAGTACTGCCGGCTCCGAGCAGGCTGACAAGGTCAGATATGTAGGCTCCTGCTTCTGCAGGCAAAAGGCTGCTCCATGCAGATACGCTGCCAGAGTCAAGCCTTGTGTTGGCGGTTATCGTGTTCAGGAGCTCTGCCTTCATCTTCTCAAGGGGAAGCGTAGTATAGCCGAGCTCTGATGGCTGGACTGTACTTAGAAGCTCTTGAAGGTTAGTTATAAGGATGGCTTCTTCCATGCCAGAGGAATAATTGGTCTTGTCAAAGCCTCCTCCTCCTCCGCTTCTTGAGCTAACAACAGGAGGATTGCTGAAGGTCACAGTGATTATATTTGACAAGGCTGCATCGAACTGGCCGTTATCATTGTTCACAGTGATTGTGCCATTAGCGTCTGCGACTTTGTCAGCCAAGGCTGATGAAGAGAACAGGATGATTGATAACAATACACAGATTGAAAGTAATATCTTATTCAAGCTAAAACCCCGTGAAATCAATTATGGAATAAAACTAATAAGTGTCGAATAATCCCCAGCCATAGCTTCCGGTATAAACTCCAGCTGATAAACCGGTGTAGGGTGAGATATACAAGGTCAAGTTCTCCTCATATAACCCGCTCGTGTAATTGTATTCAGCCGGCACATAGCTCATATCGCTGAGATTATAAGTATTGGCGTCAGAGTAATCAAAGCTACTGCTTATATTGAATACATTAGAGCCGTTCCCGATGTAAGCATTGTGAACATCATAGGTGTTGATACCGCTCGTCAGGTTCATGAAAAACTTGGTGAACTTATATCCTTTAGACTTGACATTGAATGTGAAAGCCACAGCACTTCCGCCTATTGTTGCAGAGGCAGACGCTTCTCCGACCAGGCGAGGCCATATGGCTATGGCTGAAGTTATGTTGGTGGAATTATAATAATTCGGGCTGAAGCTGAACTGATCAGAGCAGTTGGCTGAGAAATTCCATTCACCAACAGGCAGGTAAATTCCGCTGTATATCGCAGAGAAGTTCTTGTTGACCGAGTCGAATGTTCCGCTCACCCACGTATTAGCACCGTTAGCTATCTTGTACGTGCAGTTATTAAAATAAGAGTCTACTGCTAATCCTGTGACAAGGAAATCCTGCGCAACAATAAATTCTGTTGTATTCAGGGATAGTGAGACTGAGGGGTACACACAATCAACAACGTTGATGCCTGATGATATTGAGCTGCTCAGGAGAGGGCAGAAGGTGATTTCACTCATGTTGACCTCCTCATTGTCCCTGATGCTGTTGTTATCGACGTAATAGGCCCAGGTATTGCCCCACCAATTATACCATGCGACGTTGCTCGTATCTGATTGCATGTTTTCCAAGTCCCAGTTCGTGTTGTTCACAAGGTCGTTATAGCTTATGTTGTTGTTCACAGAAGAAGCGGTGCCTATATTATCTAGCAATATGCCATTGAGATTGAAGCTGATGAAGTTATAGGAGACATTGTTGTCGCTAGAATTGAAGAAGACCAGCCCATCAGCAGCATTATATCGGATAGTGTTGTTGTTTATTGTGTTGTTAGCTGATGAATTCAGCCTGATGCCGTCCATTGAGCCATTGAAAACCGTGTTTCCGATGAACGAATTGGCTCTTGAAGCAGAGCTGAAAATCCCGTGCTCGCCTGAATTGAGAATCACGTTGTCCTGCACTAGGCAACCGTCAGAACCGACTTCTATTATGATAGCTGACTTATTTGAATTATTCAGCCTATTCCCAATTATATAAGCGCCGTCTGAGCCGCTGATATTTATGCTCCTGAACTGGTAGAAGTCGTTATCAGTCAAGTTAAGAGAGCCTGATGTGACAGCGAAAACAGCCATTGAATCATACTGCAAGAATGTATTGGACAGAACCGTAGCGTAGTAAGACTGCGCGGAATAAATACCTGTCGCTTCGCGGTTTCCATATATGCTATTGCTGAAATCATTATCAGAGACAGTCGTGCGGTTAGATTGATACATGAAAAGCTCTCCGAGAGTATTAAGGCTCAAGGTGTTTAAGCTGATTATGGAACCGAGAGAGAGCGTTAGGTTTATTCCCACCGCATTGTCTGTTATTGTGTTGCTTGAGATGGTCAGGTTGTCTGAATCATAGAGGTATACTCCCTCTTCAATGTTGTCAGAAATTGTATTGGAATCTACAGTGGTAAGATTTGAATAATTAAGATAGACTCCCTTGAGAGTGTTGCCCTGAATGGTGCTTGATTCGTTGATTGTGTTGCCTGATGATGATGTGAAAAAGATGCCGCTCAAGACATTATCCTCTGATATGACACCAGAGAACGCGTTCGAATGCGAATACGAGACCATTATGCCGTTGTTCTGGCTGCCATTCACGCGGCAATCCTCGATGTTTGTGCTATTAGAGTAATAGAGCTCTATGCCGGTCACAGGTCCGCCAGTCACGTTTATATTGGTCAAAGTAGCTCCGGTAGAGTTGCAGATGAGCACTCCCCAAGCAAGGTCTCCTGTCACTTCGAAATCAGAGACGGTTATTCCGCTCGAGCTTACGACGCCAAGCATACCTACTTCTACACCCGGAGTTGGAGTGTAAGGCGTCCCGCTCGTCTCTCCGTAGATGAAATGGATTATCTTGCCGTCAAAAGTGTTTCCATCGCCAGAGAAGTTCTGGTTGCAGTCAGAGACAGAAGATATATCCAGGATCATCTTATCATTAAGGCTGTTGTTGAACGTGTTGCCTGTGAACGTATTCCCAGAAGAGAGACTAATTTGCAGGCCACTCTCTCCAGAGTTGTTCACAAAGCAGTCCGTGAAAGTGTTCGAATCAGAGTTGGAGATGTTTATCCCGTCAGCGCCGGCATCTAGCACAATAACAGAGATAAACAGGTTATTATCACTTGAATCAAGGATAATACCATCATTACCTGGAGAAGAAATATTGGAGGAATATACTGTAGTTCTATTCGTATCTTGAATGCTTATTGCATTGAAAATCTCCGATGAAGACACAATCCCTGACAGGGTGTTATTATCAGAATCATAAATAAGGATTCCTGCATTCATGGAACCTTGGGATTGGCTGTTGACGATAGACACGTTGGTAGAATGATTCACATAATAATTGGTGCTGTAATCAGCGAAAGAACAGTTGGCTATGCTGACATTGTTGGCGTTGCTCACAATCAGCCCCAAGCCACCATCGTCATTCCCATCTATCACTGAGCTGTTGCAATCAAAGGAGACATTACTGGCTGTTATAACGATAGTCCCGTTCTGACCAGAGTCAGTTATGTTGAAAGTTGTTGTCGAGTTGATAGTATACAATCCAGTCTCATTGATTATTATAGTATAAATATCTGTATTGTTCGCGAGCGTCAGCGCAGCGGTGAAGTTCGAAGCAGTGTAAGAGCATGTGCTGCATACATACACATCTTGCGCGCAGACAGAATAGAACGATATTACAGTCAATAGTAGAATAGTTATAATCCTAAGTTCCTTTCTCAACTCACTCACCTCAACCCTTCCTCTCTGGTGTTTGCCAAAATTAATAATTCATGTTTAGATGATACTATTTAAAGCTTTCGCACTCTCACGGCGATAAGCCGATAGCAAATTATTTAAATCTCAGCGATTATTTAACCATAGAAAAAAGGAGGTTGGGTTTTGGATGGTGGATGATTCTAGCATTCCGGATGATTATATGAAGCTTGATCCTGAGAATCTTCGCCAGGATATTCTTCAGATGCCGAGCCATGCAGAGCAGGGCTATAAGCTGGCAGAGTCAGTTGATCTTAATCAGCTTAAGGATACTTTCTCTAATATAATAGTCGCAGGCATGGGTGGTTCAAGCATCGCAGGTCTGTTGCTCCAGAGCTACTTGGCAGATGAAAAGATCCGTCTTCACGTAATTCAGGATTACGTGCTCCCGAAATGGACTGATAAGACTACGCTAGTCATCGCCTGCTCCTATTCTGGAAACACAGAGGAGACTCTCGGCATCTTCAAAGAGGCGAGAAGGAATAATTGCGGAATAATCAACGTCACTGTCGGAGGCAAGTTGGAGGAATACGCGAAGATACCTCGGCTTCCAATTGTCACGTTGCCGGCTGGTTTCCAGCCAAGGGCTGCTGTGGCACTCCAGTTCTTCGCAATTCTGCGCCTGCTTGAGCGCCTAAGACTCATTGAGTCAAAGGCAAAGGAAGTCCTGAGATTGAAGGATGACCTGAAAGTCCAGCTTCCGACGCTTGAGAAGAACGCAGCTGCCTTGTCTGAGAAATTTGTCGGAAGGATTCCTTTGATATACACCAGTAACCGCTTCAAATCAATAGGCTATCGCTGGAAATGCGAGTTCAACGAGAACTCCAAGAGGCTTGCATTCAACAACGTTTTCTCTGAGATGAACCATAATGAGATAGAGGGTTTTGACAATAAGCTTGGTGAATTCCATGCGGTTTATCTCAGGTTCGAGGAGGATAATAGGCGAGTCCAGCAAAGAATGAACCTGATGAAAGAGATCATGCTGAAGAAAGGAGTCCCGGTCACTGATATCGGCATAAGGGGTGCCTCGCTTCTCAGCAAGATGTTCTCGGCAATACTTCTCGGAGACCTCACTTCATATTTCCTGGCTTTGCGATTGAAGACCAATCCTAGCCAGGTGCATCTGATAGAAGATTTTAAAAGGAATCTCGGCCCTTACGTCGGATGAGCTTGTTTTCCAGAGAGAACATGCTCTATTGAAAGCAAAAGCTTTATATACTTGTGGGTTAAACAGAGTAGCAATCTGTTAAGAGATTATTTTCGAGAAAGCGGCTAATACCCGGAGTTAAGGAGGGGAACAAAGATGAAGTTTTTTTCATTGAAGAGGTTCAAGCAGAAGAGTTTTGACGAGGATGATAATGTCCAGGCAGAGGACGAGTACGTTGAGCTCAATTCAGAGGGAGAGCAGTCAAAATCATCTAAGGTGACTGTCAGGCCTTTTGTCATGAATGATTTCTCAGACATCAAGCCCATATTGGACACTCTCAGGGAAGGCAACACTATTGTGCTTGTCAACATAAGGCCTCTCAAGGAGAAGGACCTTGTGGAGCTCAAGAGGGCTGTCAATAAGCTCAAGAAGACCTGCGACGCCATCGAGGGAGACATAGCTGGCTTTGGCGACGACTACATCGTCATCACTCCAAGCTTCGCCCAGATATTCAGGTCCAAGGGAACCAATCCTATAAAGGAGAACTTTGGCGGCGACGATATGGAATCAGAATAAATTTTTTTATAATCTTCTTCTTTTTTATCATTCCGTCATAATAAGCTATATTCTTAAGTCTCTGTCTTTTCCATCAATCTTTTGAATATATCCTGTTCTGTCCATTATTCTGCATTACCATAAAGTATAAAAATAGCTAAACTAAAAAAAAGTCTTGTAATGAAATCATCGACGAAAGAAAAAAAGAAAGCCGAGCCTGTGAAAGCAGCAAGTGAGAAAGCAGAGGATGAAGGCGGCGAAGGAGGGCCTGCCATCATTAAGGGCGAGCTCTGTCCTTTCTGCAATAAGAAGACTCTTACGTTGATGGAGAGTGAGGTTGACATTCCTTTCTTTGGCAAGACTTTCATCTTCGGCATGGATTGCTCTAGCTGCAATTATCATAAGGCTGATGTAGAATCTGCTGAGGAGAGCCGTGAGCCTGCAAAGTACACCCTTGAGATCAGTTCTGAGGAGGATATGAAGATCCGTATTGTCAAGTCTTCGAATGCCACAGTCAAGATCCCACACATCGGAAATATCGAGCCGGGAGAGGCGGCGAGCGGCTACATCACCAACGTTGAGGGGATTCTCCAGCGCATGAAGAAGACTATTGAATTGCTGCGAGATGACGCTGAAGAAGATGAGAATAGGAAGAAGGCCAAGAACATGCTGAAGAAGCTGCTTCGAGTCATGTGGGGCCAGGAGAAGCTCAAGATGATAATTGAGGACCCGACAGGGAACTCAGCCATAATCTCTGACAAAGCAGTAAAGAGCAAGCTTTAGAGATTTCTAAGTTCTTAAGAAGCGATTTTTGTTTACGTTTACATATTCTAACTTTCTAATTTTTACGTTGTCGACATCGACCGCGCCGAAATAGGATTCTTCTGCGGTACAGGCGCGCCTGATGAAAAGTTAGTTATAAATACCGAGGCGAACTGTTTTTCTTTCCGAACTTTCGAAAAGTTTATATATAAGATATACTAGTATACATTTAACAACATCAAGACTAGCAACGGTGAAAGTATGTGTGAATACAACCTTAATGGTATTTGTTTCGATCCTGCCAAGAAGGCAAAAGGCTTCGTGGCCCAGCCCTGCGAGCACTGCGTAAAGCAGAACTTCACCGAGACACCTGACAAGGAGAAGGAATACATAAATCCAGTCTTTCTATAAATTCATTTCTTAGACCAGGCAAGGACTCCCCACATCACAAAAGGCCACACTGCTCCTATGCCGTAAAAGATCCAGTTCAACGGAGTCACAGGGATGTATAATCCGAGGGCTACTAATGGTAGCAAAGCCCACCAGCCAGGCCTTTTCCTAGCGACGCATATCTTCCAATCCCAGATGACTGAGAAAACACAGAACACCAACAACGCAATGCCACCCAGGATGAAGAGAATCATTCCAACAGTTGCGAGCTGGAAGGCCATGAACAGCCCTCCGATGAAAAACACCGCGAGCCCTGCCGCGAATGATATCATCGGCCACCAGTGCATCTTAGCCATCTTTGCTTTAAGCACAAAATTAGCAACCGGAATCCAGGCAAGCCAAGGAGACCCGGTCTTCATGCGTTTGGCCGTGGTCATCATCGCCCAAGAAAAGAACACATAAGAGATGATTCCTATTACAAATATTATCAAGAAGAAAATCATCATGAAGCCCATGATTACCGAGGGATCAACTCCTGCCGTCGCGCTCTCGTTCAAACCAAGCATGAACGGATTGAATTCACCTGCCATATAAATCACCCTCCAATCCTAATTTAATTTATGGTAATTACTTCCTGATGAGAGCCAATATTTA